>Ga0172368_10009006_pt1 | contig 10057 bp, 5 predicted proteins | sample Lak11m_FD_114540 | JGI IMG/M metagenome (GOLD analysis project Ga0172368, IMG submission 114540) | Freshwater microbial communities from Kabuno Bay, South-Kivu, Congo - kab_022012_11m | ecosystem: Environmental > Aquatic > Freshwater > Lake | place: Democratic Republic of the Congo: South-Kivu...
AGTTGTCACCCTGAACTTGTTTCAGGGTCTCTATGAAAAAATATATTACTAAATAACAAGAGATTATGAAACAAGTTTAAATGATAAATTATGGTAAATTTTACTTTTGCAAGAGGCTCATCTAATTAATATTCAATAACTGCTTTTATATTAAATATCATATTTTAGATATTAAATATTAGCCTGCATTATTCATAAATTAATATAGATAGACAGGATTAACAAGATTTACTGGATTTATAATTATAAATTTCATAACATTTTAGTTTATAAATGGCAGGATTGAGACAATCCTGCCTCCGAATAGATGGAGTCGGGATTGTCTCAATCCCGACATCTTGATAAAATTTATCTTGTCAATCTTGTCAATCTTGTCAATCTTGTCAATCTTGTCAATCTTGTCAAATTCATGAATTAATCAGGTTAGATATTTGCCTTTGCTTTTCTCTGTGTCTCTGTGGTGAACGCTTTTTCTTTGCTTTATTTCTAATATCATATATCATATATCAAATATCATATATCGTTTTTCTTGAAAATCCTTATCCTCCAAACTGCCTTCCTCGGCGATGTCATCCTCGCCACTCCCCTCATCGAAGGCCTCAAACGCCTTCACCCGGATAGTTCCGTCGCCTTCCTCACCATCCCCTATTCCGCCCCCATCCTGAAAAACCATCTTGGCTTGGAAGAAACTTACATTTATGACAAAAGGGCAGGGGGGAGGGAAACTTGGCGCGCCCTTAAGTGGCTGAAAGCGCAAAAATTCGACCTCGCTATTGTCCCTCACCGTTCCCTCCGCAGCGCTTTACTCGTCTTCGCCGCCGGTATCCCGCAGCGCCTCGGCTTCGACCGCAGCGCCGGAAAAATCCTGCTCACCAATACCGTCGAATACCGTAAAGACTGGCACGAAGCCGAACGAAATTTGTCCCTTATCGGTCTGGAAAACGCCGATATTTCTCCCCGCATTTACCCCGGAACGGATGATTTTCAGAAAGCCGAAGCTTTCCTTAGAGAGAAAAACCTTACTGGCGAATTTATCACCATCGCCCCCGGCTCCATCTGGAACACCAAAAAATGGCCGGAAGAACATTATCACGATTTGTGTAAATTAATGAAGGAGAAAGGCTATCCTCCGGTGATATTGATCGGCGGGAAAAGTGAAAGGGAAATTTGCGAAAGAGTCTCCGGTGGAATGAAGGATTATGCCTTTGTCGCCGCCGGGAGGCTGAATCCGCTGGAAAGCGCCGCTTTAATTCAGCGCAGTAAATTGATGCTCTGCAACGACTCCGCCGCCGGTCATATCGCCGCCGCGGTCGGGACTAAAGTAGTTTCCATTTTCGGCCCCACCGTCCCCGCCTTCGGTTTCGCCCCTTACGGCGAAAACAACATCGTTATCGAACATCCCGATTTATACTGCCGCCCCTGCAGAATTCACGGCAGTAAAAAATGCCCCGAAGGGCATTTTAGATGTATGAAGGAAATTAGGGCGGAAGATGTATTATACCAAGTTTAAGGTAATTTAATCTATTTGTAAGGGCAATTCATGAATTGCCCTTACATTGGAAGAGTGTCTTGAATTGACTTTTAGCAAAATTTCATCGTTGATGCTTACAACTCATTCTACTATTTGATCATCACGGCTTTCTTGACTGTTTTCTGCTGCCCTTGAGATAATTCCACAAAGTATATCCCCGAACCGAGATTTTCCGCATTCCAGTTCACATTATAAGTTCCTGCCGGTAAAAATTCTCCCTTCAACTTCGTCACTTCCCGCCCTAAAACATCATATACCGATAATTTTATTTTCCCCGCTTCCCGGATAGTAAATCCGATTTCCGTTTGATGGTTGAAAGGATTAGGATAGATATTGGTTAAGGAAAAAGCGGAGGGGATTTCGGTAATATCAATATTTTTCACTCCCAATGCCTCACTGCAATCATATACGAAGAAATGATTATGCGCAGCAATATAGGCATATTCACCTTGAGCATAGATCCCGGAAAAATAATTATCGCATTCGTTATATCCGATTAATACAGGATTAGATGGTGCGGATACATCGAAAATGAAAAGCCCTTCATCTTCCGAAGTCACATAGGCTTTATTATCATATAAATGCAGCCTCTGCGGATTAATCGGATATGCAATATTCGCAATTTCTACCGGATTAGTAGGATCGGAAATATCCAGGACCGTAAACCCATGATTGGTAAAAGCCACATATACATAATTACCCTCAGCTTCGACATCCCAAGCGTTCATAGAAGACGCCCCCATGAAATATCCTATTTCCTGTGGTGAAGCCGGATTTGACACATCGATGATCCTAATCCTATAATTGTGATCGGCTATAATCGCATAATTTCCGGTTAATGCTACCGCTAAGGCTGTTCCCGGAGTATCACAGGATCCAATAAGAGTGGGATTAGCCGGATCGGAAATACTCATTATCCATAATCCGTCAGTATCGTTCGCCAAATAAGCCAAAGTATCCCTGATTTCTACCTCCCGAGGATGTATGCCATAAGCGGATTGACCCACAAGATAAATATTTGCCGGATCAGCGACATTAAAAATCTGGAAATAATCGGTGGCGGTATAAGCTAAATCGCCAATGACTTCTACATCTGTAATATAATCTAAATCAAAGTACTGCCCCAAAATAGAAGGCTCCGCCGGATTCGATATGTCTATAATTCTCAATCCCCGATAGATTACCGCTTCGTAAGCTCGATCCCCTTGTATGTAAACTGAGTAAGAGCCATAAGGCTTGTTTAAATATGATATTTCTACGGGATTAACCGGAGATGTCACATCATAAATCCTCAATCCGCCGGTCATATTGCCATTTTCATAATGCCGCGCCGCAATGTAAACATAATTACTATCCGCCGCTGCACCGTATCCATGCCCTTGAATAAAGCAATTCGACAGCGCACTCAAATTCGCGGGTTCCGAGATATCCAGTACGATAAAATCATCCCAACCATCTACCAAATACATCAGATCGTCATTAATGGAAATATCCTCGCCGCCGATAAAGTCGATTATGTCAAGCATAATTGGCTGCTGCGGATCGGAAATGTCGAACGAATAAGTTTCATTTTCCGAAATAATAAAAGCGTAATTACCCTGCAGTTTTATTGCCTTCGGTCCTTGATGCAAAAGCGTTTCCGAAACTAAACTGATATTTCCGGGATCGGATATATCAAAAATGCTTAAATACCCATAACTTCCGTTGGGGTAAACAAATGTATAATCTAAGGCGAATAGATATGGTTCCCTTAGTTTGATTTTGGAAAAATTCCTTCCCGTGAGCCACCTTCCTTCCACCTGCAGGTCACTGGGATCGCTTATATCCAATACTAATAAAGAATCGTAAAAAGGCATATAGGCAAGTGTTTCTGCAATTTCCACTTCCTGATACCATATCCCATCTTCGTAGCCGCCGATTTCCACCGGATCGTCTGATTCGGAAATATTGTAAATTCTAAGTCCACTGGAGCAATTGGCAATGTAGAGATAGTCTCCTTGTATTTCAAAATCCCAAATATTGTTCGGTCTTTCAATAAAACTTTTTTCCTGCGGATTAAATGGATTGGCGATGTCGATAATGCTTAAACCGTTTGATGTAGCTAAAAAAGCCATACTATCGACGATTTTGATTTCATTTTCCAAGCCCCAATATGAAATCCCGCCCGCCAGTTCCACCCCTGAACTATCCTGCCCGCGCACGGTTTCCCCTATCGACATCAAAGTTAAAACAAATGCCAATATTATCCGGCTTCGCATAAAAGAGCCTCCGGTAAGAGATTTGTTTGAAGACTTTTCGCTTATTAGTTCAACATCGATAAGCAATATCAAAATTCGTGCCAGCGTTTAGAAATCGGTATAAAATCTCTCTTCAAATTTTAACTTAATAATAATTATTACGATAGAAATAATTAACTATTTTAATTATTGATTTTACGCCTCTTTGATAATGAGGATTGTTCTTTTCGTTTACATCCGGTGTGCACGGATTTATATGTTTGCTTTTCACTTGAATACTTGCTCACTTGTACACTTGAACACTTCTTTCGACTTGCAGACTTGCCGACTTGTTGACTTGCAGACTGTTTTAAAATCCTACCACCGCCTGCAGTATAAACTTATCCGCATTATCCCCATCATACTGATATTCGCACCGCAATTCCGCATTACAGCACAGTATCCAGCCCAATCCCGCGCAATGCCGCTGGACCGTCGGCGCCCCTCCGATTGCCACCCGATCCCACCGATACAACGCGAACATCCGTTGATAATTATACAATCCCTGCACATATCCCCCCACTTTTTCCGGCCATAAAGGTTCGGAATAATCCTTACGGATAAATTCCCCTTTGAATTCCCAACTACCGATATTATACTGGAAATCCCCCCCGGCTAACCTGGCGTGAGGCGGTTCATCCGGCAAATAACTTCCGGCATACGATGCCCCCATTTCTAATCCTTTTATCGGAGTAATCCCTATCCTGCCCCCGGCGAAACCGTTCATCTCCTCTTGCGTCAAAATCGAATCCGGTTTGTCCGGGTCCGCGAAAGCGGTATGAAAGACCGTCACATTCAGCAGTTTCCATTCCGCAAACGCCATCACTCCCGCATCGTTCCACGCCCCGTGCGTTTCTTCTACCACCAACGGCGCGCTGATCGATTTCCTATCCAGCGAGGGATATACCCTCCAATCTATCCCAAACGGCACATCGAACTGCCCCGTGATGAGCCCGCTGCGGTCGATATAGCGGCTGCGGATATAATGACTTTCATCTTCCCCGCAGATATTGAATTCGAGGAAAGCCGCGCCGATACCGAATGCTTCCGCTTCGCCATCATAAGCTATCGCCGCTTCCGCCGTTATGCAATGCGACATCTTCGCCGCTATATCTAATTCCACCTGCCCCCATTGGTAATTGGAACTCTTTCCCCCGGAATTAAAGTGATACTGTAAATCGAAAAAACCGGAAAATTCCAATTCTCCGGACAAAGGATTATGGTGATCATCCTGCGCCTTTACCGCTGAACAGATTACACCAATAATGAAAATAGCTGTTGTTACATTCCACGAACTTCGCTTCATATATTCTCCGTTAATTTAAAAAAGCGGAATATTTCATTCCGCTTTATTCTTAAACTCCAATTTCACATATCACATATCACATATCATATATCATATATCATATATCGCTTCTCATCATCCTCTTCACCATCTCCGCCGCCCTCTTTCCCGCTACTATCGGCGGCAATGCGCTTTTTACCTTGCCGATAAGGTATTCCGCATCGACTTTTTTCCCGTCCGTTTCCATCAGCGCCGCTTGTACCGCCTTTTCCAATTCCAAATCCGATATTGGAGTCAGCTTCATCCCCCGGAAAATCTCCGCCCAATTCGCTTCACCGCCCGACCGGTGCAATATTTCCACCACCGTTTCCACCGGTAAATTCTCTCGGCAGACAAAATCCAAAAGTTCCCCGATTTCAGCATTATTCCATCCCGATAAATGCCGTTTCGCTTCCAAAGGTATATATTGTAAGACTAATTTAGTCAAATAGACTATTTGTTCAGGATATTTTTTCACCGCCGCTTCAAAAGCCGGCAGATACGGTGAATGCAGCAAATTCCAGGCAATCTGAGCTTTAATCCCCATCTTATGAAATCTATCCGACTTCACCCAAGGTGTTTCCGGCAATGCGGCGGTTATCCGCGCGATCGTATCATCGGTGATTCTGGTCGGCGGCGAATCCGTATCCGGATACATCCGGTCCGGTCCCGGCAATATCCTTTCAAAATCCGAAATGCCCCAGCGCCGATACTGCCGGGTTTCGTTGATCACGCCTTTCAAAGATTCCTTTACCCGGATTACCGTTTCATTAATCGCCGTATCCACATCCGCTTCCGGCCCCCAGCACAACGCTATGACATCTTCGCCGCCGCAATTGAACCACCGGTAAGCGATCTCCCGGTCGTGATGATTGAGCGATAATCCGTCCTGCAAATCCGTATGCGCTAAATTGGGCAAATCGTCAATGCAGGCGATTACCCGTATCCGCGCCGATACTTCCGAAGCGAAACTCCAGCCCGGATTGAGTTTCCAGGAAAATATCCCGCCCAATCCCCTAAAACGCACCGCCTTGACCGTCCGGTACTGCGGGAATTTTTCCCGTATCGGAGTGTGCGAAATCCGGCCGATCAATTCCGAAACATCCTTGATTTCGTATTGGAAATCCGCCTCGCTCTGAAATCCTCGTTTTATTACCTCCTCCTTTAATTCCAACATTCTTTTCTGCCTTAACGCTTCGAAACCGGTCAACCTCGGTATTAATCCCAACTTTGGTACCCCCTTGATTTCCACCCTGGTGCCTCCGGTAACGGACACATTCACATCCTGCCGCACCGCTCCCGCGCCCCGGTTGACCTTCCCCGTCAACCTTAACATCGTCCCGATTATCCCCCCCGCTTCCGCCGCTTCCACCGGATCCAGCATATCCGCCGCGGTCACTACTTCAATGAGCGGCATTGCCAATCTGTCAGTATAAAAGGTAATCCGATGCCCGATATCGGAATATTCCCGGCAGGCGTCTTCTTCCAAAGCTAACTGAATGATCCCGATTTTCCGGTCTTTATATGGTATCCATCCGTCCACTCCGATAATCGTCGTCCGCTGAAAACCCGCCGGAATCGAACCGTCCAGATATTGCTTCCGCGCGATATGGATTTCACTCACTATCTTGCAATTCAATAATAACGCTATTTCCAAAGCGATATCCACCGCCTGCAGATTGATAGGGAAAGGCGGATTGTCATCCAGTTCATAAGTGCATACCGACTCTTTATTCAATCGGTAAATGATTTCCTTCCTGGTCTTGAATTCCATCAATGCCGTGCCGTCGTATTCCCCTAATTCCGATAGCGTCGGCCGCATATGCCTCAACACTTCCGCATGATATTCCTCGGAATATTTCCCTGCCGGACACCGGCAAAAAAGCTTCTTCTCCGTTTTAATCTGATGATGTATTTCCAATCCGCATTTATACCCCAAAGCGCGGAAATCCACTCCCTCCAGCCCGCCCCGCGGATTTAATGTAAATGTCTGCTGCATATAATCTTTTTACTTAATAGAATATATTGATTATTTAATAAGTTTGCAAGTCCGCAAGTCTGCAAGTCAAAGAAAAAAATATGTGCTGCAGAATCCCCCCACTCTGCAGTTATTTTTACCGCGCCGAATTCCGAACTTAACTTGATTAATTCATAAATTTTATTTATTAAATCATAACACAAATATATACAGATTCTTATTGTAGGGACGAGGCAATGCCTCGTCCAAAAATCGGACGAGACAGGGTCTCGTCCCTACAAATACAAAATGCAATGAAGGATTCTATAATTTTACAATTTTATGAATAATGCAGGTTAATAAAGAAAGATAAATTTACGAAAGAAAGTGGAGAAAAGCAAAAGATAGGAATATTCGGTATGCTTTTACTTGCTGCTTGTCACTTGCTGCTTGCTGCTGCTTTTAACTTTCGACTTGCAGACTTGTTGACTTGCAGACTTGCAGACTTGCAGACTTGCAGACTTGTTGACTTGCAGACTTGCAGACTTGTTGACTTCTTAAAACAGATATGGCGTCGAAGGGGTGGTTTCGACGCCATTATCCGACGGCGGGTATGGGTGTACCCGACCAATTATTAAGACTGGAAAAGTCAGCAATTAGTTGTATTGTTTTCAGGCATTTTTTAATTTTCTCGTTCCCACGCTCCGGCGTGGGAATGCATAAAGTGTCATTGCGAAAAGCTGAAAGCCTTGAAGCATCCCCTCAATTATTAATCCGAACGAAAAATATTTTACATTTCAACCTTATGAATTATGCACAAATCCCGGTACTGTCATTCCCGCGAAAGCGGGAATCCAGCCTTTTTTATCAGATGTGGAACTGAACACGATGTAAAATATAAAAAGGTCTGATTATTAATCCGAGCGAAAAATATTTTACATTTCAACCTTATGAATTATGCACAAATCCCGGTACTGTCATTCCCGCGAAAGCGGGAATCCAGCCTTTTTATCAGATGTGGAACTGAACACGATGTAAAATATAAAAAGGTCTGATTAATATAATACAACCTGTCTGGAATTGCGGTGTCATGCGCCCTCGCTTGACACCATTCAATATAAACCTTTTAAGAGTCGGTACGACATATTGCTGCGCTCCGCCTAGCACAGCGCTTTTACTTTTTACTAATGCCCAATGCCTGATACCTTCCTTTCATTCCTGTTGAAAAACTCCTTCCACTATAGTTATCTAAAATCCTGATTTTTAAGCTTGTTGACATTGGCTTAGTTTTTGCTAAACACACAATCAAAAATACCACAATTAAATTCAGTCTGTTTATGAAAATAGGTGTCCTCAAAGAAACTTACACCGGCGAAACTCGAGTTGCCTTAATCCCTGACGGTGCAGCCGCTTTGATAAAAAAAGGTCTGGAAGTCTTAGTCGAAACCGGCGCCGGAAAATCCGCCGGTTACCTCGATTCAGCTTATCTGGAAAAAGGCGCGCAGATTATTGCTGATAGAAAAGATCTTTTTCAGAATTCCGACATCATCTTGCAAGTCCGAGGTTTAGGCTATAATCCCATCGAAGGTAAAAACGACCTGCCGCTGTTCCGCCCCGGTCAAACTGTCATCGCTTTTTTCGATCCCCTGTTCGATCCCGCTTCAGTGAAAACTTTAGCCGATAAACAACTGCAGACTTTTTCCCTCGAACTTATCCCCCGCACTACCCGCGCCCAAAGTATGGACGCTTTGTCCTCTATGGCCACCGTCGCCGGGTATAAAGCCGTCATCTTAGCGGCGGAAGCTTTGTCGAAAATGTTCCCGATGCTGATGACCGCCGCCGGGACTATCACTCCCGCCCGCGTCTTCATCATCGGCGCCGGAGTCGCCGGTCTGCAGGCTATCGCCACCGCCAAACGCCTCGGCGCCGTGGTCAAAGCTTACGATGTCCGCCCCGCCGTTAAAGAACAAGTCGAAAGCCTCGGCGCACGCTTCATCGAACTGGATTTGCAGACAGCCGGCGCAGAAGATAAAGGCGGCTATGCCAAAGCTTTAGGTGAAGATTTCTACGCTAAACAACGGGAAATGATGCTGAAAATCGTCGCCGACAGCGATGTGGTCATAACGACCGCCCTTATTCCCGGCAAAAAAGCCCCCATCCTGCTCACCAAAGAGATGGTCGAAGCTATGCCTGCCGGTTCCGTCGTAGTAGATTTAGCCGCGGAAAAAGGCGGCAACTGCGAAATCACTCGGCCGGGAAAAACCATCAAATTCGGCGAAGTCACCATCATCGGAAACGACAACCTCACGGCCGCCGCGCCCTACCACGCTTCCCAAATGTTCTCCAAAAACCTGACCAATCTGCTGATACTGATGCTTAAAGACGGAGCATTGAATATCGATTACACCGATGAAATCATCAAGGAAACGCTCTTAACTAAAGACGGCCAAGTTGTCCATCCCCGCATTAAGGAATTTTTGTAGTATTTTAGCATTATCCAAAATCCCCTGTAAATAGTCATGCTGAACTTGTTTCAGCATCCAGTGCCTTTAACAAATCCCAAAGGCAAAGGCGCTGGATTCCGACTTTCGTCAGAATGACAAATCGGGTGTTTGGATTTGCAGTGTTGATTATCGTTACCCACACAAAATAGCGAAGAACCTAAATAATAAGATTTTACCTTTGAAATGCTTATCTTTGATGTCATTAAGAATCAGTTATACCAATGTTAAAAAGTCTCTTCGCATGTTTTCCGTAGGGGCTTGGTTAATCAAGCTCCTACATCGAAAATTACGGTTATGCACTCAGTTCAGCAGCGCTACACATATGGTGAAAAATCCAACCCTGTCATTCCCGCGAAAGCGGGAATCCAGTGTTTTCAAATAGTTAAAACTTGATTCCGGGTCAAGCCCGTTTCCGCGTACGGCGGGAAGACGGTACGGGGCTGTTTTTATACCAATGCTAAAAAG
>Ga0172368_10009010_pt1 | contig 10052 bp, 10 predicted proteins | sample Lak11m_FD_114540 | JGI IMG/M metagenome (GOLD analysis project Ga0172368, IMG submission 114540) | Freshwater microbial communities from Kabuno Bay, South-Kivu, Congo - kab_022012_11m | ecosystem: Environmental > Aquatic > Freshwater > Lake | place: Democratic Republic of the Congo: South-Kivu...
AGGACGAGCGAGTTGTATTCGATGATGTCGCCTGCTTTCACAGCCGAGCCTGCGGGGACGAGTTCGGTTCCGGTAGGGATCACGGCGACGCGCGGTTGGCGGCGCACCCTGACGCGGCTGTGTCCGCATCCGGCAATCGCCCCAAGATCAACCGGGCGCAAAAAATGATTCGACGGCAACACCAATTCAGTCGCCACCATGTCTTCGCCCATCGCGCGGACGTGTGACCAAGGAGAAAACGCAGATCGTATTTCTATTTTGGAAGATGGACGTTGGACGTTGGATGCGTCTCCCTCCAATTTCCAACTTCCATCTTCCAGTAGTTGCACATTCTCAATCGGCACCACCGCATTCGCCCAACCCGGCAGCGGATCGCCAGTGTCCACATATTTTATTTGCGTCAGCGTGACGGGGTTGTTGTCGCTTGCCTGCGCCGTATCTTCGGCGCGCACGGCGTAGCCATCCATAGCAGAAGCGTGATAGTGCGGCGCAGAAATTTTGGCGAAGATTGGCTGCGCGGTCACGCGACCTAGCGCCTGATCGAGTGGGACATCTTCTCCTTCAAACGGTTGCCATTTATTTGCCGCCTGCATTGCCGCGCTGAATCGCGCCCATGCTTCGGAGAGGGGAATGTCGTCGAGATAAATTTTTTTGGACATGAATTAAGAAACCTGACAGGTCTGTAAGACCTGTCAGGTTTGGCTAGAGTAAATGAGCCTCAACGCCGACTCGGCGCCGGGCGGCACTTTGCCGATCTTTTCAAACTTGATTCCGGGGAGTTTGTGTGCAGCATCGGCGACTGCACCCGTGACAAGAATCTCTTTTGCCTTCGCCGTGTCTTCGCCGAGTTTACCTGCCGCATTCACCTGTGGACCAAATACATCCTGATCGCCGATGCGCAGCATGCGCCCGTAACCCAATCCCACGCATAATAAAATTTGTTCCTCTTTATCTTTGTCGGCATTGTAGTTCTCCAGCGTGCGCTGCATCTCCACTGAACACTCAATTGCTTTCGCCACACTGCGGAAGATGACCAACATGCTGTCGCCTTCCATTTTCAGCAAGATGCCGTCGTAGCGATCAATCACCGGCACAAGCACACGTTGCGATTCGTAGATGGTTTGCAAAAAGTGGATGATGCCGAACTGCTCGACATTGCGCGAGAATCCGGCGAGATCGGTGAACATGACTGCCCACGTCTCGCCGAACAAATCCCAGATACGCGAGTCAATCAACTCTTTGTTGGAACCCGGCTTCAGACGTTCGGCAATTAATTTTTCGAGCCGGTCTTGTGATGCGCTGGTTTCGATTTGAAAAGTGTAAGGCATAGAATTAACCTCCGATTACGATCTCATCAAAACAACCTCACCTCAGCCACTTCCCCACTTTGCATCCCATTCGAGTCTCTCCCAATTATTATCATCCCATCGGCAAAGATTAACGTGAAAATTTGATTCGACTTTCCGAAGATCGGTTCAACCCAATCTTCGCCATCACGCTGGATGATTCGCGCAGGCACATAATCTACGCGCCCGGCTTGCGACGCGATATTGTGAGTCACTCTTAAGTTCACACTTCGATTCGTCGGCGGGGTTTTACAGCCAAGCAAACGATAGATCGTCGGCACTACAAAAAGTTCGGCGCACACCATCGCGCTCACCGGGTTGCCCGGAAGACCGATGACGGGCTTGCCATTGGCGACGGCAAGAATCGTCGGCTTGCCGGGTTTGACTGCAACGCCGTGAACCAATATGCCGGGCTTGCCCAACTGATGGATTACATCGGCCGTCATGTCGCGCGCACTGACCGAACTCCCTGCGGATAATACCAACGCATCGGCATCGGACAACGCCTGCGCCGCTTTTGATTTAAGTTGATCAAACTGATCAGGCGCGATGCCGCAGCGCACGGGGACGCCGCCAGCCCGAACGATCTGCCCTGCCACCGAATACGAATTGACATCGCGTATCTGCCCCAAACTTATTTCTGATTCTGGAGCGACGACCTCATCACCTGTGGCGAGCAAGGCGATGCGCGGCTTGCGCGCCACTTTAATTTGCGTAATACCCAAGGCGGCAAGCCCGCCTAAATCTTGGGCGCGAAGGATGTGACCCGCGCTGACTACTTCACCACCTTCGCCGATGTCGTCGCCGATCTGCAAAACGTTTTCATTCGGCGCGACGGCTTTCAACACTTCAATTTCGTTTTCGCGGATGCGTTGAGTTACTTCGATCATCACCACTGCGTCCGCACCCTTCGGGATCATGCCGCCGGTGTGAACGAGCGCGGCTTGGGTTGGTTTGAGATCAAAGTTTGGGGCGGCGCCCATCGGCACTTCGCCGATGAGGCTGAGGTAGGTGGGTAGTGTTTGACTTGCGCCAAAGGTATCGCGCGCGTTGACGGCGTAACCGTCCATTGTCGAGCGCGGGAAGGACGGAATCGAAACGGACGCGCGGATCGATTCGGTTGTCACTCGATCCAGCCCGTCCGCGACGTGAATTGTTTCAGGTTGCGGTGTTGAGGTCAGATGCTCAAAAAGTTTGGCGAGCGCTTCATCGGGCGGGAGAACGTTGAAGAATTCGGGCATGTGTAGCAGATTGCAAATGGTTGATGGCTGATAGCAAACGGCTATCTACAATCTGCTATCGGCTATTCGCCATTAGCCATTCTTCGGCTCCCAAATTTCGGGGATGACGCAATCCCACTCGAATTTAAATTCGTCGGACGCGATGTAAACGTGCGATTGCAAGTTGACGACCAGCACTTCGGGTTGCGAGAGGGCTTTCCAACCGTGCATCACCATCGGCGGGATTTTGATCAGACGTGGGCGCAAACTTCCCAAAAAAACTGCGTTGGCGTGACCAAAGCTGAGCGAGTCTTGGCGCAAGTCCACCAGACTCACTTGCAGCTTACCGCGTGTGACAGTAAATTGATCGGTATGGATGTCGTGCAGATGCCAGCACTTCACTACGCCGTAATCGGTGGCGCTTTGATATACGTGTTTTGGATAAAGTAAATTATTTTTCTCAACCCAGGGTTCGCTCCACAACTCGGTGACTTCGCCTCTGCCATCTAAATGTGTCACCAAATCTTTTACGACCACGCCTTCAATGGTGATCTTGTTCGCAGGCATGATCTTGTAGTCAATTTTGCCGAGCCATTCCACCGTTACTTCAGAAGCTTTCATGATTTAATCTCAAACTCCAAAATATAAAAATCCCAAAACCCCAACTTCAAACTTCAAACTTCCAATCTCTAATCTCCATTCTCTAACCACCTAACCACCAAACTACCCAACACCCTTCTTCAATTCTTCGGCGTGTTGTCGGCGGTGTTCGGTGATGCGCGTGAAAAATTCTTCGATGGTGATCACGTCGCCGCGAGCGTGCTTGCCCTTTTTGTCTAATTCGGCGTCGGATACAGTCTCCAGCCGTTGAAGAACTTGTTGATGGGTAGCTTCGATGCTGTTGAGCAAATCGGCGATAGAAGACTCGGCCCGCTTTTGCACGACGCGGCGATTCCATCGAGCGAGATCAAAGCCGTCGGGGACGGTGACTTCACCGGCGAGACAGCGACTGATCTGTCCTAAGATGCCGCCTTCCGAGTCGGCAAGATGGGCGAGAACGTCTTTTGCCGTCCATGGCGCATCTTGTTCTGATGGCGCGGGTTTCGCCCATTGTTCGGGGGTGAAGCTTTTGAGAATCTTGATGGCGACTTCGTGATCGTCGGTGATGCGTTTGCGGATGGTATCTTTGCGAGCAGACATGAGCAGAGTCCTTTCAGAGAGTTTATCAATTAAAAGTAATTAGTAATTGGTGATCACCAATTACTAATTACTGATTACCAACAGGTTTTGCATCTACGTGCGGCACAGGTTGCTTGGTCTCAATGGCTTTTTTGATGTCGCGCTGGTGGATCATGGTGTGACGGTAGATGAGTTTGATCATGTTGCCAAGCGGCACTTTGCCGAACCAAGGGTGGCGGCCCACGCGGTCAAAGTCGGCGTCACTCATGCTTTCGATCAGGTGGATCGTGTTCGCCCGCGCTTCTTCAAATTGGTCGATCAGATCAGACGCGCTCGCTGTTTTCATCCTGCCGACTTGCGTTTCGTTAAATTCGTCAATCACAAAATCTTCAGGCGCGCCTTCGCCGCCGTTGAGGATGTCGCGCCCGTAAAAGGCGAAGGTGCGCTCGGCGCTGACAAAATGCGCCAGCAGGTTACGCGCATCCCATTGAGGACCGGTGGTATACACTTGCTGCCGAAAGTCGTTCTCGTGGATGGAGCGAAAGAATTCTACGGTTTTCGCTCCTTCTTCTTGCAGGCGTTTGATGATCAACTCTTTGCGCCCGGACATTAGAGATGGTCCTTCACCCAGTCAATCGCTCCCGGGGTGCGTCGCCAGTGATTGAGAAATTTTGCGGCGTAATGAATCGCTTCTTGTTCGTCGCCCCAGCCCATCGTCGGGGGGAGATTTAACGGCACCCGTTTTTTCCCGGTGAGATACTCGGGGACAAAAGAATTTTGTTCGAGAGCATTTCTCAAACGTTTCTCCGCCTCTTTGCTTTTGGCGTTTTTTCTGAAGGCTGCCAACGCCCAGGTATAAAGCCAATCCGCCATCGCGTCGTCTTTGTATTGTTTCAGGAGTTTAATTAATTCGGCGTCGCGGTTTAGATCAAGCAGCGCCACCGCTAAAATATAACGAAGCCCCTGGTTGTCATTCGGGTTTAAACGCAGCATGTCACGATAATGAGCAATCGCGTCTTCCACCCGATTTAATTTCATTAAACACTCTGCCAGACCGGCGCGCGCGCGCATGTAGGGGCGAGTCTCCATGATGCCCCAAAAATGTCCCGCGTCTTCTTTGAAGTAGTCATCGCCTAAGGCGCGTTCTCCGGCGTCTACGCCTTTTTGATAATACTCTAACGCGCGGGCGACGGTGTCGGCTTGTTCTTCGGCGAGCAACACAAACGCATCGGCGCATTTATCGGAAGTCTTCAGCGCTTTGTGGGCAAGTGAAATACGTTTGGCAGGGTTGGTCTCTTCAAATGCTTGGTACATTATGTCCTGCGCTTTGCGTAGTTTGGGATCGCTCACTGCGTTGCCAAGCACATCGCCAAGTGCGTCCAGCAACGATTTTTCCATGAGGCGGCGATCAAAGATGGGCGGCTCGTCGAGCGGCTCGCCATCTTCATCCCAGTCGTCCATAACACTTGAGGCGGGGAAGGTTCCACGCTGGAGGACGCCTGCCGGGTATTTTACAAACACACGCACTTCGCCGCGCGAGGTAGAAACGGGGAGGGTAGTTTCTAACGGGGCGAAGTCGCCTTTGTTGTCGGGGCGCAAATGCTCGTTGACGATCTGCGGAATCGCGCGCAGCGCCGCTTCGGTCCATTGCAGTTCTGCCAACGTCGGGCGACGCGCTTCTTCGGTGCGATGAAAATAGATCGGGCTTGGATAGGCTTGCTCGTCTACCACGTCCCAATCGTGTTCTTGGATTGCATCCAGATCGTCAAAGGACATCTGGTGCGCCCGCTCGTAAAGCATGGAGAGCGCTCCTTGCGCCGGCAGCGCCTGCAAAGGATCCTCTTGATTCTTAAACAGGTTCTCTACATCTTTCCAACTTTCATAAAACGCCAGCCCATATTCCACCCCGCCGTTGCCCATCACGGTTACAAATCGCTCCAGGCCGCCTTCGGCGGGGATGCGCAACAAAAAGAATTGCTCATTTAACAAATGCACCCACGGCGCGGCGCGGTAAAAAGCAGCCGACGCTTCAAAAAACTTGCCGACATCGTCAAGGGTTGCGCCTTCAATGTCAATCAGCGATGGGTGATCTTCTTCCTCATCCATGAATTGCGCCATTTCCTCTAAGACGTCATTAATTCCGGGAATGGCGCGCGGCTTACAGTGAATGCCAATCTCATCCATATAAGGCTCAATCGCTTCTCCCAAACCTGCGCTATGACAGAATAATGTGGCTGGGCGACGCGGTTCGCCGCACATCTTCATCGGCTTCGTCATCGCTTTGAAAAGCGTATCGCGAATCTCTTCTGCCGATGGCGCGTGGTTTATGAGGCTGCTCGCCATGATGCAACCATGATCGAGATCAAGCACCATAATTAAACTTGGGCGGAGCGGGATTTCTGGATCGTCGTCAATTAACCATTGACGCAAAAGAAATGATCCTACTCCCCAAGTCTCGGGAGTTTGCGGGAGTTCAGAAGGCGGCACTTTGGGGTGTTTGCGGGACATGGAGAGATTTTAGCATAGAGCGCGCATCATTTGTTATACTTAGACCCGTTATGACACTAACTCATTCTAAACTTTCTCCCGTTTGTGGCGCAATCGTCATCGGCGCATCGTCTGGTATTGGTGAGGCGTTGGCGCGGCGATTGGCGCGCGAAGGTTACACGGTGGCGCTCGTCGCTCGCCGCGCGGATCGGCTGATCTCGATTTGCGATGAGATCAATTCTCAACTTGGAACGAAACGCGCTTTTCCTTATCCGCACGATGCAACGAACTTTGACGATGTGCCAGTGATCTTTCAAGCCATCCTGCGTGATCTGGAACGTGTCGAGATTGTAGTGTATTCATCCGGCGTGATGCCGGTGATGGCGATCAACGAATACAATTTCGAGAAAGATCGCGCCATGATTGAAGTAAATGTGCTGGGCGCGATTGTCTGGTTGAACCATGCGGCAATCTTGTTTGATCGCATGGGCGGCGGACACATCGTGGGCATCTCATCCATCTCCGGCGTGCGGGGTCGCGTCGTGAGTCCGGTTTACAGCATGACCAAAGCGGCGCTCACCACCTATCTCGAATCGCTGCGCAACCGCCTCACCCGCAAAGGCGTTCACGTGTTGACCGTGAAGCCTGGCTTTGTGGATACAGACATGTTCAGGGCAACGGGGCGCCCGAGTGGAATGGCGATTTCCCCTGAGCAGGCGGCAGGCGATATTTGGCAGGCTATCTGCTATCGTAAACAGATAATATTCACGCCCGCGCGCTGGCGGTGGATTATGTTGATCATTCAGTACATCCCTTCGTTTATTTTTCGGCGGCTGTCTATTTAATGGCTTGTCACCCTCACTATGCTTACCATTGACCGTTTAACCTTTCTGCAAAATTTTGGACGTTCTCTTAAAAGCCCGGCGTATCTCTTTCGCCCCACTCATACCGAGCACATTGCTGAGATATTCAGCATTGCAATGGAAGAAGGATTCAAGGTTGGCTTGCGCGGAAGCGGGCGAAGCTACGGGGATGCCGCCCTCAACGCTGGCGGCATCATCTTGGATTTGCGCCGCATGAATCGCGTGATCGAATGGGGACCCGAATCGGGCGTGCTTAAAGTGGAGCCGGGAGTCACCATTCAACAAATATGGCAGTACACTCTCGAAGACGGCTGGTGGCTCCCTGTTGTGCCCGGCACCATGTTCCCGACCATCGGCGGATGCTTGGCGATGAATATCCACGGCAAAAATAATTACGTGGCAGGACCCCTGGGCGAACATGTGTTGGAGTTTGAGGCGTTGCTGTCCACCGATGAACTCGTCACTTGCTCGCCGTACAAGAATGCTGATCTTTTTTATGCCATGATCGGCGGCGTGGGCGCTTTGGGCGTGTTCACTTCCATCACACTGCAAATGAAAAAAATTCACTCAGGCAACGTGTGGGTCAACGCTTGGGCGACGCCCACGTTGGGCGTGATGATGGACGACTTCGAACCGATCAAAGGCGAGAGTGACTATTTGGTGGGGTGGGTGGATGGCACGCATTCGCACGGGCGGGGGCAGATCCATCGCGCCACCTATTTGCACGAAGGCGATGACCACGAACCGGCGCAAACGCTGAGCGTGGAATATCAAACACTGCCCGATACTTTTTTCGGACTCTTGCCGAAATCTTTGATGTGGCGTTTGATGTACCCCTTCATGAACAATGTCGGCACGACGTTAGTTAACACCGCCAAGTATGCTGCCTCTCGTACCCTTGAGCATCGCAAACGTTACATTCAGTCTCTGGTAGGGTTTAACTTCCTCCTGGACTACATTCCGAATTGGGAAAAGTCTTATGGCAGTAGCGGCTTGATTCAATATCAATCATTCATTCCACGCGAGCGGGCACATGCCGTTTTTAGCGAAATGATGCGAATGTGCCAAAAGCGCGGTATGCCCACCTACCTTGGCGTTCTTAAACGTCATCGCCCCGACAAATTTTTGCTCTCACATGCTGTAGATGGTTATTCGTTGGCGATGGATTTTGCGGTGAAGAATGACTTCCGCAAATTGCAGAATCTAGCCGACGATATGAACGAGATCGTCTTGGATGCAGGTGGGCGATTCTATTTTGCTAAAGATGTCACCCTTAGACCGGAAACAGTGCGGCGCTTTCTGGGCGATGAGGTGATGGATTGTTTCCGCAAACTTAAAACGCGGTGTGACCCTTATAGTTTGTTAGAGACAGAACTCTATCGCAGGTTGTTCAGCGCAAACTGAAAGCCGAATTTAGATTCCAGCCTCTGCTCTCCCATTTCTCACATCCAGCGCCGTGCGCCTCCTCCGCCAGCCTCTCTTCCTTGCTGTTTCAATTTCGCACTTAGGCGTTGACACCCTCAATGGTCAGGTTGGCGTGTTGCTTGCCGCGTTAAGTGTTTCGCTCGCGCTCAACAACGCAACGATTGGATTGATCGCCACGACGTATACCGTCATCGGCTCGCTCTCGCAACCTATCTTCGGTTGGATTTCAGATCGCTACGGCGGTCGCTGGCCCGTAGCGGGCGGCGTGCTGTGGATGGTGATTTGTTTTTCGCTGTTTGCGATTCTCCCCGCGCAGTTTTCGATTCCATTTTTGGTCGTCGGCGCGTTGGGGTCGGGGGCGTTTCATCCGCACGGCACCAGCCGCGCGGCGCAAGTGGGCTACACGCACATGGCGGGTCACGCGGCAACGGCGGCGTCACTTTTTTTTCTCTTTGGTCAGAGTGGACTCTCGCTCGGTCCCGCCATCGGCGGAATCATCTTGGACACTCTCGGGCGCGCGGGCGTGTTGATCGTCACTGTGTTGATCATCCCCGTTGGACTCTTCGCCGCGCGCGAATTGCGATCTTCGACTCCCGCGCCTGCCAAACGAACTCAACACGGTGACGCCGACTCTGTTTCTCACCTTTCGATCTTTCTTGTGGCGCTGATCGTTTCTGGCACGCGCTCGTGGGCGCAAAATGCCACGACCACCTTTGCGCCAAAATCCTTTCACGACCTTGGCCTATCGGCGACGACTTACGGCGTGATTGTCGCCATGTTCATGGGCGGCTCGGCACTCGGCGGCGTGTTCGGCGGAGTGTTGGGAGATCGTTGGGGGCGGCGGCGCACCATCACCCTGACGTTGTTGTTGAGCGCGATCCCATTTTTCTTTTTCCCGTCGGCAAGCGGCGTTTGGATTTTTGTGTTTGCGGCGTTGGCGGGGATGCTCAATGGCGCGTCACACAGCATCCTTGTCACCATCGCGCAAAGAGCCATGCCTAACCGCGCCGCCTTCGCTTCGGGGCTCATTTTGGGTTTCATGTTCACGGCGGGCGCGTTGGGTTCGTACTTCAGCGGCTTGGTCGCCGACCAGATCGGCTTGGATCATGTGTTACAAGGCAATGCGATTATCTCGTTGATAGCGGCAGTCTTTAGTCTGGCGTTGTTGTGGGATAGACGGGCAAGGCGAGTCTCCGTGGTGGTGAGCGCTGATTGAGCACAGTGTTAGAATATACGAAGAAGGAGCGTGCTATGACAACATTGACGGCTTATCCAGTTGAAATCAAAGACGGCGTCGTGCGCCCAATAGATAATTCGGCTTTGCCTAAACACGCGAAGGCGCTATTGATTATTCTCCCTGACGCCTCATCTTTCGACGCAATGACTTTAGCAGAATGGCAGAAGCCTTTTGATACGTTTTTTGCCGTGGGAGAAGCAAACAAGCCATCTGCCGATATTAACGAACTGAGCGACGAAGAACTTAATAAATTAGTTCACACTGCCCGAAAACCATTATGACCCCACGCGCAGTG
>Ga0172368_10009011_pt1 | contig 10052 bp, 8 predicted proteins | sample Lak11m_FD_114540 | JGI IMG/M metagenome (GOLD analysis project Ga0172368, IMG submission 114540) | Freshwater microbial communities from Kabuno Bay, South-Kivu, Congo - kab_022012_11m | ecosystem: Environmental > Aquatic > Freshwater > Lake | place: Democratic Republic of the Congo: South-Kivu...
TCGCAAACAGGAAAAACGAGGTGATGGCCGCTTCCCAGGCCGAACCGCCCAGTTCGGACGGATCGACGTTGAGTTCTTCGCGCGCCAGGGTCTCCAGGGCATTGTCCGGATCGCTCATGATGTGCTTGGCCAGGCGCTGCGCTTCTTCCTTGGGCAAGCCGCGCGATTCATAGATCAGGGCCAGTTCCTCGGCTTCCTCTTCGGGCGCGGCGGCCAGTTCGGCGGCTTCGATCCCGATCTGGTGCTTGTAGAGTTCGCGCGAACTCTGCACCGACAGCCACTCACCCAGGGCCATGGAGATGGCGCCGGCCAGCAGCCCGGCCAGACCGGTGATCAGGATGGTCGAATTATTAAGCTCGGCCCCGGCCACACCCATCACCAGGCTCAGGTTTGACACCAGGCCGTCATTGGCGCCCAGTACGGCAGCGCGCAGGGCATTCCCGCCGCCGGCCCGGTGCCGGCCTTCCAACTGCGCCAGGGCATTGCCTTCCATGCCGCCAGTTAAATTGGTGGTGACCTGGCGCAGCAGCAGCGCGTGCGAGCGCTCATCGGCAGCCATCCTGGCTGAATCGGGGGTGTGGGCATACTTACGGGTATCCTTCTGCTCCAGTCCGGCAATGGCGGGCAAGACCGCGGCCACGCCCATCCGTTCAGCAGCCCATGCCAGCGTGCGCGTGCGCCAGCTGGGTGAAAATGGCGGGAGCGTCACCCCCGCCTCTTTCAGGCGGCCCTCCCATACGACGGCATGCTTTTTTTCCACCGCCGCCATGCGGCGGTACACTTCCGAGAGCTGTTCATTTTTCTCGACCCTTGCCAGGGCTTCATACAGGTAGGCTCCATTCAGTTCATCATCCAGGCTTGCCAGTCCAACTTTTCCAATGTTTGCGTCCATCGAATTCTCCAGGTGACTTGTTTAAAGAGAAAAAGAGCGGTTTTTTGCAAGGAAAACGGCTTGTTTATGATCTTGAGGGCAACCAAAACAGGATCGGTGAATTCCAGAATGATGATCCACGAGTAGTGAAATTATTCACCAAGCGGGCATTCAATAATATATTACACCCTTTTTCACTGATTGATTTAGCCATGGATGCCTGTGGCGGGGCCGGAAAGGTTATTGTGGCGCCATCGCATTCCAAAATCCTGATATTGCGCCGGCATGCAAGGCCATGATATCTGAGGGCGTGAGAAATTGGAGTGAAAAGCCTCAACCCTTGCGTTTGGTTTTGCCCAACGACCAGAGGAAAAATACCGGGTCATCCTTGAGATCGAGCTGGTTTGTCAGGTATTCTGAATAAGCGGATGTGGCCGTATAAACCACGCCACCAGGACCGAGGATGGTCAGGATATCGCCCGTTCCATGCAGGATGCAGTACAGCGCCAGGGTCCAGCTGGCCACAGCACAGCCGGTCATGGTGATGGCAGTCTTGAGCCTGGTCTTCTTGAAATCGGAATCGAGCTTGCGGATATGATCGCGGATCTGGCCCTCCAGCCGGCGGCAGTCACGCCCGAATTGTTCCGAACCCACCGCGGCATGCTGCATTTCATCGACCCTGGCATGAAAGAAATCGCGGAAGGATGTCAGTTCTTCCGGAAAATCGGCCATCAATTGGTGCAGGGTTTTGAAATCCACGTTTTCCAGCACCGGCAGGTCGATGTTTAGGATCGGGGCAAAGTCCGCATTGGTCAGCATGATATCGCCGTCGGGGACGCCCAGGTGCGAGGCGTGGAAGCTCTCCAGGGCGACCGCGTCATCGCGCGAAAAGATGGAAGGCGTGTTGCCAGACGAATAAGCCCCGCCCCGGCTGACGTTGGTGGTGCGCACAAAACGCTTGATAAGCGGGTAGTAAGCCAGGTTGCCGCTTTCGATGAACGGGCGTGTTTCCAACAACCAGCGGTTGAGCAGGTTGATATCGCTGGCAAAGAGGATGTCGAGGGCGTAATCAAAGACATACCCGCCGGTCGAGCCGGACACGACGCCGCTCTTATCCGCGAACAGGTAGCGCTTCAGTCGGGAGGTGTCCTCGGTCGATTCGCCCAGGATGGTTTGCGGCGCAGCCACCAGCATTTTCCTGGTCGCCGGGAAGGCTTTTTCGAACGAGAGGATCTTCATACCAACCGTTGCAAGGGAGCCTGGTTGCAGCCTGGCCTTGAAATCATCGATCTGCAACCGGAACAACTGGATGGTTTCATGGTTCTTCTCGTTCAATTCCTTGTCGAGCGGGATGATTTCCTCGCTGCGGTAAGCATCGCAGGGCTGCGCCCAGCGGCAGCCGTAGGTATCGCAGGAGCGCGGGTTTGATTCGCGCGGGCTGAGCGGCTGTTCGCGGGCGTAACAGGCTGTGAACCCTGCGCGCTGCTGGATCAGGCGGACGGCCTCGACATCAGGCAGGTGAGCAATCTCATGCGCGCAGTCATAACGGTCGGCCTGGGTGATGATCTCTTCGCGCGACGCCCTGCCGCCGCCGTGCATGAGCGGGTTTGGCAGCCGGTGCTGGTTGCAGCTGAAACTCCAGGCGCAGCCAGGAATGCTGCAAAAAGTGGGTGAAAACCCGCCGTCAGGTTTGAGCGGTCTCTCTCCGGCGTAACAGGGGCTGAAGCCTTCCCGGCGCTGGATATAGCGCACTGCCTGGATATCCGATAACGGCGATACTTCGTCCACGCAGCCAAGCCTGGCTGCCGTTTCCATGATGGTTCCGCGCATATCGCTCATTTTCTCATCCTGACTTTGAAGTTTATTATGGGCAGTAATTGAACTCGCACAAAGATTTTAACAGGTGTTTCGCCAACAATGGAATTATTCTCTTTGGGTTGAAAAGCAAGAATTCCCGCTCAACCACGCAGCGCATTCCGCAAGGTAATGATCAAAAACGTTGCACCAACGCAACCCACGCCTCTCATTCCTTTTGTTCGAAACCACTCACAGGTTGTTTGACTGGCTGGAAGAAAACCCGACCAAAGGTGTTTACTAACCGGAGCTGTTATTGGTTAATCCAGCCTGAATTTTTCCGCCCAATTGGGCGTTCATCGGTGGTTTACCTGCATGTGGAGTTTTCCCGCTACGCGGGAAAACTCCACAAAAAAAGGGAGAGGATTTTGTAGTGAATTTTCGGAACAACTTCCGAAAATTCACTACTTGCGGGGCAAACCACTCATCTAGATTCGCTGCAATGATGATGTATCCCGGCATGAACCATGAATCGAGTATATGTGAGTAAAATTATTTATTCGAACTTTCACCTGTTTTAACCAGTTTAGCAAGGTTTCAGCAAAAATACATCTACCAAATGGCACCCATTTCGTGAAACAAAATCCTGGTTGAGGAAAACGTAATACGAGCGGAGAGAAAGCGATCCTGTCTACCGGCGCACATGACGGTCACCAGGCCGGTCGTTTCCAGCGCCGGCCTGCCCCGGCAGCCAGAAAGCCATCAGCAGCGAGGCCAGCAGGGCCAGCGAACCACCAAAAAAGAAGGGCGCGGACGGCCCAAGACCGCCCCAGGCGCCCAGCCCCTGCCACAGGATGCCTGCGATCAGCGAGGCCGGGAACGCCAGCAGGCCGATCACGGCGTGATAGGTGCCGTAAGCGGTGCCGCGCAAATCTTCGGGCACCAGGTCGGCCACCATCGCGTTGGCGGTCCCAAATGCCATCCCAAAATAAATGCCGTAACTGATGTACAGCAGCCAGACCTGCCAGGCGGCCTGCGCCAGGGCAAAACCGAAATAAATGGCGGCATAAACCAGCCAGCCGCCGATGATCAGCCGCCGGCGGCCCACCCGGTCGGAGAGCGATCCGGCCGGCGTCGCCACCAGCGTCACCACCAGGTTGTAAACGGCCAGCATGACCAGGATGCCCGTGACCGAGATCCCCAGGTTTTGCGCGTGCAGCACCAGGAAGCCATCGGATGAATTGCCCAGCGTGAACAGGCTGACAATGAACAGGAAAACCTGGAAGGGTTTGCCCATTTTTCGCAGTGAAAACCTCGGCATCTCCCGCCGGCCGGTCACCGCCACATCGCGTGTCCCGAGCGCCAGCGATGCAACCGCCAGGAAGGCGGGCACCAGGCTGAGCAGGACGATGGTCTGGAAGGTGGGTTTTGTGAGCGACAGGTTGTTCGCCTGCGCCAGCCAGACCACCAGGGCCGCCGCCAGCAGACCTAGCATTGCCCCGGCCTTGTCCAGCGCGCGGTTAAAGCCAAAGGCCAGCCCGCGTGTTTCAGGCGGGGTCGAATCAGCCACCAGCGCGTCGCGCGGGGCGGTGCGGATGCCCTTACCGATCCGGTCGGCCCAGCGCACGCCGGCGATCAGCTCCCAGCTACTGGCCCAATAAAAGAAAGGCTTGCTCAGCGCCGAAAGCGCGTACCCGGTCACAGCCAGCAACTTGCGGCCGCCAAGTTTATCCGAAAGCCAGCCCGAGAACATCTTCAGGATGCTGGCGGTGGCTTCGGCCACCCCTTCGATCAGGCCGATGATGCCCGTCTGCACGCCCAGCACATTCGCCAGGAAGAGCGGCAGGATATTGATCACCATTTCGCTGGAAATATCCATGAAGAAACTGGTGATGCCGACCGCCCAGACATTGCGGGGCAGGTCCCTGATGGTTGGACGGTGCTGCGCCTCTTTTTCCATGGGTTTCCTTTTTTTGGATGCGCTCCGGTCTCATTTACCCGCGTTTACCTGCATTAATACTGTAAAGGCACCTGCCGGCAAACGGATAATCTGATATTATCACCATAATACATTACAGGTATCCACTCAAATACGCCTGGTTTTGGCCTGGATCATCTGGAAAACTCCACAAAAAAACTTCCATCCACTCTTTTTCGGCACTTGCTCACCAGCACCTGGTTTTGTCGCAGAATCATCCTATACCTTGCCTCGCAAATGCATGCTAATCGATGGTTTTCCCGCAAAAAACTTCTATCTACTCTTTTTCGGTACTTGCTCACAGGCACCTGGTTTTGTCGCAGAATCATTCTGTACCTTGCCTCGCAAATGCATGCTAATCGATGGTTTTCCCCGAAAAAAACTTCTATCTACTCTTTTTCGGCACTTGCTCACAGGCACCTGGTTCTGTCGCAGAATCATCCTATACCTTGCCTCGCTAATACATGCTAATCGATGGTTTTCCCCGCAAGTGGTTTTTTGGCGGGAAGATCTTCCCGCCAAAAAACCACAAAAAACATCTTTCTACTTTATTTTGAGAGTTACTCTTCTTATCCATTATTGCCGTTATCTAACAGGAGATGGATCCATGACCAATGAAAACGCCCTGCCGGCGCGGACCGTTCCGGTTGCCGGACAGGTGGACCAGTACCGGACGGACGGCGGCGGGCGCATCTTCCGCATCCCACTGCAGGCTTTCCCGGGCCTGTGGGGATCGGTTTATGCGGTGGTGGTGGGGGATTATCGCGTCCTGATCGACACCGGCTCAGGTTTTGGCGACTCGAACGAGCACCTGCTGATGGGCCTGCAGGCAGCCAGCGCGCTGGCCGGCCTGGACCTGACCCCGCCGGGGCTGACACATATCCTGATCACGCACGGGCACATCGATCACTTCGGCGGTTTGAACTGCCTGCGCCCGCTGACCTCCGCCCGCATCGGCATCCACGAGTTGGACCTGGGCGTGGTGGCCAACCACGTCGAGCGCCTGTCGGTGGTTGCCCGCCGGCTGGAGGAGTTTTTGGCCGAGGCGGGTGTCTCCGCCGGTAAACGCGGCCCACTGCTGGATATGTACCGCATGACCAAGGAGATGTACCATTCGGTGCCGGTGGATTTCACCTATGAAGAACAGGGCATGCGCCTGGGACCCTTCAAAATGCTGCATGTGCCCGGGCACTGCCCGGGGCATGTGGTGATCCGCCTGCACGATATGCTCTTCAGCGGCGATCATGTGCTCGACCGGACCAGCCCGCACCAGGCCCCGGAACGCTTGATGCCATCCACCGGGCTGGGTCATTATCTTGCCTCGCTGGAGGCGCTGCGCGCGTGGGGCCGGGGCATTCGCCTGGTGCTGGGCGGGCATGAAAACCCGATCGAAGACCTGGACGGACGGCTGGATGCCATCCGCGACCTGCATAACCTGCGCCTGCAAAAGCTGCTGGATTTCCTGGCGGAACCGCTCACCATTTCGGAACTGTCGCGCAAGCTGTTCGGGAAGGTCCAGGGTTACAACATTTTACTGGCGCTGGAAGAAACCGGCGCGCATGTCGAATACCTCTACCAGCGCGGCGAATTGAGGATCGAGAACCTGGCCGAGATGGAGCGCGGAGTCGGGCTGGTGCCCATCCGCTACCGCCGGATGGGGCGCGGACTGAGTATTAACTCAACGGGACGGTCATAAGTTTAACCAGCCTGAATTTTTCGGCTAAATTGGGCGCTAACCGGTGGTTTTCCCTGCCAGTGGAGTTTTCCCGCTACGCGGGAAAACTCCACAAAAAAAGAAGAGGTTTTTGTAGTAAAAGATTTGGGACAAGGTGCGGGGCAAACCAACCATCAAGATTCACTGTAATGCTGATGTATCTTGGCCGGAAAACAAATCGACCCCGGGTGTGATCACGCCCGGGGTCGATTTAATGTTATATCTTCACGCCTATAAAAAATCCCTGCCGATGCGGCGCATCTCATCGATCAGGGGGATGAGGGCGCAGCCTTTGGTTGTCAGCGTGTAACTGGTGCGCGGTGGGATCTCGGCGAACACTTCGCGGTGCACCAGCCCATCCTGCTCCAATTCCTGCAGGCGCGATGAGAGCACGCGCGGGCTGATGTCGATCGAGCGCTGCAGTTCGCCAAAGCGCCGCGGGCCGTCCGCCAGGTCGCGGATGATGAGCGGGACCCATTTGCGCCCGATGATGGCAGCAACCGCCTCGACCGGGCAGGGTTCCCTGGTTGCGATATCCGTGGATTTTTCTAACATAACTCCTATTATATCCTTTTGATAGTTACTTGACAAGAGTATAGTAATACGATAAAATTCTTACTATCAAATAGTAAGTAACTAATAATAATATAGATGAAGGAGAAAATTCCTATGAACATCATGAAACCGATCGAAGGCCTGCACCACATCACCGCTGTTGCGCGCGACCCGCAGAAGAATCTCGATTTTTACCGCAGCGTGCTCGGGCAGCGCCTGGTCAAACGCACCGTCAACTTCGATGACCCCGGCACCTACCACTTCTACTTCGCCGATGCCGCCGGCACGCCCGGTTCGGTGCTGACCTTTTTCCCGTGGACCGGCATCCAGCGCGGCGCGCGCGGCAACGGCGCGGCCAACGCCCTGGCTTATAACATCCCGGCTGGCTCGCTCGCCTTCTGGCAGGAACATCTAACCCGCAGCGGTGTAAAAACCGCGGCGGTTGAGCAGCGCTTTGGCCAGGAAGTGATGGCTTTCGACGACCCGGACGGGCTGCAGATCGAACTGGTGGCAGGCAGCCAACCGGTCTCCACCCAACCCTGGCTGGAGGGACCGGTCGACGAGCGCCACGCCCTGCAGGGTTTCCACAGCGCCACGCTGTGGTTGGAGCAGATGGAAGCAACCGCCGAAGTGTTGACAAAGCAAATGGGCTACACCTACAACGGTCAGGAAGGCAGCCGCCACCGCTTCACCGGCGGGCCGGACAGCCTGGGCAGCATCATCGATATCGTCCAGCGCCCCGCTGCGAACGGGGCCGTCTTTGGCGGCGGGTCGGTGCACCACATCGCCTTCCGCGTATCGGACGACCCTTCCCAGCTTGATTACCAGAAGGCGCTGCGCGCCGCCGGGCTGGGTGTGACCGGCGTAAAGGATCGCTCTTATTTCCATTCGATCTATTTCCGAGAACCGGGCGGCGTGCTGTTCGAGATCGCCACCAACAACCCCGGTTTTGCAACCGATGAACCCGGTGAAAAACTGGGCGAAGCGCTCAAACTGCCGGAGTGGCTGGAACCGCAGCGCGGCGAGATCGAAGGTATGCTGGCGCCGCTCAGCCTGAAACCTGTGCGCAGGGGGCTGTATGAACCTCAAAACTGACCCGGCCCACCCACACAGGGGCTCGCCCATGCTCAGCCTGGGCAGCGACCTGAAAAACGCCAGGAGCGCGCTGGTCCTGCTGCACGGGCGCGGCGCCTCGGCCGAAGACATGACCGGGCTGGCGCAGGAATTTGCCCTGCCGGAGGGCATGATCGTCCTGGCGCCGCAGGCCAGCGGCAGCATCTGGTACCCGCAGCGCCTGATCGCGCCGGTGGCGATGAATGAGCCGCACCTGTCGTCCGCCATCCGGCGCATCGATGAAACCGTCGAAATGCTGGCGCAGAGCGGCCTGCCTTCCGAAAAGGTGATCATTGGCGGGTTTTCGCAGGGCGCCAGCCTGGCGATCGAGTTCGTGCTGCGCAGCGACAGGCAGTGGGGCGGGCTGCTGGCCTTCAGCGGCGGTTACATCTGGCCCATGGACGTTCCGCGCACATTCAGCGGCAGCCTGAGGGGCACGCCCGCCTTCGTGGGCTGCTCGGATGTGGACCCCTACATCCCACTGCAGCGCGTGCAGGAAACAGTCTCCGCCCTCGAAAGCCTGGGCGCGCTGGTGAACAACAAGATCTACCCCGGCATGGGTCACACCATCAACCAGGATGAGATCGACCAGGGGCAAAAGATAATTGAAGGATTGAAGTAAAGACGAGCGGCTGGACGGGAAAATCCCATCCAGCCGCTGAGATTTTAAGAACCCGCATCGTCACAAAAAACCGGGAGGATGGCAGATTTTTTTCACGTCATTGTAGAAAAATTTTCTTTACATCTCGAATTTAAGGATACTGCGACATTGAGGATAGTAGGAACAACCCCAAAACTTTCCACCTTGATTGGCCCCACTTTTCGCCGTTCTCAAAACCATCTCTCTGCCACATTTCGGACAATTTGGCGCTGTTTTTGTATCTTCGGCAACTGCAAGAAGCGGAATTGGACCCTCTTTTTTGTCGAAGAACGGGAACAAGAATGAATGCAAGGATGAAACAGAATAGGAATGTTTGACCGGAATTCTTATCAGCGGCAATTTTGCCGCAGAAAATACATCTTCGACAAATTCATCACGGTCCTGCCGGTCGTCTCTTTTGTGACTTTTATCGTCGAGTTCAATACCAACAATTGGGCGAACATTTATTGGATCGCAAAGCAAAAAATCCACATGTTTTCGATCTATCTTATTGGTATATGTGCGATATTCGCCATAATCACCGGACCTGGCAGAGAATAAGTCTCCCAAAGAAACCTTTGGGCATATTAAAGCCATGTCCGATACAGCGGATTTTAGAACGAGATAAAAGCTCAGTTCGGCGGGGGAAAGAAAGTCATCGCGAACGAAATATGGATATTCAAAATCGGTTTCAATTTCATTGTCTTCATCTTTTTTTGAAAGCCAATCGGAAATGCGATCAACGATATCATCAACAGCTTCCTGTGATAAGCTAAATGCTTTTAAAATCGTGCGGAGAAGAGAGAATTTATCCTGAGGTGTCATCGATGATACTTACTTTTGATCACCCAGGAGTTCATGTATTTTCTCTGTGCTTTTGACGAGGTACTCGCCATCCGCAAATTCGATAATATGAAAATACTCCAGGATTCGAAGGGTTACAGCAAAGCCACAAGGGCCGTCACCTAACGTTCTAGGGCAATATTTTTGAAAATCGCTGCGAGTAATATTCTTCGCCCCGAGCAGGTAATTAAGCAGTTCTTCAACTTCATTTATAAAAACGCGCTTATTGTTCTTTTTTGTTTTTGTTTTATTCCAAAACCAATAACGCAGTATGGAAGTGTTGCCTTCTGCAGTCCATGACGTGAAGTAGTATGGATCATGTCCCGGGGTGAGCTTTCTAAAACTGTTCAGTTGGCTCGGAATTGCTTTTTTCAGGGCTTGTTCGATCATATTGATCCCACCTTTCTGAATCAAACTATTTATACCCTTGCTATAAATTCAAGGGTATAAATATTGTACAGAAACGCATTCATTTGTTCATGTGTCATTTGTCATCAAAAGTGTTTATATAAGGAGTTCTCATGGATGTTCCACGTAGAAGCGA
>Ga0172368_10009012_pt1 | contig 10052 bp, 7 predicted proteins | sample Lak11m_FD_114540 | JGI IMG/M metagenome (GOLD analysis project Ga0172368, IMG submission 114540) | Freshwater microbial communities from Kabuno Bay, South-Kivu, Congo - kab_022012_11m | ecosystem: Environmental > Aquatic > Freshwater > Lake | place: Democratic Republic of the Congo: South-Kivu...
ACGAGCGCATGGGCATCACCCACGCGTTGAGCGGCGAATATATCGCGCGGCTGCGGCTGGACGATCTGGCGCTGACCGATTCGGAGCCGCCGGCGTTCATCTGGGAGCGTCCCGATTGTCCCGAATTCGCCGCCGTGCGGGAAGCGATTCCGGCGGAAATCCGCGCGGTAGCCGATCCATGGGAACGGGCGCGGGCGCTGGCCGCCTGGGTCTCCACGCAGTGGGAGTACCGCAACACCAGTGGCGGCGTTGAATACGCGCCGTGGGACGCGCTGACCATCCTCGCCTGGGGACGGGAACAGCGCGGATTGATGAAGCCGAATCCCATCACCATGTGCGTGCATTACGGCATCGTCTTCGTCACCTGCGCGCTGGCGCTGGGCATCCCGGCGCGCAGCGTGTGCTGCAACGGCGGCAGCCCGCACACCAGCGGCCATTTCATCAGTGAAGTATGGAGCGAGCGCTGGGGGAAATGGTGCCAGGTGGACGGCAACTGCGATGTGGTTTATGAGCGCGACGGCATGCCGCTGTCGGTGGACGAATTGTCGCGGCTTGATGAGGAAGCCGGCGCGTTGGCGGTGACGGGCGCGGGATACGCCCGGCAGAGCGATTACATTAAGAATTTCGTCCGCGATTTCATGCTGAACGGCAACGTCTATCGACACTGGGCGGTGTGGCCGCGCAACGATTACCTTTCCCACCCGGAGCTGACCCCGCCGTCGCACGGCAGCACGGAATATGTGGAGACGGCCTGGCAGTGGTCGGCGGACGTGCGAGAGCCGGAGACGTTGGGGATGTTCCCGTATATCGTACCGGCGGAAAAGTTGGCTGCCCCGCCGACGGCGGAGTGGCGAATGACAAGGGTGGTGAGTGGTTAGTGAATAGTGCCAAGTCCGGTGGTTGAGTAGGCAAGGGAGCCTCACGGTTCTTTCCGTCGTTCCCGCGCCGTATCGAAACCACCTCTGCGGCGGTACTCCGCCGCACGATTACAGGTAAACTTTGCGTGAACGGGCGTGATACCCGCGGTGGTTTCGATACGGCGCGGGGGCTATGAAAAAAGTCGGAGAGGCTCCCTTGCCTACTCAACCACCGGATTGAGCACTATTCTTAACTCATTCGTCTGGATCGTTGGAGTATAAGATGCACTACTGGGAGCCGCTGGACGATGACCAACTCGAGCTGATTCACGATGCGGCCTGCCGCATGCTCGAAGAGCCGGGCATGCGCGTGCTGCTGCCGGAGGCGGTGCAGATATTGATCGGCGCGGGCGCGAAGCCGGCGGGCGATGGGGTGGTGCGTTTCCCGCGGGAGTTGGTTGAGGAGTCCATCCGCCGCGCGCCGGCACAGTTTACCGTGTATGACCGGCGGGGCGGGGCGCTGGAGATCGGCGGCGAGCAGCACCATCACATGATCGGCGCGACGATGACGGAAATCCTGGAGTATCCCGGCTGGTCGCGCCGGCCCGCGACGCTGGCGGACGCGCGGAACCTGGCCATCCTTACCGATGCGCTGCCGTATATTGATTTTGTCGCGCCTGCGGTGGAGGGGATGGATACCCCGGCGGGGATGGGCGAGACCATCAGCATTGCCGAGACGCTGAAGAACAGCAGCAAGTTCTGCCTGGCCTGCCCGGTGGAAGCTCGCGCCAATGAGGCGTTCGTCGCCATGGCGAAGGCGCTCGCCGGCACCGATGACCTGTCCGCGCGCCCCACCATCGCCCTGCTCGGCACCATTCTGCCCGGTTTCACCCTCGGTCCGGAAGCCGCAAAGGCGATGCTGATCGCGGCGCGGGAAGGCGTGCCCATCGTGCTGATGGGCGGGGCAATCAACGGCATGCAGGGACCGGCGACCATGGCCGGCGCGCTGGTGATGAAGCTGGCCGAGCAGTTAGCCGCCCTCTGTCTGGTGCAGGCCATCCGTCCCGGCTCGCCCTGCCTGTTCGACAACGAGCAGTTCAAACTGGACATGCGCACCTCGGAGCTGGACGAAGCCGGTCCGGAATCGGCGCTGGTCATCGCCGCCGGCGCCCAGCTCGGGCGGCGCTACGGGATTCCCTCCTATGCCTGCCCGGCGTCCGACGCGCGGGCGATCGATTTCCAGGCCGGTTACGAGATGACACAGGGGCTGCAGGCCGCCATGCTCTCCGGCATCCACGTCACGGTCAATGCCGGCGCCGCCGCGCGCTGCAGCGCCGTCTCCTACGAGCTGCTGGTGCTCCATCACGAGATGCTGCGCAATCTGCTGCGCCTGCGGCGGGGGCTGACGGTGACCGAGGACACGCTTGCGGTCGAGATGATGCGCGAGGTCGGCTTCGACGGCGATTATTTCGAGCACCCGCACACACTGCACTACATCCGCGACGGCGAGGAGTTCCTGCACAAGGACCTGTTCGACGCTACCGGCAACCGCCTGCCGTATGTCGATCCCTGCGAAGCGGCGAAGGCGCGCTGGCAGCTCATTTTGCGCGAATACCGGCCGGCGGTGAGCGCGGAGGAGTGCCGGGCGATCGATGCGGTAGTGGCGGACTGTGCGGGGGAAAGGATGCCATGAAGCTCTACTTCAATTATTCTATCGACTGCGAACTGCCGCTCAATACGCCGTCTACGGGACCGGAGCGGCGTCCATTCTTCGGCGGGCCGAAGAGCTGGGAAGCCGCCGAGACGTCGGCGCGCGGGTTTATCGAGCGCATGGCCGAGATGGGCGCCGCCGCCGGCACGTCGCTGTTCGTCTACCCCGACGTGGCGCGGCACCAGCAGGCGCTGTATCGGGAGATGGCCGCGGCGGGGGTGGAAATCGCCCTGCACCTAAACGGCCTGCGGTATTCCCGCTTGCAAGGCGAGCAGGCGAAGTGGCTGGGCGAGATGACGGAAGCTGAACAACGCGAAGCGCTGCAAACCGCGAAGGCAGACCTGGAAGACACCCTCGGACAGCCGGTGCTCGGATATCGTGCCTGCTACGGCAGCGCCAACAACGACACGCTGCGCCTGTGCGATGAGCTGGGCTTCCGCTGGGCCAGCAACTCCAGCAACCGCTATCGGCCCGAGTTCTTCGCCAACTGGAGCGGGAGCTGGCCCTACCCGCACCACGCCAGCCCGCGCAGCAACCTGATCTGCGGCGATCTGCCGCTGTTCGAGCTCCCCATTACCGTGGGGCTGACGGTGTATTACGACGAGCGCATTCGCCAGCCGCTGGACCTGCGCGTGGAGACCCCGCCGGAGCGCCTGGGCGAAGGACGGGAGAAGCTGCGCGCGGTGATTGAGGAGAACATCGTCGAAATGGATCGCCGCGCCGTGCCCGTCCGCGCCATCATCGGCGGCAGCCACAACACCAATCCCTACGGCAACCCAGCCACCTTCCAGGCGCAGAACCTGGAGTGGGTCGTGCGGTTCACGCAGGAATTAGCAGATGAGCATGAGGTGGAATTTACACCGGCAAGCTTTTTAAAGATGGTAGAGGAAGCGGAGCGGATAGGGTCGTATTAATCCCTGGGATCGCAGGCGTCCCGCGCCTGCCCTGCGGCGGTACTCCGCCGCTATATCAAGGTAAGCCTATCTCCGCGGTTGTACTCAACCGCGATCCAAAAAGGCAGGCGCGGGACGCCTGCGGTCCCAGGGAGGACGCCATGTCTGAATCATATCGCTGGACCTGCGTAACAGAGCAGGCGGATTTCGCTCCCCGCGATGGCGCGGGGGCGCTGGTGCATGACGACCGCATGTGGCTGCTCGGGGGGTGGAATCCCGGCGACAAGGTTCACTTCCCGGCGATCTGCAACAGCGAAGTGTGGTCATCCGAAGACGGCGAGGACTGGGTGCTCGAATTGCTGCAGGCGCCGTGGGAGGGGCGGCATACCGCCGGCTACGCCGTGCACCGCGACCGCATGTGGATCGTGGGCGGCGACTGCAACCAGGGGCACTATCAGAACGACGTGTGGCACAGCGCGGACGGCAAACGCTGGACGCAGGTGACGGATGCTCTGCCCTGGGGACTGCGCGCGCTGCACCACACCGTTGCCTTTCAGGACGCCCTCTGGGTGATGGGCGGGCAGACGATGCCGGCCTTTGCGCCCGCGCCCGAGGTGTTTTACAACGACATATGGCGCTCGAAGGACGGCGCCGCCTGGGAGCGTGTCATCGAGCATGCCCCCTGGGCTGAACGCGGGCAGATCGGCGGCTGCGCAGTGCATGAAGGCCGTATCTGGCTGCTCGGAGGCGGCACTTACGACACGCCCGAGCACCCCGTGCGCAAGTTTTTCAACGACGTGTGGAGCACTACCGACGGCATCCATTGGGAGTTGGAGACGGAGCACGCGCCGTGGGAGCCGCGGGAGTACCATGAGGTGGCTGTCTTCGATAATAAACTGTGGGTGCTGGAAGGCTGGAATCACGGCAACCGCAACGACGTGTGGTATTCCGCCGACGGCGTCGACTGGCACGAGCTGCCGGACACTCCCTGGCCCCCCCGCCACGCCGCCAGCGTGTTCGTCTATCAGAACGCCCTGTGGATGGTCGCCGGCAACAACATGACGCCGGACGTGTGGAAGCTGACGAAAGCGTAATCCCTGGGATCGCAGGCGTCCCGCGCCTGCCCTGCGGCGGTACTCCGCCGTTATATCAAGGTAAGCCTATCTCCGCGGTTGTACTCAACCGCGATCCAAAAAGGCAGGCGCGGGACGCCTGCGATCCCGGGAGGTTCAAATGGACGAAATTCGCATCGGCATCGTCGGCCTGGGGCATCGGGCCCGTGGCGCCTGGATTCCGCAGATGCTGGACATTCCCGGCTTCCGCTTCACCGCAGTCTGCGATTGGATCGAGCCGCTGCAGGAACAGGCGCTGTCCCTTATCCCCTACCGGCAGGATGTACGGGCGTTCACCCATTATGAAGACCTGCTGGCGTGGGACGGCATCGACGCGGTGGCGCTGTGCGTGCGCCGGATGGATCAGGGCGCGCTGGCGGCGCAGGCGCTGGAGGCGGGCAAGCACGTGCATTGCGAAGTGCCGGCGTCGCATAGTATCGAGGACTGCTGGCGGATCGTGCTGGCGTCCGAGCGCTCCGGGAAGCTCTACCACCTGGGCGAGCAGGTGCGCTACTCCGGTTTCGTGGAAGCATGGAAGCAACTGGTCGACTCCGGACGGCTGGGCCGCATCGTCTACGTGGAAGGCCAGTATATCGGCTACTACGGCACATATGCCTTCTTCCAGGATTATGCCACCGGCAAACAGTATCCGATCGAAGACCTGGCAGACCATCCAAATGCCAGGCCAACGGTGCTGCACACCATGCCGCCCATCCATTACCTGCCGCACGAGCTCAGCCCGCTGTTGAAGGTACTGGACGACCGCGTGGTGCAGGTGGTGGGCATGGGCACCGAGGCGCCGAGCTGGAACCACCCGGAGATCGGCCAGCCTGACCTGCAGGTGGCGCTGATGAAGACGGAAAAGGGCAGTATCCTGCGGCTGGCGTGCGGCTTCACCTGCCCGGTGCCGCACGGGCAGCACCACTGGTATCACCTGCACGGCACCCGCGGCCGCGTCGAGATGGCGCGCTCCGGCGACGAGAAGCCGAAGCTGTGGATCGCCGACGAGCAGATGCACGAGCCGGCGCAGGTCGACTGGCGCTGGCAGCGCACCGACGGCACGCCGGAAGCCCTGGCCAGCGGTCACGGCGGCACCGATTATTACGCCCACGCCAGCTTCCGCGACGCCCTGCTGCACGGCAAGGCGCCCGAGCTGGATGTCTACCACGCCATGGATACCGCTGCTCCCGCCATTCTGGCAGCAGATTCCATCGACGGCGGCTCCATCCCGCTGCAGGTGCCTGATTTCCGCCCGAACGCCCAACGCCTTGCCGGCCAGGCGCCCAGGGTAGGAGCGAAAGCATGATCAAAAACACCTTCGACAAAGGCCCGGAGTCCTGGTGCTCCTACGATTACCACTGGAGCATCGTGGCGAAAGGCAAGAATATTTTCATCCTCACCACCTGGGAAGCATCCGGCGGGGTAAACGGCTCTGGCTACATCTGGTGTGATGAAACACGGTGGAGCGCCGACACGCCGGAAAACCCGGTGGCGCTGCTGCCCTTCATCACCTACACCAACTGGACGGGCAGAGAGCCGCTGGACCTGCGGAACGCGCGGGTGTCCGTCTATCTGCGCGGCGACGGCCTGCAACTGCACGGCGCGCAGTGCTACTTCTGGGTGGTGACGCCGTGGAACCGCTGGCACCTGACCAGCCGCCCGCTGACCATTAGCGAGGGCACATGGGCAAAAGAGCCAGCTGTTTTCACCCTCCCCACCGACGACGCCTCGTGGCACCAGAGTTGGGCGGATGGGTCACATACGGTGGAAGAGACGCTGGCACATGCCATCAGCTACGGCTTCTCGCTGGTCGGCTTCGGGCAGGAGCCGCGGGGGAAGTTCAGCATGGATGACTTCGAAATGAGATTAGCCGATGAAAGATAGTTGTTTGTAGTCAGGCACGCAGCGCAGCGAAGTGCCGTCCGATGACAGGTAAGCTCACCTATATACGGACGCTACTTCGCTGCGCTGCGTAACTTACTACAAACAACTATGGATGTAAGGTATCAGCATGCATATCGGTCTCCTCGATAATCATGATTACCTCGCCGAGCTGCTGCGGACGTGGGGGCTGCGGGCGTTCCGGCAGTGCAATCTGCCGGATATTAACCCGGTGGAGATGCCGGCGGTCGTGGTGCCCGCGGGGACGGCGGCAGAACCGGTACTCGACTACGTGCATGCCGGGGGCACGGCCGTCTGCTTTGCCCCCGAAGGTGCGCTGGCGGAAGCCGCCGGCTTGCAGCCCAAGGGCGAGAAGGCATTGCCGGCCTTCCTGCGCATGACGGCATATATGCCTCCCGGGCTGGCGGGGGAGCTGCTGCCGATCGTCGGGCGGGCAGTCGAATACGAGCGTGACGACCGGACAGACGTACTGGGATACCTCAGCTATCTCGACAACCCGGACGGCGACAGCGCCGGCATCACCAGCACGACGGTTGGCAACGGCCGCATCATCGTCTTCGCCTTCGACCTGCCGTGGTGCGTGCGGCTGCTGCGGCAAGGCGATCCGGCGCTGGCGGAGACAATTCCGCCAGGGGACACCTGCGTGCGGCAGTCGCATATGGCCTGCCAGTTGCCCGCACATGGCGCGGGATGGGTGCCGTATGCCGACCTGCTGGCGCTGCTGCTGGTCGACTTGCTGCGCAAGGCGTTGCCGGCGCCGGCGCCGCTGATCAGCCACCTGCCGAACGAGGCGCCGGCCATCCTCGTCTATTCCGGCGATGAAGACACCGCCACCCCGGAGGAGGACCTGGAGGAGCTGGACTGGCTGACGGCGCAAGGCGCGCGGATGGACCTGAACATGTTCCCCGACGATTCCCATACCCCGCCGGAGGTGTTGCCGCGCTACCTGGAGCACCACGATGTGGGCCCGCACCCGAACCTGCGCCCGCTGGACGGGCAACCCATGGTGGAACGGCTGGCCGATTTCGACCGCCAGCTCACCCTCTTCACCGAAAAATACGGCGTGCGTCCCACCTGCCTGCGCAACCACGGCGTGGCGTGGGCGGGCTACACGGAGATCGTCGAGGTGATGGAGCGGCATGGCATCCGCATGGATACCAATTACACCTCCGGACAGTACCGCCGTGGGCGGCAGTTTGCACCCTATGCCGGCTTCGGCGCCGCCATGCCGGTGCGCTTCGCCCGGGCGGACGGGAGCCTGCATCAAGTATATCAGTTGCACACGCAGATCATGGACGATGTCTGGTTCGCCCCCGATGAAGGCGTGTATAAGAACTCGACCTACAGCTACCGTTTCGGTCCGGCGGCCTTCGACGCCATTACCGCCCGCATCTTCGACGATATGGTGAGCCGCTTGCACACCCCGCTCACAGTCTGCATTCATCCCAGCAACTGGGTCCGCTTCTCGCGCGAGCAAGGCCAGGCGTTGGTGCGCCACGCCCAGGCGCGGAATGTGCCGGTCTGGTCGGTCACCCAATGGTGCGCCTTCTGGGATGCCCGCGATGGGTGGATGACGGACGACCTGCGCTGGGAAGACAATACCTTGACTTTCACGCTCTCCGGCGGAAAACCGCATGAATCCTTGCGGGTGGCTGTGCCCATCGAATACGCCGGCCGGCGGTTGATCGGCATCGCGATTGACGGATCGCTGGTCGAATATGCTACCATACGACGGTACCGGGAAGAGGTGGCACTAGTACCAGTGCAATCGAGCCTTTATTCTATCGTCTATACGTAGACAGAAGGCCCGGTCTGGTGGTTGAGTAGGCAGGAAAGCCTTCTGAATCTTTCCATTGCTTTCGTGCCGTATCGAAACCACCTCTGCGGCGGTACTCCGCCGCATGCGTATATAGGTGAACTGCGCGTGAACGGGCATTATGGGAGAGGTGGTTTCGATACGGCACGAGAGCGATGGAAAGATCCAGAAGGCTTTCCTGCCTACTCAACCACCGGAGCGGGCGCTATTACACTGAGGAATTGACGTAACGTTTCAGCATTGAGGTAACTATGATTCCAATGATCATCGCCGGCGCGTCGTATCGCGGCGAATACCTGGGACAATTATTGAAGGAAACCGGCGAGGTGGAGCTGACCGCGTGCGTCGATCCGATCATGACGCGGGCGGATTACCTGATCGAGAAGAACGGCTGGACAGGATGCCGGAGCTTTGCCGATATCTCCGCGGCGCTGGAAGCCGTGCCCAGCGAAGCCGTCATCGTCGCCTCGAGCGATCCCTACCATGCGGCGGTGGCCATCCCGGCGCTGCAGGCGGGCAAGTTCGTGTATTGCGAGAAACCACTGGATACCACGCTGGAGAAATGCCGCAACCTGGCCGCTGCCGACCGCGCGGCGGGCGGGAAGACCTTCGTCGGGCTGAACCTGCGCTTTGCCCCCATGTATGCGAAGATGAAGGCGCTGATCGACGACGGCGCTGTGGGCCGCGTGCTGACTATCCAGGCGGACGAATTCTACAACGGCGGGCGCACCTATTTCCGGCGCTGGAACCGCAAGCCGGAGAACGGCGGGCTGTGGCTCTCCAAATGCACCCATGATTTCGATATCATCCTCTGGATGGCGGGCGCGCACCCGTTGGAGGTGTATGCCGCGGGCCGGAGGAGTTATTACGCCCCGCGCCCGGATGCCGCACAGCGCTGCCGCGACTGCGCCTTGCGGCCGGACTGCCCCGACGCCGCCGGCGAGCCGCATCCCCTTGCGAAATTAACCGAGGAGGCGACCGGGGAGCCGTATGATCTCTGCCTCTTCAATTCGGACGGCGACACCTTCGACCACGCCATGGCCACCATCCGCCATGAAAACGATATTTATTCCACCCTCACCTGCAGCGTGGTGGCCGGCTTCACCGACCGCCGCCTGCGCGTCTCCGGCACGAAGGGGACGATCGACGGCGCGCTGGATGGCGCGAAAACCGTCACCCTCTACCGGCGCGACCCCAGCGCGGTGGAGGAGATCCCTCTCGACAGTGGCGAAGGCAGCCATGGCGGCGCCGATGGGCAACTGCCCCGCGAATTCATCCGCTTCATGCGCGGCGAAGGCGAACCCCGCTGCCGCCCGGACGAAGCCACCCAGTCCGTCCGCCTCGGTCTGGCCGCCACCCGCGCCAGCACCAAGCACCGCGCGGTGGCGATGAGCGAGTTTCCGTGGTGAGTTGATCGAACACAGGCAAACCGGTACGTAGTGAGCCACGCAGCCCCAACGCGGTACTCCGCGTTGACTGTAGCGGAGTGGCGTTCGTGTCTAGGTAGGCCTTCCTATCAACGACGCCACTCCGCTGCGGCTGCGTGGCTCACTACGTACCGGCTTCCTTATATTCGGGTGGCTGCTCAGACGGTTGCCAGTAGTCCGATCGCCGCCTGCCGCCGCCGCAACCGCCCCAGTTTCTTCTCTACAATCAGCTCGGTGAACCGCCCGGCGTTGCGTTTGATACGCTCCAGGGAGTCTTCGTGGAACATGGCGATCCAGTCGGCGGGGACGTTGGCGGCGCCGCGGAGGGTGCCGG
>Ga0172368_10009014_pt1 | contig 10049 bp, 11 predicted proteins | sample Lak11m_FD_114540 | JGI IMG/M metagenome (GOLD analysis project Ga0172368, IMG submission 114540) | Freshwater microbial communities from Kabuno Bay, South-Kivu, Congo - kab_022012_11m | ecosystem: Environmental > Aquatic > Freshwater > Lake | place: Democratic Republic of the Congo: South-Kivu...
AGAAAAAGTCCCAGACAAAGAAATAGAATCAGAAGAAGATTTAATAAAAGAGTTGTATGAAAAAATTGATGATAGGATAAAAAAAGTAAGATAATTTAATTCCTTTATTCTATTCGCGCAACAAGTCTGACAACTGATTATGTAATTAAATTCACTCCGATGGTTGCATTCCTTAATTCCTTTATTCTATTCGCGCAACTGGATTGGCTCATCCGATAGAAAGCGTAGTTTCCGTCGTGTTGCATTCCTTAATTCCTTTATTCTATTCGCGCAACATTTAAGTTTATTTTTAACAATTTCGAATTCGAGTTTGTTGCATTCCTTAATTCCTTTATTCTATTCGCGCAACAACGCAATTAAGGGTATTCCGAGAGGCGCAGACTTTCGTTGCATTCCTTAATTCCTTTATTCTATTCGCGCAACTAAATTATATAATGCCCCATAAGGAAAACGCAATTATAGTTGCATTCCTTAATTCCTTTATTCTATTCGCGCAACACGAGAGAGGAAAAATACTAAAAAACTGAAGAGTTTAGTTGCATTCCTTAATTCCTTTATTCTATTCGCGCAACAGCCAAAGAATCCAAACTTTCTGGTCTTAAAAAACCGAATTTTGTTTTGAATTTTGGAATGTCCATTTTCTGCATTTCCTTTTTAAAGGAATTCTTAGTTGCGATGATATGAACGAAATTAAAAATTGGTCTGTTCATTTTACTCAAGCCGAAACTCAAATAAAATTACTTATATGATTTCAAACCTTTTCAGATTTACATCTTATTGCGTTGCAACAACGCCAATCTTTTTGGGTATACCCTCAAGATATCTTAGTAAGTCAGTATTATTTTGTAAATAATAATCCATAAGCTCACACTTCAACTTACACTTTAGTTAGCCGATATATTTAAACCTTTCCTAGCGATATTCAACGAAGCATTATAATCTGAATTTAATACAATTCCACATTTATTACATTTAAATAAACTAAAATTTCCATTAAAAGGTCTTTGAGTATTTACCCTTTCTCCACAATGAGAACAATCTTTACTAGTATAAGCAGGTTCAACATAAATAACTTTGATTCCTTCTCTTTTTGCTTTGTAATCAACCAAATCAGATAATTTTTTGAAAGTAAATTGAGAGAGTTTGTATTGAATTTTTTTTGACATTCTCTCTCTGCTTTTTTTTGGTTTTTCTAATAGTTCAAAAACAATAAACGCATTTTTATCTTTTGCAAAATTCACAATCTGTTTAGAATATTCATGAAGAATCAAATTGATCTTCTGTTCTATATTTCTCATATTCCCTTTTTTTCTAATTTTATTATGTTTTTTTCTCAAAAATTTGTCTCTTTCTTTTTGTAAATTTTTTAATCTCAAAATTCCAGAACTACTTAAGAAAAATGGACGTTCATTTTTTCCATCCTTATCTAAGAAAGTATAAACCGCTATATGACTTACTCCTCTATCAATTCCTACTGCGCCGGAATATTCTGAGTGAATTTCTGGAATTGAGTCTAAAGTGTATTGCAAAAAAATATTGTTCTCTTTTCTAAGAAGATAAGCATATTTAGGTTTTTGGTTTTTTATAATCTCTAATTTTTCATTTAACCAATTTAATTTTTTTTCTTTCTTAGGTAAATCTAACTCAAAAGTTTTAGGCAATTCCTTAGAAATTGTAAAAGAAACTTTATTATCTTTTAGGAATTTAACTGATTTATCCAACATTAATCTTTGGGCCTTAAAATTAATTTGCCCTTTTTCTTTTAGAGATTTTTCTTCTCGTTGAATATTTCTATCAAAAGATTTTATCTTACTATTTACGATAGACAGAGAGTATCCTCTGAACTCTTCAAGTTTTTTTTCTTTGTTTATCCACGAAGGATGAATGTATCTTTCAACTTTTTGCTTTTCAATTTTAGGACAAATAACTCTTTTTCCGTCGCGAATTTCCAGAAATTCTTGTAACTTCCTCTTCATATCTTTTAATTTTTTGAATCTCTTTTCTCTTTGTTTTTTTATTGATTTATCTAAATTAAATGCCTCACGAATTGCATAATTAAAATGAGTTTTGGAAATTTTATTTGTTGAGTTTTTAATATTGATATCTTGTTCAGCTTTTCTTCCTTTTGCAGAATACATTCTTTTTCTTATTCCATTTTCACTAAACCTTTTTTTATAACATTCTTGACAAAAAGAAACTCCATTAACATAATGATTAACCTGATTTCCACAAGAACAAAAGTCATTAGGTATTTCTAAAATTTTTTTACCATCTTCACCTAAGATAGGTTTTCCTTTTTCATCTCGCTTATATTTTCCAGCAAGCCTATCATCGTTTAATTGCATTTGAATAATTCTAACCGCAAAATTTATCGCTTTTCCATATTCATCAAAATAATTATTGAGTTTTTCTTTAGTTTCTTTGTCTAATTTCAATTTAAATTTTATTCCGGTAGTAATAGAGGTTTGTTCAGAGTTATTTTTTTCCATTTTCAATAAATTCTCCTATAACAATTATCTATTAACCTCTTCTTATATTTTGTGGCGGGGGGATATATCTCATTTTTTATAATGTTTTTTACTTTTTCGATAACTTCGTATAATTCTTCTCTGTTTTCTAAATTCAATTTTATCAAATCGCCGGATAATTGATATTTTATATATCCAAACGGAACTTTATATTTCAGCACTTTTTCTATGAGCATTGCCTCAAACATAAGCTGAATTTTTTGTGTTTTGTAAAAACCACACCTCGGTTTCTTAGCATATTTTAATTGCAATGGATATGCCTCTTTTTTTGTCTCATCAATCAAAAGACAATCTATCTTCGTCGCAAATTCATCTGTTTCAAGAGAAACACTATATTTTTTATTTAAGATAGGAACCTCTTTCCCCTTAACAAGTTTATTTCTATTTGTATCTTTTTTAAAACTAAAATCCTTCTCAAGTCCGATTTTTTGTTTTGCACTTTTTGTCTGAGGTAATTTTAAAACTCTTGTAAAATAAACAATTCTCGGATCATATTCATAATTCATTAAATCAGCAGCAATAATTTTATCTCTCATTTTCCAATTATCACAAAATCCTTTTGTTTAATTCTCTCTTCGTCTAATTTTCCAATAATTTCTTTTTCTAAAAAACAAGATTTGCAATTAGGAATTATAAAAATACAATCATCTTCGCCAAGTTCCAAATTCTTAATTTCCAAAGCAAGCATTTCCATCCTATTTTTAGTTAGTTCTCCAATAAATGAACTTTTTTGCACTCTAAAAAATCCGTAATTCTTACAAATAGAAACAATTTTATTTCTAATTCTATTTTCACTTATATCATAAATTATCCAGTATAACATTAATCTCTCCAAATAAATGTCTCAGGTTTTTCTGTCTGTCCGAGTATGAATCTCACAATTTCTCTAGATTGTTCAAGAATAATTTGTGAGACACTTAATTTTTTATTTTTGAATGTGATTACATCTGAAAGAGTTTTCATTATCTCTTCAATTATTTTTGTTCTTCCTTCCTTAGTCAATAAAACTCCCTCGCCAATTTTCTCTAAGTCATTATCCGAAATTTGTTTTCTCACAAACAAATTAATTATAGCTCTATCAATAATCGGTCTGAATTGTTCAACTAAATCTAAAACCATTGACGGCTTTCCATATCTATCCATATGCAAAAATCCCAAATAAGGATCAAGCCCAGAAAGAATACATGCCCTTTCTGTTTCAGAGTATAAAATTCCATATCCATAATTCAAACAAATATTAAAAATGTCCTCTGATTTCGGATCTCTTTCCTTAAAGGGAATTATTTTTTTAAGACAAGCAAAATAAATTGAGGCACAATAACCTTCATAACCTAAAATTGTATCTCTATCTTTATCAATTTCAGTGAAATTTATTTCTTCAAATTTTTTAATCTGTTCAGAAAAGGATTTTATTTCTTCAGAAAAGATATTTCTAGTTTTATCCAATCGTTTAATTAAAAATAATTGGTTCTTTAATTTCGCAATCAATAATTCTTTTACAATAATTATTCCTTTTTCACCAAAATAATTTTTTACTTGTTCTCGTCTTGTAAGAGTTGTTCCTCCAAGAGTGCAAGGATAGATTCTTGCAAAGGGTTTTCCAGAATAAGAAGTATAAACAATATCAATATTTTTTTCTATTGCTAATCTCACAGCACTTTCAGTTACTGAAGAGGGAGAAGAAATAATTATTTGCTCAACATTATCTGCAGAAAATTCTTCTTCTTTTTCTTTCTGTTTTATAACAAATCTATTTTCTTTCTTAGACAAACAAGCTCCAAACTCATTCAAAATTAGTTTCATAAAATTCATCAAAATAACCCATTAATAAATATTGTTGTTAAAAATTTGTCTCCAGAAATCAACCTTTAAACAAATTTTTCAACGAATAAAATAAAACTTTAGCATGAAGTAAAATATGAATTGCAATTAGCCCGATAAAAATTTCTCCAATCTGAATATGGTTTCTGAAATCCTTAGTGAAAGCGAAAAAAGCCGTCGCTATGAAAAACACCAACATAAGTAAATCAACTAAAAGATTCAATTTTCTCATTATAATAAAAAATTAATTTACATCCTAAATTATGCACACTGATTTCCAGTAGAAGCACTAGCAGAACTTCCGCCACCAAATCCTGGAGAAGCTTGGTCTGTACTTAAAGTTTGAGAACATTCAGCAGGAGCAGTTGTGAAAGCATTACAAATTGCAGTTTTTATTGCATCCGGACTTCGACTTAATGAAGCATCAACGCCGTTAATTATTACTGTCGGACTTCCGGAAACTCCTTTAGCATTTGAATTTTTAACTTCAGCGTCGTACATTGTAACTCCGTCAGTTGTCATACATGAATTTATCTTCACTTTATCAATTCCAAGTTTAACCATCAATGATTCAACTAAAGGAACAGAACAACCTGTGTTTGAACTACACGCACCGATAGACGAATCCAAAGCAAACTCATTTACATACTGTAAATATTTAGTCGGATAATTTTTTTCTATGCATAATTGTCTAACTGCCTCAGTTTTTTCATAATCACCATGCATTGCTCCAATCTGTCTTATCTTGAAATCAATCTTGCTTCCGAACAGTTTAACAACAGAATCAAACGCTTTTTCCATTTGTAATCCGTAAGGGCAGTAAGTAAAGACATAAAGTTCGACAGAAGGTTTGTCATTTTTAGGAACTTCAGTTGGTTTTACGCCCGATGGAGTAGAACCAGCGTCAGATATTAAAGGAATCAGCGAAGAAGTATAACTCCTTCCATCTTTAGTAACATAAACCGGAATACTCTGCCCTTTGTATGAAACAACGACTTCATAAAGACCAGACTTTTGAGTTACATTTACAAGAGTAACTTCAGAATCTGCAACAGTATTCAAATATGAAAGAAGATTTTTGCTCGCAGTATCTTTAGAAACTTCACCACCGGAAATTCCTAACAACGGAACCAATGTAACAAGAACTGCAATTCCTAAAACAAATGTTGTAACAATCCATGGATTTTCTCTAAGACGATTCGTCAATGTTTTTACAGAAGAACTGTGTTCAGAATGATGCTCGTGATGTTCGACGGGCACACCAATTTTATTTTTATCCTCTTCCATTTTAATAAATAATTTTGGATAAGTTCATTTAAAAATCTTATGGAATAGAAACATATAATAAAAAATTATATTTTCAAAGCAGAATTAATTATTTCTTGTAATTTTTCTGGATTCAGTCGGCTTCCAGTTTCCCTCGGAGAACCACCGATTGTATTACTTCCGCCCCACAAATTTTTTTCGCTGACAATTCCTATCTCCGTATTATTTAAAACTCGGTAAAGTTTGGGAATATCAAAAGGTGTCCAAACACTATTTCTTCCAAGAACATAAACAAAAGAGTCATCTGATTTTTTCGCAACCATCGCAACGAATGCTTTTATTCCGTCGTTATACATAGCCATTCTCGACGCTGGACCGGTCTCTTTCGTGAAAACCCAATTATCTCCCCCGCCTATCCTTTCATAATTTCCTTCAAGAGCAATCTCTCCGCCATCGCCAAAAACGTGATTGCTAATTCTTGACTCAACCGATTCAACAATATTTCTCATTCCAACTGCATTCATTTGAGATAATTCTCCACTGAAGCGAACATCGTTATATGGCTGAAAAATCCATGCCATTTTTCTCCTCATTGAAGTATCACCAAACGGATACGAACCCGCCGTAGAATCAAGACGATCTTCACAATAAACCAAACGATTTATTCTCGGTTCAGCATGATTTTCTACCTGCTCAAAATGTTTTAACAACCACCAGGCAAGACAGGTATCTTCGTCGGGATCGTTAATCCATGCATGCACCTCAGGAATCCCATTTTTTCTAAAAGAATCAAACAGACCAGCACCAATTTCCATATGAACTTGATCAGAAGTCGAACGAGTAGAAGTTCTGTCAACGCAATGATGATCAAAATTTGCATAAGGTCCGTTAGTATCACGAATAGTCGGAGCATTAACAAAACCATCAAGAGCTATAGAATATGGGGGTTTACTTTTCTTAAAAGTTTCCCAGTTGTAAACTTTCCGGGGTTCTATGTTTAAATCAATTACCATAAAAACCGAACCTTTATCGAGTTTAAAAGTCTTACCATTCAAAAAATCAGGTAAAATAAAAAATATAAAAAGCCCAGTGATTAATATCTCTTGTGGCTTACGATGTAATAATAGGAAGAAATTCTGAAGACAAAAAAGCTCTCGGAAATAAGGGTCTTGCATTAATCGGAAAAGGATACGTGAAAATGGGTCCTTACACCTCACTAAGTAACAAAATTTATTTGGACGTCGCAAGAAGTCACATTGTTCTCGTCGCTGGAAAACGTGGAAGCGGAAAATCGTACACTCTCGGAGTATTGATGGAAGAAATCGCAAACTTACCGAAGGAAGTTAGTCAAAATATTGCTTCACTAATATTTGATACAATGGGAATTTACTGGACGATGAAATTCAAAAATCAAAAAGATAAAGAGCTTTTGGATAACTGGGGAACACCATCAAAAAATTTGCCGGTAAAAATTTTCGTTCCATTCGGACATTTCGATTCTTATATTGAAAAAGGAATTCCTGTCGACGAAAGATTTGCTCTTGACATAACAGAACTAAATACTGAAGATTGGATTCTAACCTTCGGGTTGGACATCGTCGATCCAATTTCCGTCTTGATACAAAGAGTGCTAACAAGATTAGGAGAACGAGGGAAATATAATTTAGAAGATATAATGGTTCAGATTGAATCAGATGAAAAAAGTTCTCAGGAAATAAAAAACGCTGCCTCGAGTCTTTTTGAAGCAGCAGATACTTGGGGAATTTTCGCAAAAGATTATCGAGAATCAACAAGAGTTTCTGACTTACTCACCGCCGGAACAAGTTCAGTATTTGATTTAAGCGTATACAACTCCGTCGGAACTTTTAATGTAAGAGCGTTAGCGATAAGTATTCTATGCAAAAAAATTTTCAATGAGCGAATGGATTCAAGAAAAAAAGAAGAAATTAAAGAAGTGTCAAAAGGATTAACTTACTCAAATTCAGAAATGAAAAAAGAAACCCCGTTAGTTTGGTTATTTATCGACGAGGCTCACGAATTTCTGCCCAAGGATAAAAAAACTGCCGCAACCGACGCGCTCGTTCAATTATTAAGAGAGGGACGACAGCCAGGAATTTCAATGGTTCTCGCAACACAACAACCCGGTCAAATCCATTACGACGTTATGACCCAATCAGATATTGTAATTTCACATCGAGTAACTTCCGCACAGGATTTAGAAGCACTGAATAAAATAATGCAGTCTTATCTTTTTGACAGCATAAAAAAGTACATGGATGATCTTCCGACATCAAAGGGTTCAGCAATAATTCTCGACGATAACTCAGAAAGAATTTATCCGATGAGAGTTCGACCAAGATTTACCTGGCACGGCGGAGAAAGTCCAACAGCAGTTAGAATTGAAAAGAAATTATAAAATGAAAAAAAATTTGTAAGATAAGAAAAACTTAAATTTTTCTAACAACAGAAAGGTCGAGAGACAAATTTAAAATAAATAATAGCTCGAAGGTGGATGGTAGGTTAAAAACAAAAAAATGGGGAAAGTTAGAAAAATTTTCAAAAGTAAAAATACACGTGGATGTTCAAGTAAAGGTTAACACAACAATTCTTTTAAATTAAAAAAGAGACCATATTAAATGGCTATGACTATAGAAAGATTGGATAATGATGATCAGGAAAGGGATATAAGGGTAGTTATTGGTAAGAATGTTTTATTTAAATTGCAATTAAAACCATCCCCATTCCATAATAATTCTGAAGTTCGTAAATTAATTGGGAAGGATTTAGTAAAAAGAGAAAATTTTGAAAAATTAAAGGAATTAGTCAAATTAAATAAAAAAATTAAAGAAATTATTTCCTTACTTAAAAATAGAAAAGATCAAATTAAAAATATTATCGCTGGTTCAAAAGGACAAAGGGATGATGAGTTCAGAGAGTTTATTGTTCAGATGGAAAAAAAAGGTAATTTAAATAATTGGGAACAATTTGTTATGGCTTCAAATCAGATGGGAGAAATAGAAAAGTTTTTTGATTTAACCTTAATTAGCAAAAAATATTTTTGTTTTTGTAATAGTTGTCATTCATTAATTGAGGAGGGAGGAATTGAAGTACCAACTGACTGTGTTATTTGTAAGAATAAAATAACTCGAAATTCTAATGTTTATTATAATTTTTTGACAGATGAAATAGAAAAATATCTTGATGGGGATTGGCTTTCAGATTATATTGCTAAAGCATTTATTGGCAAAGAATGGAAAGTTTGGACAAATTCTTATGTTATGGGTAATTCCGGAATCCCTCATGAAGTTGATTTATTAGCTATAAATAGAAAGGGATTTACCCTAGTCGGTGAGTGTAAAACGGGCACTATTAGTAGAAAAGATGTGTTTACGTTTTCTACTAAATGCTCGGATATTAGTAATACTTATGCTTGCTTTTTTACTGCTGAAAAATTGCCCGAACCAACGACGAGAGAATTTATGGATAAAACAGGATTAAAGTATTTTGAAAATATACATACTAAAACCGAGGAAAACTTTTTTTTAGAAATTTTTGAAGACATACCAGTATAATTTGTGTAAAAGATTAAGAATGTTTATTCCGAGAATTAACCGTTTTCACTTTAGCTTCTAAAACAGGCAACAATTCATTTATCTCATTGAGTTTTTCCTGATACTTTTTTTCAAAATTTTTCCAGAGGAGCTAAAATTTTCAAGTGCGCATAATAACTATCTGAATTTATTCTTGGGTCAGGAGTTACCCCATCTTCAAGAGTATGTCTCGACATAACCGAAATCCTTTGACCGTCAAGAACTGAAACTGGTTTATAAATTGATTTCGTAAATAACATTATCCAAATACAAAATAATACTATTTATGAATTATTATGAAGAAATTTTTGAATAACAAAAAATAAAGAAAATAAAAAGAAAAATAAATTATTTAATCTTTTGCAAGACTAAAAACGTTCTTCACTGCAACAATAACTGTCGCTGGAACAAATATTACAAGTAATGAATTAAGTACATTACTTACTAAAGGTACGTTTGCAAGAACAGCTCCGCCAAATGCTGAAGTGATTATTAATGATACTCCAGACATCAAGAAAGGATTTGTTTCTGCACCGACGACGTTAAGCAAACCAACAAGAAGACCAACAACTACAAGTACGATAGTCCATGTTTGGCTGAAATCGCCGATAAGTCCCAGTATAACAGCAAGAAGAACACCGATTAAGAAAGCCCAGCTTCCTACAAGGTTCTGATTTTTACTAAGTTTTGCCATTTTTACCCTAACCATTTGTTTAATTGAAACGTAATTCTAAGAATCACGTGGTTAAGAGCAACCTCTTTTGCTCAATGTAAGTAAACAATTCAAGCTTTTAAATATTACTACAAAAATCAAAAATCTCCGAGAAAACTCAAAAAGAAAGAC
>Ga0172368_10009015_pt1 | contig 10049 bp, 9 predicted proteins | sample Lak11m_FD_114540 | JGI IMG/M metagenome (GOLD analysis project Ga0172368, IMG submission 114540) | Freshwater microbial communities from Kabuno Bay, South-Kivu, Congo - kab_022012_11m | ecosystem: Environmental > Aquatic > Freshwater > Lake | place: Democratic Republic of the Congo: South-Kivu...
GTGAAGATTCGTAACGCATCAGACTCTCCAATTTTTCATTCGCATAATATAGCTCACGTAAAGTATTGACTCGATTTCAAAGCCAGCTATACTGATCGAAGTTGCTGACGTCACAGTACGTCACTCTCCTTGATCGGGCTTGGTCCGATCCCCTCGATGACTATCGCTCATAGAGTGAAAGTCATCCGCTTCTCTTGCATTCGTTCATGGAATGAATGCAAGCCCCGGCTCTTAGAGCCGCGCGCCGATTGGTTTGCAACTTCCAATCATCAGCGTGTATGCCCACCCAAAAGTTGCGCTTGCGCCTTCGGGCGTGTGTGGTCGAACAGACCATCTCAACGGGCAAATTTTTATAGGGACTCAAACCTAGAGGAAACTGCGAAACAATGCGCCCAACGCGATGGGCGACCTGCGCCTATCGTTCAAAACTTTATGACACAACAATCACCCAAACGTTCCCCCCGCCCCGGTTCACTCGGTCACCAGTTTATGAAAATCTTGCAAGCGGTCTTCCGCCCTTCGATGTCGCGCACTTTCTCCGCAAGAATTATCCGGAATGCCGTTCAGCCAAAGACATCACGCCAAAAATGGTTGATGATTTCATAGCAGCGGCTCTTGAGCGCAGATTGGCAACCGGCACACTGGGACGTTACCAGTCAGGCATTCGCAAACTCGACGAAGCCATGCGACCTTTGAAAATCAAACCGGCTGATGCGCCGCCACTATTGCCAACTATGCAGCAGGGCGGCAAGCGAGGCTTCCGCGCAGAAACATCTACCGAAACACACTCAGAAGAGCAGGCAGAAAGTATTTTGGACTTTATCAAAAAGCATGGCACAAAGAAGTATGGTCCTACTGCGGCGCTAATGGTCGAGCTGATGATCAGTGTTGGCTTGCGAATATCCGAAGCAGTTTACCTGCGCGCCGAAAACATTGATGAGACAGAGCGAATTGTTTGGTTGGAGAAAAACAGAAACCGTAGCAAGGGCGGAAGACCACGCGAAACGCTAGAGTACGACCAAGCGGGCGCTGCTTTTATGTCCGCGCTGAAACGCCGGGGAGAACAAAACCCAACCGGGCATATTTTTAAGAACCGTTCGAGCTTGGGCGATCAGGTCGGCAATGAAATCAGGCGAGCATGTAGCGCATTAGCAATTAAATCGCTGGGAACTCATGCTTTTCGCAAACGCAACGCGCAAAATCATCATGCGCGTTTAATAGTGCAAGGATTGAGCGACGCAGAGGCGCGAATGCAAGTGGCGAAACATTTGGGGCATAACCGCCTCAACGTGGTGAGCGAATCTTATGTGCCGCCGCAAGATCAGGAAAGATGAGCGACTGCCAAGAGGGTTCACAATGCTCTCGAAGATAGTTTTACTTCAATCGTTCTCGCACGGTTTGAAGATGGGCAAGCATTTCAGCGGGGGTGACATCGAATTCTCGGGCACGAGGTAGCACATCACGCGTGAGGCGTTCGAGCTCTTCCAGAATAATCAATTCGCGTTGAACCAGAAAAACCACATCATCAATATCGGTGTCAAAGCCACGATCTATTTTGCTCAGGGCAATGCTGTATGGGTCAAAGATATAGACATCGAGGTTTCCAAATGTACCAAAGGGTAAGCTGCGTTGATATCTGTCTTGAGCCACTGGCGTGAAGCGCTCAATCGGCACAGCCTCTACGTCCAACCCCATTTCATGCGCGACTTCTTCCATGACTTTTTGCAAGTTGTCTTTTTTTAGATCATCCCCTACGTAATCAATATCGAGAGTCGGACGGGACTACCCAGTAAACATAACGCGCTCCCACCTAGCCGATAAAGTCGCACAGAAGAAGGATAACGCTTTCCTACCGCGTCCAACAACGCGCGGATCTGATCGCTTTCTACTGTCGCCATTGTTTTTCTCGCTCCGCATGACTCAACCAGCGTTGCGCGGCGTGTTGATATGTGCCAAACCAGTTAAGGCGCATGCCGCTCAGAATTTGATGACGTTCTGCCAGCAGACGCAGATTTTCTTCAGCATCAGGCGTGAACGGTATTCTTGCTGTAACCAGATCGCCGCGCTGTAATAGCATTGCAGCGTAATTCGTGCAGATGCATTAAGTTTTTGCGCGGCGGCGCGGACGTGTCTGGCGAATTCCGGATGTTCGAGAAAGAGCGGGATGAGCGCTAAACGGAGACGCGCTTCATTGCTCGCTGCCAACCCGGAGATTAGATTTATCGGTTCTTGCTGCAAAGTTTCGCCGCTGCTCTCACCCCCCCATGATGAACTTTATGCCCAACGCCTGAAGGGAATTTGCCAGTCGTTCACCTGTAACTATGGGTGAAATCGCCGTTGGATTCGATGAATTCTTGTCGGTGCGTTTCATGTACGAAGATTTAACCTACCGCAAAAGCATCAAGCTGCTGAGCGGCAAACAAATGATTCGTGGATCGTCCACCGTCGCTTCATCCGTTTGCGTGATGAGCAAGGCAAAGGGAGCGTTATAAACTGTCTTCTCTAAAAACGTGCGTAAGCCCTCAGTGTCCGCCAGAGGATCGATATGTTGGCGATATTTGATTTCCATCGGGATACGCAGCGTGCCAATCGTCAGCACATAGTCAATTTCGGGTTCGTGTGTCCGCGCTGGGAAGTGAGCAAGATCGAGTCCGCCAATGCTTGATAAGGTTGCGCCGGCGGCGCTCTCGGCAATGCGCCCGGCTAAATCGTAGAGGTGTGGTGATTGGGCAAGTTGAGCGGGTGCAAGAGGAATAACTTCCTGTAACCAACTGGCACGCAACCCGTGATCCACTAAGCAGATCTTCGGCGCACCGCGTTTTTTCTTCAAGCGAATCTCTAGCGGCTCCACCAAACGTATCAGCAACGAGTTCGAAAGAAACTTCATGTACTGCTGAACACGCACTGTGCCAACATTCGCTTGCAAAGCTCTTTGGGCTTCACGCGCCAGCAAATTGTATTCCGGCGATTGCCCGATATAGCGACAAGACAATCGAAACAATTCCTCGAGCAAAGCCGCGTCACGTTTGCGCCCCCGCTCGCCAACGCGCAGATCATGTTGAATCACTCGCTTGATGACTGTTTCATTAAGTTGATCGGCGATATTTGACCAGGCGATCTCGCGCGCCTGATGCACTATCGGATATGCACCCCGTTCCGAGAACGCTTGGAAAGCCGCATCACGTTCAGCCTGATGCTTAATGCCATGTTGCCGTAGCTCCTGCCAAAATTCCCGCCGCGTCAACGGTTCAAGCCCATTGTCTACCAAAAAAGCATGCGGCATGGAGATAGCACGGAAGTTGCCAACTTCCGTGAGAGACAATGTTCCAGCTTCAATTGTGGTAATACGCCCGGCTAAACTATCACGCCCCATTTCGATGCGTAAAGCAGAACTGCCGGTGACAACAACTTGCACGGTGGAAGAGTCCACTAAGGATTTAAGTTGCGGCGCCCAATCGGAGAGATTTTGAATTTCATCAAAGAAAAGGAAAGCAGGCTGACTGGCGTGAGCGGCTTGATTGAGTGTTTGTTTGAGAACCGCCGCCTCATACCAATCCACAATTCGCAGAATCGGTTCACGTAAATCGCCGATGGTGGGTATATCGTCAAACTGCACGCGGCAAATGCGTTCGGGCTTGACCCCGCTTGCCAGTAAATCTTGAATGAGATGAAGTTGGGCAGTGGTTTTGCCAATTTGACGCGGACCGCGTACGACGACGATAGGCGCGAGACGTTGAGTTAATCGTCGTTGCATCATGGCAACTAACGCGCGGCGCGTAGCTGGCAAGACAGCGCCTTGTTTGCCCTGCCACCAAGGATTGAAACGCAATAAATCCTGGATGAGATCACTGTGCAACTTTAGAGTAGGAAACATGAAATTATCTGGCGCAGTCATTACTTTGCCTCTGGGACTCTTATTCTACTCCACACCTTGCTCTGCTCACACAGTGAATTGATACACACTTCGCCCCGCCCCATAATATGACTCGTACACATGCTGGAAGACGGCGCTGCACTTCTGCTCGTAAAGCGGCTTGTCGTAACGTGAGGGCAGTTTGTCGAGCATTTGCTCGATGCAAATTTGCACAGCGGCGCGTGTCTGCTGCTTCTTGCGCCAGTCCAGCACCAAACGCTCGGCTTTGAGGGCATCAAGCAGATCGCGCGCCACTTTTTTAACCTGCGTCTCTTCGCGCTTCGTCAACTTCAAATTGGGTTTGGTGAGTAGGTCGAAGATCACCAATTGCTCTTCATCCAAATTTTCGGGGAGTCCACGTTTCTCCTCTTCATTCAACGAGTCGATAAACGCCATCAGTTTAGCAAATTGCGTGTCCACATCGGTGGCACCGGCATTGTATTCGGCGATCATCCTTTGGAACTGCTCATAGAAATTCATGCGGGTGCGATTAAGCTGCACCATCCGATCAAGTTTGTGTTGGATCGCCGCGCGCAATTTTTCGATTTCGATCCGTTTGCGGCTTTGGGCGAAGCGGCGTTTGAGGGCTTCAAAATCAATCTGACTCAAATCTACCCAATCGGTATTCGGCGCGGCATCGCGCATTTTGTTTAGGGTTGCACCCTTGATGACGTAGCCCTCAGCGGCAACGGATTTATCCAGCACAGTGTCCACCGCTTGCATCACGCGTGAGATGTTTGGGGGTTCGGTGAACGAGAGAATCTTTTCGGCGATGACTTTGATCACGCTTTGAGTGGCGTAAAACTCATTGGCGCGGCGGTCGGGCAGTATCGCTCGATAGAGGCGGGCGACATCATTCGCCATCAACAGATAGCGTTTCTTCAGTTCATCGTTGAGGATGATCTTATCCACCGAGTCTTCAACGGCTTCGTTCACTTTAGCGTCCACCAGCAAACGCGCGGCGTCATCCACGTAGCGCACGCGCTGAAAGCCTTCGCTGTTAAGGATGGGTGCGATGTCTACGCCGCGTTCACGATAGAAATCGAGAACGTCGCTGATCGCGGTTCGTAAGTCGCCGATGAGCGCGCTTTTTTCTTTGACAGGCAGATCACCTTCGGCGACGCCGCCACCCGAGGCCGAACCATAGATGGCTAACGCTTTTTGCAGATCGCGGAACACGCCGATGTAGTCCACGATCAGCCCATTCACTTTGTCGCCGAAGACGCGATTGGCGCGGGCGATGGTTTGCATGAGCGTGTGATTACGCATGGGCTTGTCGAGATAAATGGTAGAGCAGGCCGGCGCGTCAAAACCTGTCATCCACATGGCGCACACAAAGACGATGCGGAATGGGTCTTTAGCGTCTTTGAATTTGGTTTCCAAATCTTCGGCGACCATCCGCTTGCGATGCGGCGCAATGTCCGCGCCTTTCTTTTGCAAATCTTCAACTTCATTTTGGGATTGCGAGACGACCACTGCCATGTCGGTCTCACGCATGTAGTCCAGCTGCGCGCGCAAGGCGGCACGCTCGGAGTCGTCAGCGCACGATTCAATATCTGCCTGCAATGTTGCCAGGTGAATCTGCCAGTGCTTCTGCACCTTATCGTACATCTTCACCGCCGTCGCTTTATCCAACGAGACAACCATTGCCTTGCCGCGCTGTTCGCGCCCCATGAAGTGTGCCACGAGATCGGCGGCGATTTTTTCCAGACGTTCATCGCGGGTGATAAGGTGATAGTCGTGGGCGAACTCGCGCTCCAACTTCTTCTCCTGCTCTTCGTCCAGCGCGGCGTCTTCAATCACGCGACTCATATCGGCGTTGAGGTCCGGATTGACAAGCTGCAACTCGGGGATGCGGTTCTCGTAATAGAGCGGCACAGTGGCGCGGTCGGCTACCGATTGGGCGAAGTTGTAGATGCTGACATATTTGCCAAACACTTCGCGCGTTTTCTCCTCACCTGCCATGAGCGGCGTGCCGGTGAACCCGATGAAGGCGGCGTTGGGCAAGGCGTTCCGCATGTTGAGGGCAAAGGTATCGTATTGACTGCGATGCGCTTCATCAGCGATGACGATGATGTCGGAGCGATCCGAGAGTTTAGGATACGCGCCACTGCCGCGCGTGTGAAATTTTTGAATCAGGGTGAAGGTGTAGCGATGGTCTTCACTTAACAATTGCTTGAGCGACTCGCCGCTCTCGGCGCGCACGCGCTCTTCGGGTTCGGTGACGGCGCCCACGTCGGCGAAGTTTTTGTAGATTTGATCGTCGAGGTCGTCGCGATCGGTGACAATCAAGAAAGTCCAGTTGCCCGGCAGGGTGCGGAGAATCTTTTGGGCAAAGAAGACCATCGAGTAACTTTTGCCGCTGCCCTGCGTATGCCAGAACACACCGAGCCGCCCTCGATTTTCCTTGAGCTGATTCACGGCGGTGATGGCATTGTTGACTCCGAGATATTGATGATTCTTGGCGATGAGTTTGGCAAGCTTGCCTTCGCTCTCGTTGTAGAGGATGAAGTTTTCGACCAGATCGAGCAAGCGGTCTGGTTGACACGTCCCGCGAATCATGGTCTCTAATGAAATGATCCCCGCTTCGCCTTCGTCATTGATTTTCTTCCACGTCGCAAAGTGTTCCCATTGCGCGGTCAGGCTGCCGATGAGGCTCTCGCTGCCGTTAGAGAGAATGATGAAAGCGTTATGCCAAAAAATTTGTGGGACGGTGTTCCGATAATCGCGCAGGTTGTCGTCGTAAGCGGCTTTGAGTTGGCGGTGCGATGTTTTGAGTTCGATGAAGACGAGCGGCAGTCCGTTGACGAAGCCGACGAGGTCGGCGCGGCGTTTATACATCTCGCCGCTGATCCACAATTGTGAAGCAAGAAAGAAATTATTGTTAGCGGGCGTGTGCCAATCTATCACGCGCACGGTCTCTACGGTGTCGCCGTCAACCCCGCGCACGTTGACCTTGACTCCGTCTTTGAGCAAACGATACAGTTCGCGGTTGGCGTGCGCCGCGCTCAACAAACTGCGATCTCGCGTGAGTTCTTCAATGGCAAGGGTGATGGCTTCGGTTGAAAGTTGAGGATTAAGTTTTTCGATCGCATCGCGCAAGTGCGGGATGAGGACGACCTCGCTGGTGGTCTCACGCCCCAAGTGTGGGTGATGCGGCGACTCGGGGGTGCTGCCGAAAACTTCGTCGAAGCAGTTGGCGGCGTCCCATCCCAGATGGCGGAAGAGTTGAATGGTGGCACGTTCGAGGGCTTCTTCAGAGTCGGGACGAGGCGGCATGGCAATTGAGAAAATTAGAAATTGTTGACTTCTTGGCAATTCAGGTTATAGTTAATTGCAGACCGCACTTGTAAGTCCTGCATCCGGTTGCTCTTACGTAAGTAGGTGATACTCCGTCGGCAACTTGCCCGCTCATCAGAGCGCGAACGGTGAGAATCGACCCGCAGGGTAAGGCGGTCGTGCTATTTAAACCACTCTTCCAGCACAATACACCTCTTCACCAAACTGTAAAAACTTTCATCGCCGCGTTCTAACTTTTGGAAGATCGCCCAAGAGACCGCGTCCACGGCTTGCAGGGCGCGTTCTTGTTCAGAGTCACGCTGTGTTTCTAAAACAAGCATCCCCGTTGCCTCTGCCACCTCAGCGCTGATCGCCTCATTGAGTTTGCGAATCAATTTTAAATCCGTGTAACGCTTATCCAAGATCAACGAGATTTGCTGATGCCGTTCCACACAACGCCGCGCCGCTCGCGCGCAGAGATCACGATAAAGCGATTCGGGATCATCACGTTTAGGCAAGGTTTGTTTATCGGCGATGATGACAATGATCTCACATTCGATCTCGGCAATAGCGGTTAAGAGTTTACGCACAATGCGCGGGTCGGTCTTGAACGCTTTGAACTCTGGAATGTCGCGGCGGCGCTTGTCCAAGCGTTTACGCGTGCGGGTCACTGTGCGACGCAGCCGCTCAATATCGCCGACCACCGCCACTGTGACAATGAAGTGCGCCGATGCGCCTTGCTTATTACCTACGTCGCCCGTTTCATCCAAGACCGCATACTTCATCTATCAATCTCCAATCCTCAATCTCCCACTTCCACTTCCCCGCTCACCAACTTTGGCAACAACATGTCCCGCGTGCGGCGAAGGTTGGCGTTCTTTCGCTTCAAGATATTTTGCTCCACAAAAAAATCATCTATAGCCAAGTGGAACTTTTTCAAAAGAGCGTTCGGCGGGACAAGAACTTTCGCATTTTCAAAATCGCTTGTGCTAACCGCAGGGTAAGCCGCACCTGTAGCGTGGTTGGTCAAATAACCTACAAACTCATCTGTTGTGACAACATAATACAGATAAGTGTAAGGCACACTCTTCGCAGTAATAACCGCAAAGCCTGTTGACACAATTAGATTAGGCAAAGGATCAACGACGATACTATACGATTTGCGATTAGGGCGCACACACGACCAAATAATATCGCCGTGCCTCACGGCACGTCGCGCACGACCCGGCGCATCTTTAAAGTGCATCTGTGTAACTTGATCAATACTGCCAGTTGAGACAGATGCAATATCAACGTAATGAATCTCTTCCAGCTCATCACCTTTCTTCACACTCGAAGAATTAATACCGGCGATTTCCCCCAACCTCTTCACCTCCCACCCCTTCGGCGCACCCTTCACCATCTTCACCTTTTCGTGTCTCGGAAAACGAAAATGCACGAACCACTCGCGGTAGAGCCTCTGCGCCATCTCTTCCAAAATTTTGATGCGGCGCATGTTGTTCTCGATCAGATCGTCGTAGGCGGAGAGGATGGAGGCGATGCGGCGCTGGGTAGGGAGAGGAGGAATATCTACTTCAAGAGAGGCAAGGCTGTCTTGAGAAATATTAGTGATAGCAGAGCCACCCGATAAACCAATAATGACTTCTCTGTAGCGTTGTGATCGCAAAAGGTAGGTGAGAAATAGCGGTTCAAACTCCGCGCTGTTCAATCTAAAGCGAATCACAAATCCACAATGCACGGTTGCATCGTCACTTCTTTTCGCTATGCTAACCAAACCAACGCCATCCCGTTTGACAGATGATCTAACAAAAAAAAGATCGCCTTCGTGAACAAGAAACCTTTCAATGTTTCCTAATTCATTCAAATCAACGGTATCTAACGACTCGAAGTCAATAGTATGGCCATCAAATATATCTTTGACATTGATCAACCGAATATCGCCAACTTTCTGTCCCTTGTCAAAGTTGACACCATTACGAAATTCGCCGAATTCGCCTAATCGTGCTCTCCGCCATCCGAGCATCATAATCATCTCTCCAACAACCTCATCTCTTCTTGCTACCTCGCTAGATCTGTCGGGTCTGCTTTTACCCCCCCTGCCCTGAAGGGCATCCCCCCATTTTCGCGTTAGCATTTGGGCAAGTTTAAAATTATCTGCGAAAATGGGGGGACTGAGGGGGGTCACTTGATCTTCTTCAATAGTTTATTCGTTGCATCCAAATCAAACACAACGGGATCAAAGTCGCCGCCACTCCAGTCCATATACATCCGATGCTCTTTATGTTTAGGATTTTTGATCGCACGCAAAAACTCGGCGTAGCCCCACACACCGCCCACATCTTCGGGCGGGCAAGCCCGCGCCCCTTTGAGGCACACCGGCGATTTCAGCTTGGGATCGGGTGGGAAAATTTTCTCCACCAAAATTTCATGCTCCCAACTGTCGCCAAAATCGTATTCATATATGAACTTCACTTTAGCTTCAGGCGCGATAGTATCCAAGCGCATATCGGTTGAGTCTTTCTCGTTGGCGTCTTCCCAATCCGTATACGGCGTGGGCAAACTGTAAAACGTCTCGCCTACCCGAAAGTGATGCAGATGACTGTTCGTCCAACCCATGGCCACTTGGATCACCCAGTGCAAGTCGCCTAACGTGAAATGCCCCGGCACTAACACCCGCCGCCAGATGGGCGGGTGTGTATCGCGCAAGGTAATTTTTAATTGATAAACCGATCCGGTTTTGACCCAAGGCATAGCAACCTCCTCTATTCGGCATCCATCTCATCCAACACAAGGGTGTTGATCTCTGCCACTCGTTTCCATGCCACATCGTTTGTCAATACTGCATCGCAGCCCGAAA
>Ga0172368_10009018_pt1 | contig 10048 bp, 8 predicted proteins | sample Lak11m_FD_114540 | JGI IMG/M metagenome (GOLD analysis project Ga0172368, IMG submission 114540) | Freshwater microbial communities from Kabuno Bay, South-Kivu, Congo - kab_022012_11m | ecosystem: Environmental > Aquatic > Freshwater > Lake | place: Democratic Republic of the Congo: South-Kivu...
CCGCTGGCTCACGCATGTCCACACTCCCGCGCCGCCCGAAAGGGGGCGGGCGGCGCGGTATGGGGCTTTGTGAAAATTCAGCCTGCCTCAAAGAGCCGCCTTTTGCGCGGCGGTTTAAATTTTATCGAATTCACTTACCAGGTTGTTGTATATTTCTATCAATGGATGTCTTAATTTTTCTTTTAACATTTGCAAAACGGCTTTTTCGAACCACAGCTTTTTATCTCTCCCTCTATTAAATCTTACCCAAACTTTTTCTCCTTCTTTTTTGTAAATTTTTAAAAGGGATTCGAGATTAACTACTTTATCTGCCAAGCAAACAATCATCGCTTTTTCTCCGCCTTTTTTTACGCTTTCAATATATTTTTCTTTTTTCTCCTCCCATTCTAGGCTCGAGTCGTTGCTTACAGCTTTTACAATCTTTAAAACTTCCGGCCCACACCATTTTTCAATTTCTGACTCTGGACAATCTGTATCTTCCAAGAGGTCGTGGCACAGACTAGCCGCAATTATTTCCCAATCGACCTTTATGCCACCGCGACCAAATAAGAGCTTTGATATTTCCAAAATGTGAATAATGTATTGTTTGTCATCTCCTTTTCTCATTTGTCCAAAATGATATTTACATGCCATTCTTAAGGCAATTTCGACTCTTGGAGATAAAAGCATCATACTTCCCCTAAAAAGCGATTTATAATCGTCATTAAAAATTTCTACTTCATATGCTCCATCTTCAGCTCTTTTTTTCCAATCCTCATAGTCCTTAAATGAAGGGTTAATAATTTTGAAGCCTTCAATCCCCAGCCCGAGAATCTCTTCTAAATCTTCACTTTCTTTAATGATGGTGTAGGCATGGTCATCAAATATGTCTGCGTAAATGAATGCATCAAGCAAATCGATTTTTACTAATTTGTACATAGTTTGTGGGATTAAAAAATAAAAAAAGCGATCAGGATATCCCTCGAAGGTTCGCTTGCGCGAATTCCTCGTGAGATCTCCCAACCGCTTTTATGCAGTCAGTCTTTTTCATTCATATGGCTTCCAGCAGACCTCCCTGTCGGCCTTGTCCTTTTCGAAGGACGGAATGAAACGGCTCTATAATCGTGAGCTACGGCTCCAATGGAGAGTGAATTTTCAAGGACGGTTCCATTATAGCAATTTGTGGCTTTAAGTAAATGCTTTTTATTACTTATTTTTTGAGTCTACTGCACTTACATACGCACAATAATCGCAATCAGCATTAGCTTTCGGGATTTGATCAGACTTGAGACATCTATCAATCTCAAAAATCGTCTTCTCAACCCAACCATCACTCCCCACATAAGGAATAAGTGTGAGATCAAATTCAAGCTTTCCATCAAAAGTTTTTTTGTCAGCTTTTCCATTGCAGTAAACAAAATATCCAGTATCTGAAACGGCATATCCATTGCGCCTTAAAAGCCATTGATAAACTTCCATCTGGCGTTTATAACCTTCATGCCAGTCTTTATCCAAAGCAGTAATTTCGTCATTTTTTGCAGTGGCTTTATAATCGACCACGATAAACTCTCCGTTTGGATTTTGCCAAAGATCATCAATTGCACCATAGATTAAAAGGTTTGTTGGTTCGTGCAAATACTGAATACCGATGAAATTGTGTCTCCATTTATCTAAATCGTTGTGAGGAATAGGACGAGCATCTATGCCATATTTCTCTATGAGCGGGTGTTTTGTACCATTTTCACGATACACATCAAATTCCTGCTTCAGTAGGGCATCAACAGCGCTATTTAGCGCAAATGGAAATCCGGGTGGTCTACCTACTCCAAGTTTTCGGTCCAAATAAAAACAACGAGGACAATTTAAAAATAAATCGATCTTTGAGCGACTGAGTTTGAACAACTTTTCATCGCTTGAGTTATAAAGGTTTCTGGTACGTTGTGATGTGTAGTATTTTGACATAATTATTATGTTTCTGTGATGCTCATTATGTAACCGACGAATTTTGGATGTACCACAAATTCAAATCGTTCAAATGCATGAATAAGCACTCGTTCTTGTAAATATTCTATTTGCTTTTCTTGCTCGCCAACATCTTTTAGCCATTTCGGCGGTTTATTGAGAAATTCCTTCATTGGTTCTGTACCCGATATGAATTCTTGAACATTTATCAAGAAAATATCATGTTTCAAATGAATAGGATCCTTTTCATCTAAGGGTGAATACTGAATAAATCGACCGAGTTTTGATTTATCTAGTATGAGAATTTTAGAATGATCAGCGCAGGGAGTGAACACTTCATAAACAGGAATAAAGCTTCGCTTGTATTTCAAAACTCCTTCAATCATTGGATTTGCAAATTCCTTTGGGAAATCTTGGCGCCATTTTGGAATATAATTCTCCGATGAACGTTCAAAAAATTTCCAAATAGCTTGGTTACTTCCTAAAATAATAATGTTTGAGGTTTTAATTGATTCTAGTGTTGTCTCAAACTCACTTTTTGTGATTACTGTAGCTTTTTTCTCTATTTTTTGGAGTACCTCTTCATTTTCTGCATGTGCTAAGCTTCTGCCAAAACCGAATGCTTCATCAAGTCCAATATAGTGAACGTGCCAACTCATGTCCTCTCCGAAAAATGGAGACTTATCAAACATTGTGTTAATACCACGTTTTTTTATTGAACCTTTATATTTTGGGTTAACTTGATCAGAAAATAAGCCACAGGTTTTTAAAACTTCTTTGAAAGGCTGGCTCTGCGTGTAATTTAAAACTAAATTCTTTTTAAATTTCTCAACCTTTGAGCTTGAAATTTTCGCCTCTCGTTTTCTTTTTAAGTCATCCTGTTCTTGCTGTTCATGAGCACGCTTTAGTAAATCGCGGAGATCGGAACATTTTGCAATAGCCTGGTCGTCCAATATGAATTTCCAGTGTGTTGGATTTTTTTCAATATCATCTATCGTTTTCATAACATCCCTGGTTCCCTCTGCTAGAAATGCTAAATCTCTGTTATGCGGTAAGTTTATTTCTTTTATCTCTTGTTCGCTCTTTGATCTCAAAATAGACAAAGACTTGATTACAAAAAACTGTTCTAGCTTTTCCAAAGTATTAATTTGGTGAACACCTTCATCAGGCCGGGCCTCCCACCAATCCCAACCCCAAAAATCGCCAATCTTAAACTCGTGAACATTAAGAAATGTAGCGGTAAAATCCTCAATTTTAGAGGGTAATTTATTTTGTACAGCGTTGTAAAGTTGTTTCAGTTTTTCGTCTGCACTTTGATGTTTCAATAAAAAAAAGATCCAGCTTGCCACACCAAAGAACATTTCTAGGCGTTTTCCTTCTAGGTATTCGTGTATATCTTCTACATTTGAGTGTGCAGGGCGATTGTAAGGCCTATCCAGGCGATCAAATAGTTCGGAGACAACAGATAAAAACTGGTCAAAATTTTTGACATCTTGTTTATCGATTGCGGACTTTAGTAGTTCTTGAAAAATTTTGAGAATTTGAATCGAATAATCCTTAAAGTCCTGTTCAGGGTAATCCTCGTCTTTAAGTTTTGATTCGAGATGATAGACAGAAAGCTCCTTCAAATATCTCCATGTTCTGTCAAACATGATTTCGGACGCTTTTTTATTGCCACTTTGGTCTAACTCATAAGCTCTTTCATAAAGTAGGCGAGGAAAGTAAATGAATTCCTGAAAAATGAGATGATCCTTACTTTCAATAGCTTCCTGTGCCAGTAATATAGGTAAATAGGCAGCATCTCGAATAATATTAATGTCTGCAGAATTGATTCCTCTTTCAAATATTTCCCGAATATCCTTTGAAAGCCATTCCAAAGGTTTTAATCTTTCTAAAAATGCGCCTCTTTCCTGTTGCGCTTGCTCAGCCGAGAAACCGCCACCATACAAGTTGAAAAAAGTAAAAAATTCGTTGACTAGCTCAACGTAGAGTCGCATGATTTTTTCTAGTTCTCCTGTTTGCTGATCGTTGATAGCAGTAATACACTTGTCTTTTAACTTGGAGATTTCTATGCGCGCTTCACCCTCAGTATCGTCCCTTTGAATTACAAATATGTCTTGTGCCATTTTGGTGACCTTTCTAATCCCTATTTGCTCGACGATACTTTTCTTAATTTCAAACAGTGTGTCCCCAGCTTCTATTTTATTATGCAACAGTGCACGCATATAACTTACAGGTTCTTGTTTAGCTGTAGCATTTTGCCTGTTACTTGTTACATCGGCGTTGTCACTAATCTTCATGTTGTCCGTCGCTTTATTGAGTTCTGCAATCAGCTTTTCAAGTTCCTTAAGTTTTATGTCCGATACCCATCCAGTTTTAGCTGATTTAATTGAGACTATTTCTTTTTTATCAAAAAAGCCAAAAGGACTTACGTTTAATATCCCACTATTCTCATATCTTTTGTACAGGGCATTATTGCCAATCCTTTTTGTGATTTCTCTATCGAGAATTTTAACGAAATTGTTTTTTGTAACACTCAAGAGTACTTCTTTTTTTGCCTCTTCCATTTTGTACGCTCTAACTAAGATGTCAATTACACTTCCAAGTGAATAAATTGTCCACAGAGCAATTGCAATTATCGGGATAAAACCGAGAATATTTGTTTCACCTATAAAAAGGAAAAAAGCCAGGATTTCGGCCATCAGTAATGGAAAAAAAGCACTTTTATAAAGAAGTACTCTTGCTTTCTCGGAATCATTTTTCTCAGTTAGGCTTTGGGCAACAAAAAATGCTAACCCAATCAGCACTGCTCCTATTCCAGCATGAATTGTTATTGGGTCAAAGCTGTCGCCTATTAAAGGTATTTGGAACCTTGGAAGAGAACGTAAGAATTGAAGAATCGGGGAAACAAGACTTTTATAATATGGAAAATCAGATAAAAATTTATGTATTGGTATAAGTAGCCACTCGACGATATATTTGGGATGCGATACAGCCCAAAACAAAAACATCACCGTAAAAATTTTCCAGAATGATGCTAATGAGGGAGCCCATAATGGTAAGTCTTTTTTCTTGAGTATTTTTTTAAGTCGACCATCAACTTTTCTCTCTCTATCAACCAGTTTCATTAACGATGGTTCTCGTCGTCTTATAAGTCTCTTAAACCAATTTTTCGTTTTCGAAAATTTCTGCTTAAATATCATCTTCATTGAGTAAAAATTTGAGGCAATATTTCAGATATTCGTTCATACCACTCCTTTCCATTTGTAGTGCTGCCTTTCAGTCCTACAAACTTCTCAAGGGCTTCTCTCAAGTCTTTAACGCTAAATTTCTTCCGTTTAAAGGTCTGCAAAACTTTCAAAACCTGTTCTGTCGAAAATGGCACGATATTGAGTCTCATGAATTCGTCATTTATATGCCAAGAGGCATTAAACAGCTGTTGAGCCATGTTTGGTTCAATTTTGGGCGCAACAAAAATACCAAAAACTGGTTTTCTAACAGTTACGGATATAGCAGCAACATGCTTAGGCACTGAAGTATATTCCGCCGCCCATTGACTCACTGATTGATGCAAAGTCGCCTCACAAACAATGGCAAAATCTTCATAATTAAAAACCATATCAGGCACGCCACCTTTTGCGTGATGAATTGGCTTAAGCTCTTCATCAATTTGAAAATTTCTTGTATCCGAAATCGAGCCAACCAGCGTATTGATTGCCAAGAATACCCTCCAAATTGCCCATTCGTAATAAGCTGGGAAATAGGCATCGCCTCCTAAAAGTGTACGAGATTTTATCATCTCAAAATAGTCAACAATGTCGTCTATTTGCTCATCCAAGGATTGATCTTTGTAAAAAAGATATTCCTTCTGTTCAATGAGTTTTTCCTCCAATTCTTGGCTTATCTTCTTCAATTTTGGCACGCTTCTTTCCACAGTCATCAACGGCTCCACCTCTATGCCAGTTTTTTCCGATAAAGTCTCAATTTGTTGCTGTAAGTCACCAACATTCAAAACCATAAATTGTTCATCATCCAAAGGCAATTTTGGCAACTCAGGATTGTAGAAATAAGCCAAATAATCTTTATCTTCAACAAATTCAGCCCTTTCTGCCAAAATAGACTTAACAAGATCTAATTTATTCGCCTTAACTACAATCCTATCTCTGTTAAGACTAAAAAGCCCAGTCGTCATCACATACCGTATTTGTGAATCAGCATAGTCCTTTAAAGTTCCCCCCTTAGTTCCAACAAACTCATCAAGATAATAATCGAGCACTTTATTTGAGCCGCTATCAGCCGCCATCAATCCTGAAATATGCTTCATCATCTTTTGTTTTTTGGGTTCTTTGCCAAACAAAATCTCGCGTAATTCATTTTCAAAATCTGAAGACTTCAAAAAACCTTTCGACTTCTTAATTGAAGCAAGAAGGTCAGAAATAACTTTTTTAGCCTGCGATATATCCTCAGAAAAAATATCCGCTATTACCTCTTTAAGCTTACTTCGAAAGTAGTCGAGTTTAGGATTATTTCCCTTAACTGCACTTCTTTCAGTGCGATACTTGGCTATCTTCGTAACTGTATCTGCTATTTTTTCATCACGCAAAGTCGTAATCACATACAATCCAATTTCCTCTTTTGTTAAGCCTGAAATACCCTGTTCACTGAGGCCATAAATAACTCCAAGAAAAACTCTAAACGGATGTACCTTGAATTCTTCATAGTTCTTTCCATTCTCAATAACTGAGGGAAGCTGATACTTTAAAAGTTGACGCAGCATGGCCTCTTCAAAAGTTATCTCATCATTCACGAGCTGATTACCAACCTCTGTTATTTCGACAGGGCCTTTTTCTTTATCTTTCCATGCTCGCGCAAATCCAAGCTGATTGAGACAAGAAACCCATTTGCGGGCGTGTAATTCCTTGCCACCCCTTTTAACTTTTTCCGCCTCGCTTTCCATGATTTCCCTTTTATTAGCTTCATCATAAAATTTTGCCTGTAATTCATAATCCCAACTTTTACCTTCAAATTCTTTCAGAAGCTTTAATCCGTCCTGAATCCTATTTGGATTGCGAATGGTCGTGTTGCCAATATTCCACTGTTTCATATGTTAGTAAGCGATAAATAGATATTCCTTCACGGAATTTTTGTTGTCACCAATTTTATGATTTTGGTTACCAAAAGAATACTTGTGATCAAATTCTTTAATATCCACATTTTTTCTGTATTGCTTGAGAATATCAATCATTTCCTCTTTAGTCGGCAAAGAATTTGAGGAATATGAGACAGCCAATATAGACTTAGGAAACATTGCAAAAAGCTTGTGAAAAGCCTTATAAACGCTGTTTTTTGAGTCAAACTGAGTCTGATACTTCTTTATTTTTTTAGTTTTCGTTGAAGTTTGAATTTCTACATTTTGCCAATACGAAGCCAGCCCCTCGACAAAGTGATATCGTCTCAAGTAATCATTGTCTGATCTTGTTGAGAAATATGGTGGATCCATATAAACAAGATCAAAATCCCTGTGTTCTAAAGCAAATATATCCCCGCAAGTTCCTGAATTTTTTTGACCGTTATCAAAGACGGCCTTGTTATAAACTGCCACGGCATTAACAAAATGTTCCTCTAAGGTGGTTCTTAAATCTTTCCTTCCATCGTTATATCGATCACCAGTATAGGTAAAAATTCCTCGAGGTCTTTTTTTGACACAAGCTCTGGCTAAAGCCGATAAGGCTAAGGCTTTCTTGGCAGGGTTGCCGAGAAATTCTATTCTATGCCAGACCTGCTCTAAAAATAAATTTTCTTCTTCCGTGAAGTAAAGACCTCTAAAAGTATCGCGAATAAAACCATTTGTTTTAACTGATCTTCCGAGCAGCGTAATTAAATCGTCATTATCAATTACGCTCTCATTATTTTCAATAAGGGCTTTAGCAATATTTGATGAATACTGCAAAATATCGTTACTATGAACCCTTTTCTCTTTTGTTTTAAACATGTATCCCACCACTCCACTTCCGCTAAAAGCATCTAAAACAGAATTAACTTCAAAATGTTTCACATTATCCCAAATAAAATCTAACAGCTTACTTTTACTACCCATAAATCTGGTAGACGGGAAAAAATCCATTTGATCATGGAAAATTTCGAACTGCTCTCGATCTAGGGTCAGTTGTGGATTCATAGAATAATAACTTCATTTACATTATTACGACGCTCTGCAATTTTATTGATATATCTCTTTGCGCTCACAATTTTGATGTCAAAATCCTTATAGAGATCAAGAATAAAATCACAGTGAGAATTACTTGCTATTACAAAACAACCTTTTGCCTTCAGTTGGCGAATAAAGTCTCTTAAGACAACCTGATCTTCCTTATAGAAAAATTCTTTTGTGTAGCGCTTAAAATCAGAATAATCACTAATTGGATGGTAGGGAGGATCGATATAAACTAAATCTCCTCTTGAAGCGTATCTTGTCAAAACCTCTCTATAATCTCCGCATTCAATAACGGTATTTTGCAAAGCCTTGCTGGCTGCAATCAATTTATCTTCGTCACAAATTGTGGGGTTTGAATAACGGCCAATCGGTACATTAAATTCATTCTTTTTATTCACTCTATATAGACCATTAAAACAAGTCTTATTGAGATAAATAAGTCTTGCTGCTCTTTCTATTCCCGAAAGTCCTTGAGGTGATTTTGCTCTCATTTGATAGTAGAAGTCTTTTTCATAATCATAAGTTCTCAATAGCTCAATTAAACTGCCTACATCATCCCGAACCACCTTGTAAGCATTGATCAATTCTTCGTTCGAATCATTTATGATGGCCGTTTCGGGAGATAAATTAAAAAAAAGAGCACCACCTCCAACAAATGGCTCGATGTACTTGTTATAGCTTTGTGGAATATATTTTTGTAACTCATTCAACAGTTGAGATTTTCCTCCGACCCATTTCAAAAAAGGAGAAGCTGAAATTGATTTCTCAAATGACGGCTTAAAGGATCGGCTGATCGGTGCAAGTTGTGTAGCAATTGTTGGCATAGTTTTTAATTTTCACGGATAAGACCAACTTTTTTGCCAACAATCTGGCAATCTCCAAGTTGGAGGGTATAAATTTGATACTTCGGATTTGCTGGTTTTACAGTAACATGTTTCTTCTCTTTTATGACCTCCTTAAGTGTCACCTTCCAGTTCTCATCTGCAATTACTACGATGTCACCGTTATCAAAATCTGTTTGTTCTCGAATTAGAACTAAGTCGCCGTCAAGAATACCTTTTTCAACCATGCTGTCTCCTTTTACTCTTAAAAAGTAATGCCTTCTCCGATCTTTTTTTATCATAGATTTTGGGATTTCCTGTATTTTTGGCTCATTCTCTTGTAACGCTTCTGCCGGACCACCGGCCGGAACTGTCCCTAAGATTGGGATTTCAACAACATCTTCCCGTTTTAAAGGCTCAATACCTCGAGCAACCCCGGAACTCTTTTTTAAAAATCCTTTCTCTGCCAATTGGTTAATATGAAATTGAGCAGTGGAATGTGAAGTAAACTCCATGGCATTTTGAATTTCCTTCAAGGAGGGCCCATAGCCATGCTCCTTTGTAAAGGACTGTACAAAATCCAGTACCTCCTTTTGTTTCTTCGTTAATAGTCCTCCTGCGACCATAGAAAAATAATTTACTTGACGTTGGAATTATATTTTGTAAGAATTTGTTCGTCAACTGTAAATTTATAGTAATCTTAACTTATCACGTTTATGAAAAAAGTATTTTTATCTTCCATGAAAGCTCAAGATCTATGGAAAGTTCAAACATCCGGCACGAGAAAAGCGGCAGGCTTATTCGATACCAAGGCAGAAGCCCTAAAAAGAGCGATTGAATTGGCAAAAAATCAAAACGCAGAGCTTATTGTTAAAAAAGAAGATGGAACTTTTCAATATCGTAACTCATATGGTCATGACCCTTTTCCGCCAAGAGGATAACAGAATTCAAAATTTAAACCGCCGCGCAAAAGGCGGCTCTTTGAGGCAGGCTGAATTTTCACAAAGCCCCATACCGCGCCGCCCGCCCCCTTTCGGGCGGCGCGGGAGTGTGGACATGCGTGAGCCAGCGG
>Ga0172368_10009023_pt1 | contig 10044 bp, 11 predicted proteins | sample Lak11m_FD_114540 | JGI IMG/M metagenome (GOLD analysis project Ga0172368, IMG submission 114540) | Freshwater microbial communities from Kabuno Bay, South-Kivu, Congo - kab_022012_11m | ecosystem: Environmental > Aquatic > Freshwater > Lake | place: Democratic Republic of the Congo: South-Kivu...
AGATCCTTTACACCGGCTTCACCAACTGGGAGCTGCGGTTCAAGGCCGCCTTTCTTGCGGGGGGGCATGATACCGAGTTCGGCGGGAAACAGAGCGACTACCGGGTCGAGTTCCGGGTGGGGTACTATTTCTGAACCGGCTCAGATCTTGATCCACCCCCGGCTCAGCGCCGTGTCCAGGACGATCCCGACGAGGAAGGCCGCGCCCATGTTCCACATGGCGAAGGCGGTGACGATGAGCATCACGTAGAAGTCGGACTTCTTCTCTCCGATGTCCCGGACCACGATCGCCAGCTCCGCGCCCGCGAAGAAGAGGATCACGCCGAGAATCGCGTTCGGGAAGATCTTGAAGATGATCCCCACGGAATCGCTGAAGAAGAGGGCTGTCAGGATGAGGAGGCTCCCGAGAATGACCAGTGCGCCGCCGGTCTTCGCCCCGAAGCGGACATGGCCCGCCATGCCGCCCGCGCCGTGGCACATGGGGACGCCGCCGAAGATCGGGGCCACCAGGTTCATGATCCCCTGGGAAACGGCGATCTTCTTTTCCGTGACCTTCCGGTCCGGGAAGAGCTCGTTGTTCTCGGCGACGATGGCGATGACGGCGTTCCCCAGCGTCAGGGGGATCTGGGGGAGGGTGAAGAGCAGGGTCCCCGTGACGAGGTCGTTCCAGGAAATGGAGGAAAGGCTGAAGACCGGGAGCTTGAACCCGACGTGGATCTTGGCCAGTTCGGACAGGAGGTTCGGGTCCATGACTACGGCAGAGACGACGCCGATGACGAGGAGCATGAACATGGCCGGGATTTTCGGGTTTGTCAGGAGGAGATAGGTGACGACCAACGCGATGCCCGCCAGGACCGGCGCCGATATCATCCGATGGACTCCTTCCACCAGGAAGGTGAGCCCGAGGCCCAGAACGATGCCCCGCACCACGGGTTTGGTGGCCAGCTTTGAGATCGGCCGGATCGCGCCGGTCACGCCCGCCAGAAACCAGAAGATCCCGGTAGTAAGCCCCGATGCAAACAACGCCGCCGGGCTAATCCCTCCGGCCACTGCGGCAGCGCCGATGGCCTTCATCGGTTGGATAGGAAATGGGGTCCGGTAGTAGAAGCCCGACGCCACTTTTGCGACCCCGAACATCAGGAGGAGCCCGAGGGGATCCACCTTCACGATCGTGATGTAGGCCACCACAAAGGGGATCAGGGTGCCCAGGTCGCCGAAGGCCCCGGCCCACTCCATCTTGTCAGACCTGTTCTTCGTTTTCTCTACGCTCGTTGCCATGGGCTCCTCTCTCTTCTTGCCGTAATGATTACAACCAATCGCATTAATGCGGTGATGCAGATCCATCTCAGGCGCGTTCTTCCTGGATGGTTCGCGACCTCCCGCGATAGAGGATCAGTCCGAGCGCCGCGAGACCGGCAAAGGCTGCCCCTGCCAGAAAGGTGGCCGAGGCGCCGACGGCGGACCACAAGGAGCCGGCGATGACGCTTGCCAGAAGGAGCGCGATCCCCGTGATCAGGTTGAAGATGCCGAAAGCGCTTCCGCGGAGAGCCGCAGGCGCGGCGTCCGCAACGAGCTTGGAGAGCAACCCCTGCGTCAACGCCATATGGAGCCCCCAAATTGCGACGCCAATGAATACATGCATGGGGGATGCGGCAACGGCCAGCACAACATCCGCGGCGATCAAAACGACCAACCCCGCGATCAGCATCGCCCGCCGGCTGAAACGATCGACGGCCACTCCCGCCGGGTAGGCGCCCCCTGCATAGACGATATTCATGACAATCAGGACCATAGGCACATAGCCAAGGGCAAGGCCCACGGACTGGGCGCGCAGGATCAGGAACGCCTCGCTGAAGCGGGCCAGCGTGAAAACCGCGCCAAGCAGCACGATGAGCCAGAAGTGAAGGGGCAAACGGCCCACTTCGGCCAGGGTGAGGGGCTTCCGCACGGCCGCATCCGTCTGATGCTCCGGTTCGCGCACTGCCGCGATCAACAACGCAACCGCGATGAAAGCCGGGATTACGGCGGCCCAGAGCACTGTCGTGATCTTGTTTGCGAACCACGCCATCAGCGCCACAGCGAGCATCGGGCCAAGGAAGGCGCCGACGGAATCGAGGGATTGGCGCAGTCCGTAGGCGGTTCCCCATAAATGGGGCGGCGTTATGTCCGCCACGAGCGCATCGCGCGGTGCGCCGCGGATCCCTTTGCCGATGCGATCGATAAACCGTCCGGTAAACACCCATCCGATCGACGTCGCCAGCGGGAACAGGGGCTTGGTGAGCGCTCCGAGACCGTAGCCCAGGACGACCAGGAATTTGCGCTTTCCGATGCGGTCGCTGATCACGCCGGAGAAGACTTTGGTGATGGCGGCCGTCGCCTCGGCAATGCCTTCCACGATGCCGATGACAGCCATCGAAGTACCCAGGACGGTTGACATGAAGACCGGAAGCAGGCTGTGGACCAGTTCCGAAGACATGTCCATGAACAGGGCCCCGAGACCGAGCGCCCAGATGCTCGCCGGCAAGGCGCGAATCCCCCCTGCGGCAATCACCACCGATGAGCGTTGATGTTCTGTTCTGCTGTCCATAATTGCCTTTTTGCCTCCCCGATTATTGTCCCCGGTTAACCTGCTCCACGCGCGCTGCAAATTCTTCCAGCCGTTCCGCCGCTGCATTGAGTGCGTCTCGTGTTTGCCCGGCGCCTTGCGCCTTGAAGAAATCGCGCTGCTTCACCTTCTCAAAGCGGCGGCGCAGCCCCTGAAGCCACTCATCCAGTTCATCCAGTTCTCCTAAGGTATAGTGTCGCCTGTCCACTTCGCGTTTGATTTCATCCGCGAACTTAGTCGTTTCATCGCGTATCTTTGCACAGAGTGTGTCGCAATCGGCATTGAAACGATTCAGGATATCCTTTTCCCAGTTTTCATCCATCGATACGGTTTCCAGCAGCGTCGCTTCCCCTTCGAACTCGCGGATACGTTCTGCCAGACTCTCCAGTTCCGCTTTCATTTCGGCGGTATTGGGAAATAGACATACCGCCTGTTGGAGATAAAGCGCGCCGAGCTGGGTTAGGCGGCGCCACACAAAGACGCGTTTGCGCGCCGGTTCGCTCGATACCTTATAGATGAATATTAACCACGTTTTCGGCTGCCATGGTTTGGGCATAGGATCAACCTTCCAAACACAATGATAAAATGGAATGTAACAGTTGTTACATCAGGAAACAGATGTTTGTCAAGAGCATTCTGTATTCACAATCCCCCGCATCAAGGTGGGGATTGCTCGACGTGGTGCTCTCGCGCAAGTGACGCGCCAGGCGATGTGTGCAATTTTGCCGCCGAGGCCGCCTTTCTTGCGGGCGGGCATGATACCGAGTTCGGCGGGAAGTAGAACGACTACCGGGTCGAATTCCGGGTGGGATGCTATTTTTAGAAAACCGTTTTGGATAACGACCAGCACGCCCCACGCCCAACATTTTGGTTTTCGATAGATGGCAGGCTGTATCTTGACAAATGAATCAGCAAAAGATATATTAGCCACGACTTATATAAAAGATCGCTTATATGACGACTGCCGACAACATCGCGGAGCCCGTCTCGCGGCTCTTCAAACTGCTGAACGACCCGAATCGGTTGAGGATCATTCTCACCATCGGCAAAGGCAGCAAGGCTGTTTCAGAGATCATGCAGGAGACGAATCTTCCCCAGCCGCTCGTCTCTTTTCACCTGAGGCCCCTGCGCGAGAGCGGGATGCTGGAGGCAGAGCGGCGAGGGCCGTTCGTCTATTACCGCGTCACGGAGCCCCGTCTGATCGATCTGCTGGCGTCTCTTGCCGGGGTCACGCTGAAGGATGACGAAAAGCAGGATATGGAATTTCCCTTTCCGCCCATGCGCTTCATGCGGCGGTGGATGAAAGGAGGTTAGTAGCATGTGGTGGGGTTATGGTCACCCGATGTGGGGTTGGGGTTCCATCTTCCCGATCATGGGATTTATCTTCATGATCGTGATGGTTGTCCTGGTATTCCGGTTGTTTGGCGGAAGGAGCGGGATGTGCGGTTTTGGGCGCCGCGACGAAGTGGACGACCTGAGAAAAGAGGTGAGAGAGCTCAGGGGCGAAATCGAGACGCTCAGAAAAGCCAAGTAAAGCTTCCTTTTCCAAGAACAAATTGCAAGAAATGCGGTTTTCCGACGTGCATGGCATTCGCGGTGGCGTTACGGACCGATGCCGCGAAATCATCACTGTGTCCGGATCTGAAAAGCCATTGATTTCCGAGGAAGGGCTCCTGTGAAATTTACCGGGGGTCGATGCTTTCAAAAACAAGGAATAGGGGGAGGGATAAATGGAAGAAAAAACCAGAGGGAAGGGCTTAGAGATGGGGATGATGCCGGGCATGGGCGGCATGACGGACATGTGAATGACCATGGCACAGAAGGTGACGGGTTCCGTCGCCGAGACCTCTACCATGGCGGCCTACGCAACCCCCGAAGTGCGGGGGATCTTCGAGGAGTGGGCCAAGGCGGTTGAAGAGGAGATCCTCGCATTCGTAAAGGACAAAGGGAAGACTACTCCCGCCGACATCTCCGCAAAGCTGAACATCTCAGAGGAGAGCGCGCTCTTCTTCATCAGCAGGATGGCGCGGGAGGGGAAGATTACGCTGGGAGAGATCCGTATCGGCGCATAGATCGGCTCAGCAGCCGAAGGAGGCATGGATGGCTGACAAGAGGGCGAGAAAGAAAGCGGCGGCCGGCTGACTGCCGAAGAACGATGCCGGTGAGCATCGTGGTGAGGATTTGAACCGCCGGGCAGCGGAAGATGCCGCCGGCGCGCAGGACGCGGCGATTACCGGGAAAGCGTTGAACGCTCAGCAGGTTCATTGGGAATCAACGTTTGCGGAAGTGCCCGACATGTTCGGCACGGCGCCGAGCCATCCCGCCCGGAAGGCGGCTGCGCTCTTCAAGGAAGAAGGCGCTGCCCGCATCCTCGAATTGGGCGGCGGCCGAGGGCGCGACACGCTCTTTTTCGCGCAGGAGGGGTTTCAGGTCTGCACCCTTGATTACAGCAAAGAGGCTGTCGATACCATCTCCGGAAAGGCGCAAGAGCGCGGCCTTGCCCGATCGATCCAGGCGCTCCGGCACGATATCCGTCAACCGCTCCCCTTCGAAGACGGTTCCTTTGACGGCTGCTTCTCCCACATGCTCTACTGCATGGCCCTCACCACCGCCGAGCTGGAATTCCTGTCGGAGGAGATCCGCCGGGTGTTGAAGCCCGGGGGATTGAACATCTACACCGTGAGGCATACAGGCGACACCCACTATCGCACCGGCATCCATCGGGGAGAGGATATGTGGGAGGTGGGCGGCTTCATCGTCCATTTCTTCAGCCGGGAGAAGGTGCAGCATCTCGCGAATGGATACGAGATGGTGTCCGTCGAGGAATTCGAGGAGGGCGACCTTCCCAGAAAACTCTTCTTCGCAGTGCTGAAGAGAAATGGTGGAACGGCTGAGCATCGCCTTGCACAAGGAGAGCGCGAGCGGCCCGGAGAAGGAGCCGGAAAGGGGAATTCAATGGAAGACTTTGTGAACAAGGCAGTGGAACTGGGTGCGGAGAAGGCCAAGCTCATCGATCCAAACACCATCGTCGTCGAAGAGTGGGTGAGATGGAAGTGCATGTATGGATGCCAGTTCTATGACAAGGATGCGTATCATGCGCCTTTTGCCCCGGATGCGAAAAGCACAAAGATGGAGGAAAGACTGAAGACCGGCAGCTTGAAGCCGACGTGGATCTTGGCCAGTTCGGACAGGAGCCTCGGGTCCATGATCACCGCGGAGACGACGCCGATGACGAGGAGCATGAACATGGCCGGGATCCTGGGGTTCGTCAGGAGGAGGTAGGTGACCACGAGTGCGATGCCCGCCAGGACCGGCGCCGATATCATCCGGTGAATCCCGTCGACCATGAAGGAGAGCCCCAGGCCCAGCATGATGCCCCGGATCACGGGTCTGGTCGCCAGCCGCGCTATCGGCCGGATGGCGCCGGTGAGGCCCGCCAGGAGCCAGAAGAGCCCGGTAGTGAGCCCCGATGCAAACAACGCTGCCGGGCTGATCCCTCCGGCCACGGCCGCCGCGCCGATGGCCTTCATCGGCTGGATCGGGAATGGGGTCCGGTAATAGAAGCCCGACGCCACTTTTGCGATGCCGAACATCAGGAGGAGCCCGAGGGGCTCCACCCTCACGATCGTGATATAGGCCACCACAAAGGGAATCAGGGTGCCCAGGTCGCCGAAGGCCCCGGCCCACTCCATCTTGTCAAACCGGTTTCTCGTTTCCGGCGTACCCTCTCCCACAATATAGCCTCGTTGCGATGATATGACGAGTGGCTGCTCGATCGACGGCCGGACAACGATAGGAAAAAGTGTTTCGGACGTCAAGGCGGTTTTCACGGCTGTCGAACGCCTCGGCCCGGTTCATTTACAACTTGCATTTCCAGATAACGCCTTGTAAAATTACCAATCGGAGGTGAATTATGCAAACGGCAGTCACGAAAAGGGGGCAGACGGTCATCCCGGCGGCGATCCGCAAGCGCCATCAGATCGGCGGCGGGGCGCGTCTGGTCTGGCTGGACGATGGTGAAACGATCCGCATCGTTCCGACCCCGGCGGACCCTATCGCCTCGCTGCGGGGCCGGGGGCGGGGGGAGGGATTGATCGAACGTCTGCTGAAGGAGCGTCGCGCGGACCGCGAACGCGAAGAAAGGGGATGATATGGCCAAGCCGACCGCACCCCGAGGCCCCTATCTCCTCGACACCTCGGCCCTGTTGACCCTCATCGAGGACGAAGCGGGCAGCGACCGGGTGGAGGAGGTCCTGAAGGACGCCGCCATTCTCCTGCCCTGGCCGGTCCTCATGGAGACCTACTACATCACCCTTCAGGAGAAGGGGCGCGCCGAAGCGGACCGCCGCTATGCACTGCTCCGGCAACTGCGGGCGGAGATCCTCTGGGACATGGATGAGCCGATCCTACTGACCGCGGCCCGTCTCAAGGCAGAGCATCATGTCTCCCTGGCCGATGCCGTGGTGGCCGCCTTCGCCATCCGGAACAACGCGGTTCTGATCCACAAGGACCCGGAATTCGACGCCCTTGCCGGCCTCCTGGCGATGGAGGCATTGCCCTACAAGGCGAAATGAGAACGCGCGTGCCTAAAAAGGGATCCCCCGGGAAACGGCCTGACGCAACGCAGGACGGGAAACGCACCCTCTGCGTCGAGCCGATCAAAAGCTGGCCTGTCAAGGAGCGACCCTGCCTTCGATCTCTCTTCCTACACGCAGGCAGTACAGGACGAACTGGGCGCCTACGGGCTGGAGATGACAGTCACGGAAAAGATCAAGAACAATACGTCCCCGGTCAAATCGGCATTTATCAAGGGCGGAACGCAAATTCACCTGCTGAAAATCGAGTCGATCACGCCGCCCGTATCGGGAATCCATCCCCAGGAACAGCTCCGGATCAGGCTGGAGGTGGATACGGAACCGCCTGCCGGAGCCGCCTTTGAAATGAAATATCAGTTGCGCCCCGTGCCCTATTCGGTGCGCCTCTACTCGCTGCCGTCGCTCTTTGCCGGGAAGGTGCACTCCCTGCTCTGCCGGTCCTGGAAGACGAGGGTCAAGGGGCGAGATTATTACGATTATGTCTGGCTTCTCTCCCGGGCAGTGCCGTTGAACCTCTTCCATCTGGCGGAGCGGATGAAGCAGACCGGACATCTGCCTAGCGATGCCCAATTGACCGAACGGGAGCTGAAGAGCCGTCTACGGGAGCGATTCGCAGCGGTTGATTTTTCCCAGGCCAAGAAGGACGTGCTGCCCTTTATCAGGAATCCGGAGGCTCTTGATCTCTGGTCGGTCGATTTCTTTTCCGCGATCACGGATGACAAGCTGAGAGTCGAGAAGAGCCAAACTGATGCCGCACTCCGTCGCCGAGGGCGAGATCGAAAAGGCGCCGGCAAGGCCGGGCGAGATGATTGATAAGCAAATACAAAGACGCAATGCCGCTTATCTATCGGATTCAATGAATTCGGGCTGTAAGATACTGCGACTTGAAATCTTATCCCTCGATTTTGTTAAAATCAGAACAATATTGAAATCCGTCTTTGACATAACCAAGAGGAAGGTGTAGATTTCGTTCCGTTATTCTGAACATCAATGTTCCCTGACAATTAAACATCCAATACAAAATGGCCAACGAAACCTTCAAGGACATCGAAAAGCTCGAAGCCGATCTCTGGGAGGCGGCGGACAACCTCCGCGCCAACTCAAAACTCACATCAAGCGACTATTTCATGCCCGTGCTGGGGGTGATCTTTCTCCGTCACGCCGCCAACCGCTTCGAGGCGGCGGCCCGGCAGATCGCCGCGGACCAGGCCAGCGGCAAGATGCCCAAGCGCAAAGTGCTCCCGGCCGATTACATCGCCCGGAGGTCGCTCTTCCTTCCGGAAACGGCCCGCTACGACTGGATCATCGAGAAGGCGGCGACGAGCGGCAGCGATTTGTCCAAGCTGGTGACCGACGCCATGACGGCCATCGAGTCCGGGTTCGCACCGCTCGCCGGCGTACTGCCGAAAGACTACGGCATCTTTGAAGCGAAGGTGCTCGAAGACCTGATGCGGCTCTTCAACAGCGAGCGGATCAAACAGGCCACCGGCGACGTCTTCGGCCGCATCTACGAGTATTTCCTCGCCAAGTTCTCCATCCAGAAGGCGCACGATAACGGCGAGTTCTTCACCCCGTCCTCGCTCGTGCAGACGATCGTCAACGTCATCGAACCCGATCACGGCGTCGTGTTCGACCCCGCCTGCGGTTCGGGCGGGATGTTCGTCCAGTCCAGCCACTTCATCGAGCACCAGGGCGGCGACGCGGCAAAGAAGGCCATCTTCTATGGCCAGGAGAAAAACGGCGATACGATCCGCATCGCCAAGATGAACCTCGCGGTCCATGGCCTGGAGGGGAAGATCGCCGAGGCGATCACCTACTATCAGGACGAGCACGTCCTTTACGGCAAGTGCGATTTCGTCATGGCCAATCCGCCCTTCAACGTCGATCTCGTCGATGCCGAACGGATCAAGGGCGACCCGCGCCTGCCCTTCGGCCTGCCGGGCGTGAACAAGCAAAAGAGGGTCGGCAACGGCAACTACCTCTGGATCTCCTACTTCTGGAGTTACCTGAACGAAAAAGGCCGCGCCGGCTTCGTCATGTCCTCCCAGGCCTCCAGCGCCGGGCACGGCGAGAAGGAGGTCCGCCGGAAGATCGTCGAGACGGGCAACGTGGACGTGATGATCTCGATCCGCTCGAACTTCTTCTACACCCGCTCCGTTCCCTGCGAGTTGTGGCACTTCGACCGTGCGAAACCCGCCGAGCGCAGGGACAAGGTGCTGATGCTCGACGCACGAAACGTTTACCGCAAGGTCACGCGGAAGATCTACGACTTCTCGCCCGAGCAGATGAAGAATCTGGCAGCTATCGTCTGGCTCTACCGCGGCCAACAAGAGCGTTTTATAGCCCTGGTGAAGGAGTATCTCGGCTCTGTCTGCACCGAAAGCGCCGTAATCTCCGATAAACTCACTGCCTTCGAGACGACGCTTGTCGATCTCCGCGGCCGCTTCGATCGTCTCGCCGATGCCGTCGCCATGGATGCCGAACTCGACGCCGCTAAGAAACAGGCCCTTGCCGATGCCTGGACCGAACTGCGCGAGGCGGCAACACTCTACGAGGAAGACCGGGAGAGACTCCTGGCGAACCTGAGCGCCTTCGGCCGCAGGTATGCCAAGTCATTGCCTCGCGATAATGACGCCCAGCGCGCCGCCCGCGAGGTTTTCGGCCCCAGCGCCGAGGCGATCCGGGGTCTCATCAAGCAGGTGGACCTGCTCCATAAACTCGCCGCCCGCCTCTCGGATCAGGGTGCCGAGCTTGCTGCCGATGGAACCATCTCCGCCACCTACGACCGCCGGGCAACGACCAAACTCGTGAAGCAACTCGACGAGGAACGCAAGGCCGCCGTGGA
>Ga0172368_10009024_pt1 | contig 10044 bp, 7 predicted proteins | sample Lak11m_FD_114540 | JGI IMG/M metagenome (GOLD analysis project Ga0172368, IMG submission 114540) | Freshwater microbial communities from Kabuno Bay, South-Kivu, Congo - kab_022012_11m | ecosystem: Environmental > Aquatic > Freshwater > Lake | place: Democratic Republic of the Congo: South-Kivu...
CCTCGGCCGTTCCCTGAACCTCAACAAGATTGCCGCTGCCGGTCATCACAACATTCATGTCCACCTCTGCCGCAGAATCTTCGGAATAATTAAGGTCAAGGACGGGCTCGCCGTTCACAACCCCGACACTGACGGCGGCAAGGTAATCTTTTATCGGCATCCTCTCTATAATGCCGTTCTTCAGGGCATATTTGAGCGCGTCAGCAAGGCAGATAAATGCGCCTGTTATACTTACCGTCCTTGTGCTGCCGTCTGCCTGTATCACGTCGCAGTCTATCCAAACCGTCCTTTCGCCGAGCTTACCAAGGTCAACCACAGACCTTAACGCCCTTCCAATAAGCCGCTGTATCTCATGCGTTCTTCCGCCAATCCTTCCGGTACTTGACTCGCGCGTTATCCTTGTCTGAGACGATTTGGGCAGCATAGAATATTCGGCCGTGACCCATCCTTTTTTCTGGTCTTTAAGAAACGGCGGAACTTTTTCCTCAATTGACGCCGTGCAGATAACCCTTGTATTGCCCATCTCAATAAGCACAGAGCCTTCCGCGGTCCCGACAAAACCTCTCGTGACCTTTAATTTTCTCATTTCAGTATTTTTTCTGCTATCAGCCCTCATCTATCCTACAAGTTTATAACTCTATTTTTTCTATCCGCTCAATCTTCTGCTGAAGAAATCTCTCTCCTACCTTTATAAACCGTTCGGGCGAGTCTGTTACATAAAACTCCCTCACGGGTTTTTCATCCGGTTTTCTTTCTATATCGTTTTCTTTTAGAGTATCCATAACTTTTCTTGCCGTTTCGATAGCTGAATCTATTAATTTTACATCCGGCCCCATGACCCTTGAAATAATATCCTTAAGCGCAGGATAATGGGTGCAGCCGAGGACAAGGCTATCCAGATTTTCTTTTTTCAGGCCTCTCAAATAATGTTCCGCCGTGAGCAATGCAACGTCATTAGCCGTCCATCCTTCTTCGGCAAGCGATACAAAAAGCGGGCATGCCTTTGTAAAAACAATAAAGTCATCGCTTCTAATCTCAAAATACCTGTCAAGGCTTTTTTCGCCGTGTTCCTTAATGCTTTCAATTTTCTTATTCCTCAAAGTATTTATGGCATTTATATACGAGTTGCTCTTTATAGTGCCCTCTGTTCCTATTATGCCGATTCTCTTAGTCTTCGTTGCCTCTATCGCAGCCTTTGCTCCAGGCTCTATCACGCCGATTACAGGTATTTTCAGGCGCTTTTCCAATTCAGTGATAGCAAAAGCAGAAGCTGTATTACACGCAACGACAAAAAGTTTTATCCCCCGCTTGACCAGAAATTCAGCTGTCTCAAGCGAATACCTTATAATTGTATCCCTTGACTTGCTTCCGTAAGGAACCCTTGCCGTATCCCCGAGATATATAGTATTTTCATTCGGGAGGACCCTGAATATTTCCTTGAGAACCGTAAGCCCGCCTATCCCTGAATCAAAAACGCCTATAGGCTTATTATTCAAGCTTCCCACCGCCTTCTGTCGTCTGGGAAACGAGTTCTTTAAGAGGATAGAGTAGATACACATGCCCCCCGAGGCTTTCCATCTCCCTGCCCTCAAGCAACACCTTCACATCGGTTATATCATACACATTGGATATAAGGCTCTCATATAATCCCCTGAGCAGCAGAAACTCTGCTGCGGCATCGCCGCTGAAGTTCCTTCTGAATTCATCCGACAGATCCACATAAAGCATACCGCTCTCATCCCGGTACAGGCCTAACAGCTTCGCGTCTTTAGGCACTTCCGGGAGGCCCGCGTTCGCACGGCCGCTAAGGAACTCATTTATCACTGCCTCTGCAACGGTCATCCTGACAGTCTTCCTTTGCACCTTTCTCTCTTCCATTTGCAGTTTTCCAGCAACAGGATAGTAAAGCCTAACCGTAAACATATCATCAATAGCGCCCGCTGCCCCCTCTATCCCTGCTTCAGAAACAGCCTTTGAAGGAAATTTTTTGGAAAAATAAAAATAGCCTCCTGACATGCCTGCCGCAAAAAGCACGAGGAAAACAGGTATCCATAAATATTTTTTACTCGCCATAATAAGAAAATCCTTTTATAATCGCCTCCGCAAGCCTTGAGCGGGTATCTTGATCGTAATTCATACTCTTAAATGAGGGAATCTCTATCAGTACAGCAGGCGCGGCAATTGAATCAAGTATCGGCAAGGCCATCTCCCTTTGCGCCACATTAAGCTTAAATTCCTCTTTCATCGCCTTTGATAAGGCGTCTGCTAACGCCCTGCTTTTCTGCGAATAGTTACGCTGCCTCGCGCTTAACGCGTACAAGGCTTCAGCAGAGTCGTTAGATTCGTTCATCCTGGGGATATGTAAAACGAAACCTTTCCCCGAAGATAGATGAATGCTAAGAAATATCTCAGCCGCCTTCTGATTTGCAAACACTGCCCTGTCTTTGATGGGCATAAACTGGTCGCCCTTTCTAGTAAGAAAAACCTTTTTCCCCTTCTTGCTAAGAACGCCCTCTATCTCCCTCGCAATGGAAAGCGCAATATCCTTTTCTTTAAATTCTTCGGAGGTTATCCCGAAATTATATCCTCCGTGTCCTGGATCAATGACATAGATTTTGTGCGCCAGTTCAATATTTGGCAGCGCTTTTGCATCAGCAGGCGCCTTCTTCGGCAGTATGTCTATCACAAGCCGCGCGGGTGAAGTGAGTTTCAAAACTTTTATATCAAAAGGCTCCTTCATATTAACAGTCAGTACTCTTTCCTTTGCTGAAACATCAACGCCAATTCCTTTTTTTGAAGCAATATTAAATACCGAAGGGAATTCAATATTCAGGCTTGTCCCCGATACTGAAGTATTTGTTTTTTTGAGGAACGCCTCTTCAGCCTCAAACACAATGCGAAGATTGCCGTCCTTTTTGCTCGCCCGCATGTTTACGTCAGTTATCTGCTGGGCAAAAACAGAAACAGCCGTTATAATTACAAATAATATTGCCGGGATTGGTGATGATTTTTTCATGACATATACATTTTCCACATATGGAGAATCTTTTGCAACATGCAAGCCCAAAGTTGACTTAATCAGGCGATATAAATTATTTTATACTTTACCCTGATTGTTGATTAGTTTTTTGGGGAGTCGTCCAAAGGCAGGACGGCAGACTCTGGATCTGCTTATAGGGGTTCGAATCCTCTCTCCCCAGCCATCGGTCCCATCGTCTAGAGGCCTAGGACGTGGCCCTCTCAAGGCTAAAACACGGGTTCGAATCCCGTTGGGACCGCCAAGAAAGACGGTTAAAAGTTATGAGTTAAGAGTTAAAAGTTAAAAAATTCGGAGCGGGCAACTTCTAACTTTTTATATTGTGCTGATTTCGGTTCTATTCCTTCCTTTCTGCTTTGCGAGATATAACGCCTCGTCCGCTTTATTAACAAGTTCCTTTTTGTTATGAATATCTTTATGAAAAGATGAGATACCGAGGCTGACGGTAACATCCGTTACCGCGCCGACAGCCCTTCTTATCCTTTCGGCTACTTCATACGCCTGCGTTGTGTCTGCCTCCGGAAGAAGGATAAAAAATTCCTCTCCGCCGTATCTGGAGACAAGGTCGGTCTCTCTTGTCTCCTTTAAGGCTGTTTTTGCAACCTCGGTAAGCGCTTTATCTCCTGCCATATGGCCCAATGTGTCGTTATAATTCTTGAAGTGGTCTATGTCCAGCATAATGACCGAAAGGGGGGTTGCAAACCTCTGGGCCCTCAAAAAACCCCTTTCAAAGATAAGGTCCAGCAGCCTTCTGTTGGCAAGCCCTGTGAGCGGGTCCTGGAGCGAAAGCAATTTCGTCTCTTCATAGAGTTTTGCATTCTCAAGGGCTATTCCCACCTCGTTTCCTATTGTAGCAAGCATTTTCAACCTCTGCTCATCTATATCCAGACCCGGCAGCGTGTAAAGATATAAAACACCCACTGTCTTATTTGCAGCCTTAAGAGGCACAATAATATGTCCGTGAGGGACGGTATCCGGAACCTTTATAGAGTGTCTTGCATCTTCCGATGAATTTTTTGATACGATAATTTCCCCTGTTTTTGCGGCAAGACCGCAAAGACATTCTCCGACCTTCATGCCTTTATGTAAATTCAAAAATTGCTCTGAATGTCCGAGATGCGACACAAGCCTCATCCTGTCGCCCTCAACGAGGAATATCCCGCCTTTGCGTTTAACGGCAAACATACTAATCCCCGTAACAGCGCTTAATACTATCGGGAGGAGTTCGCCCATATCTATTGTGCGGCCCATTGCAGAAGAGACTCTGTAAAGCACAGACAACTCATAGTTTATCTCTTTTATCTCAGCGCTCTGTCTGATAATCTGCTTTTCCGTTTGTTTGCGTTCGCTGATATCCATGCAGGCTGTAGCAACGCCGACAGGCGCTCCTTTGCTGTTCAGAATAACGTCGGATGCCAGATATACAGGGAACGCGCCTCCGTCCTTGCGGATATTAACGCTTTCCCGCTCCCAGTATTTAAAGGCCTTCATCTCCTCAAAGCGTATTGGCTTCCGGTTGCCCGGCGGGGCAAAGATGCTTACATTTTGGCCCAGCAGTTCTTCCACAGCATAGCCGTGCATGGCGGCGTCCGTAGGGTTTATATAAATAATCTTCCCCTCTTTATCGGTGATAGTCATCCCTATATGAACGGTCTCAATAGCCTTTTGCACCTGACGCAGTTTCAGCTCTATCCGTTCGCGCTCGGCAAGAGCCTTTCCCGCCTTAAAAGAAACGGCAATGCCTCCTGTTAGAAAAATAAATGCCAGACCGAATAAAGTGAAATCAGCAAATAGTATCAACCGCTTAACCTTCTCTCTTGCGCCTGTGACGTCAAGATATATCTCAAAAACCCCGACAATCCTGCCGCTGCGCACTACCGGCACATAAGTTTCAACTACATGAAGACGGAACTTTTGGCCTTCCAGGGATTTGACGCCTTTTTCCACAACCTTTGCATATGTGTTGCCCTTCAGCACGATCTCATGAAAATACTTTTCCTGGTTTATATATCCAAAATCTTTCGCATCGGTTGAATATATAACCTCTCCGGAGGGCGAAAAAACCTTTACCTTCTCCAGATGGAATTCTCCCTGAAAGGCTTTAACCTCTTTTATAAAATCAGCAGTGATAGCATCCTTACTTAATGCGGCGTCTCCTGAAATAAGCCTGGACTGCATGTGTGTCGCCGCACGGACCGCATCTTCTTCCGCGTGCTCTGCCAGCAGTTTGTCAAACGAAGGATGCACATAAAAGAACTCATATAACCCCAGCATGGTTATAGCTGCTGCTAACAGGAGCAGAATATTTCTAAGGAAAGGAAATTTAAACATAGAGCAGCTTATCAGCCCTCCTTACTTACATTATAGCAACGACTAAGGCGCTTGACTATCTGGTATAAACCTTATGATGCTGATATACTTAATTTATTATGAGTAAATACCGGATAGAAAAAGACTCTCTCGGAACTGTAAAAGTTCCGCAAAAAGCCTATTGGGGAGCGCAGACGCAGAGAGCGATAGAAAATTTTCCCGTAAGCGGCATTGCCTTCCCTGAAGTGTTCATCAAAGCGCTTGCTTACCTAAAGCTCGCATGCGCAAAGACAAATGCGGAATCGGGGCTCCTGAATAAAAAACTTGCAAACTCTGTTATCAAGGCATGTTCTGAAGCAATTGACGGCAGGCTTGCCAACCACTTCCCTCTGGACATATTCCAAACCGGCTCAGGCACTTCAACAAATATGAACATAAACGAGGTCCTTGCCACAAGGGCGAATGAGATACTTACCGGCAGAAAAAACACAAAGGCTCCGGTTCATCCGAATGACCATGTTAATATGGGCCAGTCGTCAAATGACGTGATACCCTCGGCGATCCATGTGTCCGCGTACCTTCAGGTTAAAAATATACTTCTGCCGGCGCTTGAGATTCTACATAAGTCAATAAACAGCAAAGCGCGATTGTATAAACGCACGGTTAAAACAGGAAGAACCCATCTTATGGACGCAATGCCCCTGACATTCGGACAGGAGTTTTCCGGCTGGGCGTCTCAGATAGAAGATTCAATAAGGAGAATCAAAGGCGCATTGCCCGCAATATCAGAGCTTGCGATAGGAGGCACTGCAGTCGGGACAGGCCTCAACACAAGCAAAAACTTCGGCTCGCGAGTTGCAAAAAAACTCTCAGAGCAGACAGGGATAAGATTCCGCGAGGCAAAAAATCATTTTTCTGCCCAGTCCTCACAGGATGCTGTTGCCGAATTGTCCGGCGAGTTGAAAACTTCCGCAACAGGCATCATGAAGATTGCGAATGACTTGAGATGGATGAACAGCGGGCCTGTCTCAGGGCTTTCCGAGATACGTCTTCCTGCGCTTCAGCCCGGCTCATCAATAATGCCCGGAAAAGTGAATCCGGTAATTCCTGAATCAGTAAGAATGGCATGCGTTCAGGTAATCGGAAATGATACTGTCATCGCGATAGCTAATTCCATGGGAGATTTTGAGCTCAATGTAATGCTTCCCTTAATTACTCATAACATTATCCAATCAATAACACTGCTTGCCAAGGCGTCAAGGCTTCTTGCCGAAAAAGCGATAGAAGGCTTGGAGATTAACAAAAAACATGTCCGTGAGCTTTTGCAGATGAACCCGATAATAGCAACCGCTCTTAATCCGGTAATAGGCTATGATAAGGCGGCAGAGGTTGTGAAGAAGGCTGTAAAAGAGAAAAAAACAGTCAAACAGGTTGTTGTTGAGCTGGGGCTTCTTTCTTCTAAAGAAGCTGACAGGATTTTAAACCCGCTTTTAATGACTTAGTTTTCAAACACTATCCTTGTGCCGCTTTTACCTTTCAATGCGTCGATCAATCCTTCAGGGCTTGCGATGATAACTTCTTTGCCCCCGGATTCAAGAAACTCTATCGCAGCCTCTATCTTGGGCCCCATGCTGCCTGAGGGAAACTGCCCTTGCTTCAGATATTCCTTTGCCTCTGTAAGAGTAAGTTTTTTCAGCCTGCGTCTGCTCTTCTTATCATAATCAAGATACACGGCGTCAACATCAGTAAGGATTATAAATCTCTTCAAAGAAAGCTCATTTGCTAGGAGGCTTGCGGAAAGGTCTTTGTCTATTACGGCGTCTAGGCCCTTGAATCCGGCCTTTTCTTTTATTACGGGAACTCCGCCCCCTCCCGAGGCTATTGGAATAATCCCTTCTCTGAAGAGTTTTTGTATCGCGCCAATCTCAACTATCTTCTTCGGCCTCGGCGAGGCTACGAGCCTTCTCCATCCCCTTCCGGGAATCTCTCTCATCTGCCATCCTTTTTTGATATATCTTCTGGCATCATCATGGGAATAATAAGGGCCCACAGGTTTTGTAGGTTTTTTGAAGGCAGGGTCTTTCCTATCAACAAGCACATGGGTGATTACGACAGATATTGTCTTTTTGACGCCGAGTTTTCCGAGTTCCTTATTCAGGCTCTCAGCCATCATTGCGCCGATTCCGCCCTGGCTGTCTGCAACGCAGATGTAAAGCGGCATGGGCGGGATATAGTCTTTCGCGCATTCGTTTCGTAAGAGGATATTTCCGACTATCGGGCCGTTGCCATGCGTGATTACTATCTTCATGCCTTGCGAAATTAATTTCGCGATGGGCCTCATGCAGGCATCGGTGTGCCTGAACTGCTCCTCTATATAGCCCTTTTCACCCGGAAGAATAAGGGCATTTCCGCCAAGGGCTATGAGCGCAGAATCATTATATGCCATTTTTTTTCAAAAACTCCTCCAGGGGTTTACTAAGACCAATTTCAAAATCATAAAATACCCTCACCGCCGGCTTATTTATCTTTATAAACCTCGTTAAATCCACCGGCGTTGCAATCACAACCACATCGCATGGAACTTTTGCTATTGTCTCTCCAAGTTCCTTTATCTGCTTCCCTGAATACCCCATTGCAGGAAGAACAGGGCCTATGTGCGGATATTTATCAAAGGTCTTCTTTATTGAACCAATTGCATACCTTCTCGGGTTAACAAGTTTCGAGACAATTCCCTTCGTTGCAGACATGCCCGCGCCAAAGGCCAGGCCGCCGTGCGTAATCGTGGGCCCGTCCTCAATAACAAGCGCTCTTTTGCCTCTTATTAATCCTTTATTGCTCAGAGAAAGAATTGAAGGGGCCTCGTAAATTTTTGCGTCAGGATTTTCTTTTGCAATGTTTTCTCTTATCCTTTTTACGTCATCTTTTTTTGCGTAATTCGTCTTTGTGATTATCATTAGGTCCGCCCTTTTCAGGTTCACATTGCCCGGATAAAAGAGCATTTCATGCCCCGGCCTTAACGCATCCGCAAGCGCAATCTCCAGGTCCGGAATGATAAAAGGAAAATCATTATTTCCTCCATCCCACAAAATAACCTGAGAATCCTTTTCCGCCTCTTTCGTAACTTTCTTGTAATCAATTCCCGAATAAACAGACACACCTGCAGCAATATGCTGCTCAAACTCTTCTCTTTCTTCAATGGTGCATGAGAGCCTGTCTATATCCTTCATTGAAGAAAACTTTTTTACCGGAGTGAAATCGCAATATGCCATGGGATGCCTGACTATGGAAACCTTAATGCCCTTTTCTTTTAGCAGACCGGCTATTTTTCTTGTGATGATAGACTTTCCGCAGCCTGTTCTTACCGCGCAGACTGAAATCACGGGAATATTGCTTTTAAGCATAGTTTTTTCGGGGCCAAGCAAAATAAAATCCGCTCCGAGAGAAAGGCATAGCGACGCCTTTTGCATTACGTATTCATGGGGCACATCACTGTAGGCAAAGACGACTTTATCAACCTTATGTTCTAAAATCAGTTTTTCAAGTTCTTCTTCCGGATAAATAGGAATTCCATCCGGATAACCCTTGCCGGAAAGCGCCGGAGGATAAGTTCTTCTTTCTATAAACGGGATTTGCGCGGCAGTAAACGCAACTACGTCGTAGAGGGGATTGTTCCTGAAGGCCATATTAAAATTATGAAAGTCCCTCCCCCCGGCCCCCATGATGATGACTTTTTCTTTTTTCAATTTCTTATTTTGTACCGGCCGTATTTCTAATCGCCTCTTCCAGAATAGCCAGCCCTTTATCCATTTCATTTTTTGTACTTATCAATGGAGGAACAAGCCTGATGATATTTTTGTCCGCGCCGCATTCAATAATTATCAATCCTTTTTTAAGGCAATAATTGAGAATCTTCTTTACCCCATCGGTGAAAGGTTTGCCTTTTTTATCCATAAATTCAATTCCTATCATAAGCCCGAGCCCCCTCACATCGCCGATGCAGGCGTATTTCTCTTTCATTTCATTTAATCTTTTAATGGCATAAGCTCCGACTGATGCGGCGTTGCTTAGGAGCTTTTCTTTTTCTATGACTTCAATCGTTGCGATTGCGGCCGCGCACGAGACAGGATTTCCACCGAAGGTAGTGCCGTGAGCGCCTGGACTCCACTGAGTCATAATCTTTTTTTTAGCGGCAATCGCGCTCAGAGGCATTCCTGACGCAAGGCCCTTTGCAATTGCCATAATATCCGGAACAACGCCGAAATGCTCGGAAGCAAACCACTTTCCTGTCCTTCCCATTCCCGACTGCACTTCATCAAAAATAAGAAGAATTCCCCATTTGTCGCATAGAAATCTCAATCTCTTCAGGAATCCTTCGGGAGGCACAACATATCCTCCTTCGCCGAGAACAGGCTCAATAATAATGCAGGCAACTTCTTCCGCAGGAATAAGGTGCTTGAAAATTTTTTCTATATAGTCGCAGCATTCCATGCCGCATTCTTCAGGCTTATGGCCGAAAAAGCAGCGATAGCAATACGGATATGGAGAGTGGTAAACAGACGGGAGCAAAGGATGATAATTTCTCCTGAACCTGCTGTTTGATGCCGTAAGGCTCAGAGACCCGAAAGTCCTGCCGTGAAAGGAATTAGTAAAAGAGATTATCCCCTGTCTTTTCGTATAAAACCGCGCAAGTTTAAGCG
>Ga0172368_10009025_pt1 | contig 10044 bp, 8 predicted proteins | sample Lak11m_FD_114540 | JGI IMG/M metagenome (GOLD analysis project Ga0172368, IMG submission 114540) | Freshwater microbial communities from Kabuno Bay, South-Kivu, Congo - kab_022012_11m | ecosystem: Environmental > Aquatic > Freshwater > Lake | place: Democratic Republic of the Congo: South-Kivu...
CCCCAATAAGGAAGCCAGCCCCGCCACTGCTCGACAAGCTCGCCACACCACAGAAAAATACTCTTTGCTCTTTTCATTTTGCGCGCGCCCGATTTTTTCTTCTTTTAATGAAAAGAGTATTTTCTGCGGTGTTCTGCCTTCCAAGTATTCAGGCAGGTGGCGGGGCTGTCCGCAATTTGATTTCGAAAAGAAAAAGCGGAATTCCCCCCAAACCCCCCTTCCGTTTTTTCTTTTCTCAAACGGAACGGGAACGGAAGCAGGCGGGCAAAAATTCCTCCCCCCCAACCCCCTTCCTTTTTGCCCGCCTGCTTGGGCTTCGCCCCCAAAACTTTTCGGCGGGACGGCGGGACAGAAAACAAAAGATGGATAACGCTTGCCCCACCCACCCGTGCGCGCGTTATGTCGAATGAACTCCCTAATTTTGTTTGACTAAATGCTAAAAATTTCATATACTAACTCTTGATAAGTGATGATTTTAATACTATATAACTATAATAGTAAAACTATAAGAATATGTCAAACGAAAAATCCACAATTGGGGACAATATAAGAAAATACCGAAACAAGCTCGGTATTTCTCAAGATGTGCTTTCAAAGAAAGCAGATTTAGCTTTTCATACGATTGCCAAAATTGAAGCGGGTTCAACGCCCAACCCCACTATTGATACAGTCAAAAAAATAGCAGACGCTCTCGGTGTTTCGCTTGATGATTTAATGAAATAAGGGTTTTATTAATTTAAAAACCATGAATATTAAGAATATAAAAAAAATAATTAATAATAGTATTCCGTTCGTTTTAATTTTAAATGGTACTTCAAGTGCAGGTAAAAGTTGTATTTCCGATATCTTGCGAGAAAAAATTAGTGCAAAAAATGTACTCTCTCTTAGTATTGATGATTTTGTTAACATGTTGCCGCCGCATCTCGTTGGGGAAACAAATAAAGCTTCTTCTGGCTTCCAGTTCTATTTAGAAGGAGGAACCCTCAACATAAAAGTTGGTAATCTTGGTAATATGGTAATTAGACAAATGCATAATTTTACTGAGAATCTGTTGCGATCGGGGTTGAATGTTATAATTGATCATGTTGTTCTTACAAAGTCTTGGGCACACGATCTAGAGGGTTTGCGTAAAACTGGTGCAAAAATAGTTTACGTGTTGGTTACTTGTGATATTAAAGAATTAAAAAAGCGAGAGAAAATTCGTGGTAATCGTCTTGTTGGTCTAGCCAGTGGCCTAAAACATGTTGAAAGCAATATTGAACATTACGATCTTGTTGTTGATACCACTTTTCGTTCGCCAAAAGAGTCCGTAGAGATAATTTTACAGTATTTAAATTTTGAAGGATTAAATTAGTGCAATACCAAATTATGGCACAAAAAAAACAAAATAGTCGCATAGAGAAAATCCTGTCGGTGATGCGTGAGCACACTGGTACGGCTGTAAAAACGAGCCGACAAGGTTTGTTTTACAAGGAATTGCTTGAACGGGTGACTAAAATTTCTGGTTTTTTGCAAAAGCACGTTAAACAAGGTTCTATTGTTGCAATAATTAATAAATCGTCTTGGGAAACATGCGCCTGTTTTTTGGCAGTAATTGATTCTGGTTGTGTTGCATTATTGATTGATGTAAATTGGTCGCCAGAATGGATTGATATTGTTTTGAAAGATGCCCAGCCAGCATTAATATTAAGCGCAAATAAGGATAATTTAGTCAAATGTATACATGAACCTGTTTCAGGCCTCTACGCAGGTAACTATTCGAAATTATCATCCAAGTGGCTCGACAAAGATGCTTCTTACATCATTTATACATCTGGGACAAGCGGAAAACCAAAAGGATCAATTAATTCAATACAAGGTCTGACAAATTTGTTTAGTGCGGTACAAAAAATCTTTTTGTTAAAATCTTCGGATACAGTACTACAATTTTCTTCCCCGTCATTTGATGCTTGGGTTTGGGATATGTGTATGGCTTTTTCATCGGGGGCATCTCTTGCAATTCCAGGAGCAGATGAACGTTTGCCAGGCAACGGTCTTGAAAAATTTATGAAACAACAGTCAGTTACGGTCGCAACGTTGACTCCATCAGTTCTGTATCATTGCAAAGAAACAGATTTTGGCAATGTTCATACGCTCATTACTGCCGCAGAACGATGTACTAAGGAATTAGCAAAAAAGTGGTTAAAGGGTCGACGATTATTTAACGCTTATGGTCCAAGTGAAGCGACTGTTTGTGCGACTGTTTATCATGTGACGGACAGTGAACATTTACCACCAATTGGTAAATCTATTCCAGGAGTTGATGTCTGGTTGGAAGATAAGCGAGGGCAGCGCATCATATCTAAAGGGAGAGGAGAAATAATTATTGGCGGAAAAAGTGTTGGACTTGGCTATTTGAATCGTCCTAAGCTTACTGCAAATAAGTTTACAAAAAATCCGGCCACATTTCGTACAGGTGACAGTGCGACTCAAGATTCAAAACATATTCTTCACTATGAAGGACGTTTGGATCGGCAGGTAAAAGTGAATGGAGTGCGAATAGAGCTGGAAAATGTTGAAAATATTCTAGAACAAAATAAGAATGTCTTACGAGCTTTTGCAACTGTTGATAAAGCTTCGTCTGCCGACGCGAAACTCGTTGCCTTCGTGTTAGCCAAATCAGGCGTATCGCATGTAGAGCTACGAAACACTCTGATTGCACTATCTCATAATAATTTGCCAGCACAAACAAGTCCAATAATTGTATTCGTTCCAAATTTGCCAATTAGAGGTAGCGGAAAGGTTGATATGAATTACCTTATTTCAAAGTATCTCCACTCTGTCCAGTCGAATTCTGACGGAGACCTTTGCAAAATAATCTGTAACATGTTCCAATCATGTCTTGGGGTTAAAAATATTCATCCAAATGATGATTTCTTCTTTCTAGGCGGAAATTCGCTGAGCATGATTCAATGTATTGAAAAAATTGAAAGTAATATTGGGTTCAATGTACCTATATTTTTGGCAATGAGGAACAGTACTCCAAAAAATTTGGCAAAAGCCATCGAGTTGTACCAAAAAAATAATTATATAGAAGATGATCCACCGATAGAGCTAAAAGACATTCCAAAGTTTGATTTGCCCGCAATGAAAAAATCCACAGGAAAAAATGGTGATGCGTTTGTCACTGGTGCGACAGGATTATTGGGTGCGTATATAGTACGCGAACTTCTTGAGAGGAATAATGATATAAAAATATATTGTCTAGTGCGCGCCACCGATACTTCTAAAGCGTTTGAACGTATTGAGGTAAATCTAAAGAAACATGGACTCTGGAAAACTTTTTATAAAAAGAGGCTTGTGTGTTTAGTGGGGAGTTTAGGTGATCCTCATTTTGGACTTTCAGAAGAGATGTACACTATAGTCAAGAAAAATATTGGATTTGTATACCACGTAGCATCTAATGTTAATTGGGTGTTTAGCTATTCCGCTTTGGAGTCGTCAAATGTAAACGGAACAAAACACGCAATTGAGCTATGTTGTGATAGTGGCGCGAAATTAATATATGTATCTTCGATAGGAGTACATTTCTCCACTGATTGGCGTTCGACTTCACAATTTAATGAATCAGATATTCCGTTAGTTGGTGATCAATTACTCGGATACTTGCGTTCAAAGTGGGTTGCCGAACAACTTATATACTCCGCTATTGCTAAAGGGGTTCAGGCCTATATTTTCAGACCACCGTTTATTTGTGAGGGAGTTGGTTCGAAAAATCTATTATCAAAAAATGATTTTCTGCTGAACAAAATTCAGGCTTGTATTGAGCTTCGTTGCTTGCCGTCTGAGGGTTTTTATTTGGATATTTATCCAGCTGATTTACTAGCTTCGGGTATTGTGTCTATTACTCTACAGAAGCGTTGTGCGAATAAGGTATTTCAGTTTACTAATCCCCAGAAGCTCCCTTGGCATGGAGTTCCTGATGTTCTAAGACAATATGGATATAAGCCACGTGTAGTTGACTATCAAGACTGGCTTCAGAAGGTTGTTTCAAAGCCAAATCCACTCTCGGTGCATTTAGCTTACATAAAGCAAGCCACCAGTGGCACTAAATCAGTCTATGAACACTACCACGGAGAATGGCCTAAAGTTGCTGATGATAATGTTGAGGCGGCAATTAAGGACCGAAAACGACCACCTTCGGTAGCCAGTCTACTTGCTCAATATTTACCTAAATAAAACTATATGAATAAAATTAAGAAAATAATAGATGTTAAAAATACGGAAAAATCTGACAAAGAGACTAATTCACAAAAAGAATTCAGTACGCTCATTGTTGCTGCACCTGATATGGTGGGACGACTTATTGGGCGAAGAATGCCATTCAAAGAAGTGGCAAAAAAGGCAAAACTTGAAGTTGGAGTTTGCTCAAGTGTTCTTGCTTGGGACACAGAACAACTACCTATAGATGGGCTTTCCATTGCGGGTTTTCATACGGGATGGCAAGACATGCAAATAGTTTCAGAAATTTCCTCGGTCCGTCCGGTGAGTTGGCACAATCAAGCGGCTATAGCAATCGGTGATATATATGATAAAACGGGAGAGATTGTTCCTGTAGCCCCTCGTTCAATTTTACGTGAACAAGTTAAACGTCTTGCGGATATTGGTTTAACAGCTACAGTTGCAACTGAGTTAGAATTTTATCTGACACCGAATTCCAAAACGACTCAACAAACTGTAGATAAACGTCATGATTACGCTATTGATGGCGCGACAGATAGAATGGAAACTTTTTTTGACGAACTTCGCAGTAATTTAGCCAGCAGTAATATTTTAGTTGAATCGTGGCAATCAGAGTGGGGATTAGGTCAATGGGAAGTGAATTTGACTCATGGCAATCCAATTGATGTTGCTGATTCACATATTTTATTCAAACTTGCTGTGAAGGAGTTGGCTATAAAATATGGATACAGGGCTAATTTCATGGCTAAGCCGAAAAGTTCGCAGGTTGGATCTTCTGGTCATATACACATATCGTTACGTGATAAATCGGGGCACTCTGTTTTCTTTGATCATTCCATGCCTCATAATGTATCTAAGTCTTGTCTTTATGCCATTGAAGGAATTCTTCACTATACTCCAGAATGTATGCCGCTATATGCAGGTAACATCAATTCTTATCGAAGATTGGCGGCTGGCGAGTTTTGCGGACATGGTCCAAGTTGGGGTTTTGATAATCGTACTGTGACTTGCCGAGTGATGACTGGTGACGAAGAATCTACGCATTTGGAATTTAGGATTCCTGGTGCAGACATAAATCCATATCTTGCAATCGCAGGAGTATTGGCCTCGGTTAGAAAAGGTATTTCAGATCGACGACAACCAAATCAAAAAGTAGTCGGTGATGCGAACACTGAAACATCTCAACAGTACCCATTAACTTTAGAATCAGCAACTGAAAGTTTCATACACAGTTTATATTCAAAGAGTGAATTTGGCGCGGAATTTGTCTCACATTTAGGATCTCATCTTAAGCACGAATGCAAACAGTTTAGTGGCGCTGTTACAGACTGGGAATTAAAAAGGTACGCCGATGTTTAATTTTTGCCGTTAAAAAGTGATAAGAATGATTACTATCAACGATGAAAAAACTTGCCGGTTATTGTGGAAAAAACTTAATTTGAAGGAGTTGTCTTTTGGGATTGCTGGCAGTTTTGAGTTCAGGAAATTATACTCATCATTGTTTGGAATGCAGCCATACTTTATTTGTGACGATCTTATTAACCCGTCGTATATCATACCTTTGTGCAAGAGTGAAAACGGTGTTGATTGGTTTGGAACCAACGAATTGGAGGGCACTTCTTTTTATTGCAGGCCAGACGCTATTGGTCGTTTTATCGCAGCATTAAAAGACTCACGAGCACCGTTGGAAATACGAAAAGTTAACGAACTGCAACTTAAAAAAATGCAAGACTATTTTTTAGTGCAATCATCAGAGGTGTGCGGCACCAAAGTCGTTGTAACAAGAAATTGTTCTGTAGAAGGCAGAGCTCATTGGTCAGAACGAAACCTCCGTCGTGTCTATATGGCGTTTACAATTTTAAAACCAGAATGGATTTTTCGGGAAAACCCAACGATATCCGAAATAAATTTCGTGTTTGATGAAAGTGTTCAAATGTTTTTGGCTAAAGACCGTATATCTAAATTTGAAGATATTGATAGACGAGAAAAATATTTGAATATTTTTACCACTACAATTCCTGGCGTAAGGCCAGTTTTGGGAATGTGTGTGATAAATAACGTACCGGCAATAAAAGCTTTGATTCTTTTATTTGAAAACACAGCCACAGTATCTACCGTTACTATTAATGTTCAGCATTCAGAAAGTAAAATTATTTCACAGTATGGATTTCGCTACGCCATAACGTCTCTTCCGCTGGAACTTCAAAACAGGTATGGTTGTGAGATAATTGATTATCAAGGAGGAAATCATCCTTGGAAAAGCGAAGTTGCTTCAAATTCTCAGCTATTGCAATATAATGTTAAGCTAAATTTATGTCCACCTTTGACGCAATAGCAAATTACTATGATGATTCTGTCTTGAATGGACGTTTTAATCACGATGAAGTGGTCAAACGCTTGATTCCATTTGTTAAACAATATCCCACATTCATTACTGATTTAGCATCTGGTACCGGTGGAATGGCGGGTGCGCTTCACAAAAAGTGGCCATCCGCTAAGATTGTGTGTGAGGAACCTTCTCTTGCGATGACAAAATTACTTAAAGAAAAATTTCCAGATTTTTCAATCCACAATAAAACTCTACAAGAAACGCAGATAACATCTCAAGATCTGGTTACAATTGCATTTAATTCAATAAACTACATTGAATCAAGTGCTCTTTCTTCAGTATTTAAACGAATAAATTCTGGAATGAACAATGGGGGCATCTTATACTTTGATGCAATAACAAAAGAGTCTGCACTTTCCATGCTAGACGGTAAACCATTTTTGGAAAAAATAAGTAAACGTGGAAAGTTGACGGTTTGCAGTCGTTTAACACCGGAAGTATTATTCCATAGATTTAGTATTGATAATAAAGTCCTCGAAGACCATTCGCAGTATTTAGTTTCAAAACAAGAATATTTAGAATTGCTTTCTGAAGCGCAATTTGATGTTTTGCATATTCAAACATTGCTTGGGACATTACGAACAGAATTTGTTTGCAAATCTGTAGATAAATGTGTAAGTAAAAAATAAAACTGATATGTCAATATCTCAATACATAAAAAAAATTACACCTGGTGCACTCGATAAAACTGATGTGGTTAACAGGGTAGATATATGGAAAGTAAGCATAAGTGATATAAAAAATAACATACAAAAGCTTCCCGAAATTTTATCTGGCGATGAGGTGAAAAGGGTGAGTAAATATCGTTTAAATAAGGATAAAATACATTTCACTATATCGAGAACGGTTTTGAGGACGATACTATCGTCTTATGTAGAAAAACGACCGGAAGATATAATTTTTTCATATACTGGCACATTAAAACCTGTGTTAAATACACAAGACGGAGGACAGCAGATATATTTTAACGTATCTCATTCGAATGGATTATTATTATATGCAGTTTGCTGTGACAATGACATTGGAATTGACGTAGAGTGCTTACCGTCTACATTAAATAGTGACGCATTGGCAAAACGTTTTTTTTCATTAGGAGAACGTGAATATTTGAGCTCAATGTCATTAGAAGAGAGGCGGAAAGAATTTACAAAAATATGGGTGATTAAAGAAGCGTATCTTAAAGCTACCGCTAAGAGCATATCAGATGCAGAAAATGTTGAGGTAGTAACTGAAAAAAATAAATCACTAATACTGAAATACAATGGAGAAAATGTTAATTTAGATAAATGGAAAATATATCAATTTGAGCTTGAAAAAGATTATGTTGCGTGTGTTGTATACAAGTAGATTTGGCCGTTGCTTGACAAGAATCTATATATTTATTAATATGAAAAGGTAGAGAGATTGTTGCGACCACCAATCGCAAGTCATTGAACTAGTGACTCCTTAGGACTAATCTTAAAAAAGAGAAAAAAGTTGGGTGGAACCGCGATTTAGACTCGCCCCAACAAGAAGCGAAGTCTTTCGTTTTTTGTTGGGGCGATTTTATTTATTTTAATAATTAAAAACATGATTCAAGACAATCTACAAAATAAACGACACTCTCTCGCTCATTTACTGGCAGCGGCAGTTTTGCGTCTTTGGCCTGACACCAAAAATACCCTTGGTCCGTCTATTGACAACGGTTTTTATTATGACTTTGAATTTTCTACGCCGATTTCCGACAAAGATTTCCCTAAAATTGAAAAGAAAATGCGCGAGACTCTTAAGGATTGGAAAGCTTTTGATGAGAAGGAAATTTCTGTTGAAGAAGCCTACGAACTCTTCAAAGATAATCCTTATAAAAAAGAACTCATCGATGAGATTTCAGCTAAGGGCGAAAAAATCACAATATATACCTCTGGACATTTTTTTGATCTATGTCGGGGTGGGCATGTTGAAGACCCTCAAGCAATTGATCTGGAGTCATTTAAACTCGATCGTTTGGCCGGTGCGTACTGGCGCGGTGACGAAAAAAACAAAATGTTAACGCGTATTTACGGTTTGGCATTTGAGAATAAAGCAGATTTGGATTTATATGTAATGCAACAAGAAGAAGCAAAAAAAAGAGACCACCGTAAACTTGGTAAAGAATTAAAATTGTTTACTATTTCTGATTTGGTTGGTGCAGGTTTACCTTTGATGCAACCAAATGGAATGATTATTCGAAAAGCAATTGAGGACTATCTTTGGGAGTTACATAAAAATAAAGGATATAGTCGAGTTTGGACTCCTCACATTGCTAAGCAAAACTTATATGATACTTCTGGCCATGCAGCAAAGTTTGGTGATGAACTTTTTAGAGTGAAAGGTGGCGACGAAGAATTCTTTATGAAACCCATGAATTGCCCTCATCATATGCAGATCTTTGCAGATAATCAATTTTCTTATCGTGATATGCCTGTGCGTTATTTTGAACCAGCAACTGTTTATCGATATGAAAAAGCCGGACAGTTGGCAGGATTAACTCGTGTGAGAGCAATCACACAAGATGACGGGCATCTGTTTTGTTGTGTTTCGCAAATTACAGAAGAAGTTGGAACTATCGTTAAAATTATCAAAGAATTCTACACTACTATGAACATGATGAGTGACTATTGGGTCAGACTCTCGGTTCGTGGTGAAGATAAGAGTAAATATTTGGGAAGCGATGAAGTTTGGGAAAAAGCCGAAAATGCTTTGGACATGGCGGCCAAGGAGAATAAACTAAATTATAAAAGGGTTGAAGGTGAAGCTGCTTTTTACGGACCAAAGTTAGATTTTATGTTCAAAGATGCGATTGGTCGTGAGTGGCAACTGGCAACAATTCAATGCGACTTTAATTTGCCAGAACGCTTTGATTTGGCTTTCGTTAATGAGAAAGGAGAGAAGGAAAGACCTGTGGTAATACACAGGGCAATTTCTGGGGCGCTTGAAAGGTTCATGGGCGTAATGATTGAACACTACGCAGGAAACTTTCCAACATGGCTATCGCCAATTCAGATTAAAATTATTCCTGTACGAGAAAATCATAATGATTATGCTAAAAAAATTGCCGATGAACTAATATCTTTGGATATTCGTGTTGACTTTGACAGTGGTGATGAGGGTATGGGTAAAAAAATTCGTAATGGGAAAAACATGAGAGTACCTTATATGCTTGTTGTAGGAGATAAAGAAATTGAATCAGGTGAATTGACACTAGAAATCAGAGATGGAGCAAAACAAGAAAAAATTAGTTTAGAAAATCTTAAAAAGAAACTTGAAAATGAAATAAAGGCTAGAAATTAGAGATATTACAATCACCCCATAACGCACGGGTGGGTGGGGCAAGCGTTATCCATCTTTTGTTTTCTGTCCCGCCGTCCCGCCGAAAAGTTTTGGGGGCGAAGCCCAAGCAGGCGGGCAAAAAGGAA
>Ga0172368_10009029_pt1 | contig 10040 bp, 6 predicted proteins | sample Lak11m_FD_114540 | JGI IMG/M metagenome (GOLD analysis project Ga0172368, IMG submission 114540) | Freshwater microbial communities from Kabuno Bay, South-Kivu, Congo - kab_022012_11m | ecosystem: Environmental > Aquatic > Freshwater > Lake | place: Democratic Republic of the Congo: South-Kivu...
GACGGCGGCGAGGATCCGGTCGTGAAATACGGCGGTCCGCCCGACCTGGACGGCGGCGAGGATCCGGTCGTGAAGTACGGCGGTCCGCCCGACCTGGACGGCGGCGAGTAGGCGGCCGCTCGGATGCCTGCACGCAGGCGGGACCCCGGAAGCGCGGGACTGCTGGATCTGCCCCGGATCGTGGCCATCCGCCGCGATGCCGAGCGGCGCAGGCGCCTGCTGTCGGCCCCCGACCTGACCTATCTGTTCTGGGAAAGCACTCTGCGGTGCAACCTGCGCTGCACGCACTGCGGCTCGTCGTGCGAGGCGCGCTCGCCCGTGCGGGAGCTGGAAACCGCGCAGGTGAAGGCGATTCTGGACACCATCGCCCGGGACTTCGACGCGCGGCGCATCTTCGTCTCCATCACCGGCGGGGAGCCGCTGCTGAGGCCCGACCTGTTCGACGTCGTGGCGCACATGAGCCGGCTCGGGATGCGGAGCTGCATCGTCACCAACGGCACCCTGCTCGACGCCGACGCGGCGCGGCGCCTGCACGACGCGGGCATGCGAACCGTCACCGTGAGCGTGGACGGGCTCGAGCGGGAGCACGACGAGGTGCGCGGCCGCGGCACGTGGCGCAAGGCGATCGCGGCGCTGGGAGTGGCGCGGCGCGCGGCGTTCCGGACGGTCGAGGCGGTCACGTGCGTGCGGCCCGCCAACGTCGGCTCGCTCGCCGAGATCGAGAAGACCGTGCGCGAGGCCGGCGCGGGACGCTGGCGCGTCATCACCGTCGACCGCATGGGACGCGGGGGATCGCAGGGGCTGTGGCTCGGACCCGCGGAGGTCCGGCAGTTGCTCGAGTTCGTGCGGCGGCGTCGCGACGAGCTGCGCCGCGCGGGCGACCGCTTCGACGTGCGGTTCTCCTGCGGCGGATTCCTGGGCGTGGACTCGGAGCTGCGCGTGCGTCCGCGCAACGGGCAGTGCTTTGCTGGGCTCTGCGTGGCGTCGATCCTTTGCGACGGCGCGGTGGGTGCGTGTCCGTCCCTGCCACGCGACTGGGCGCAGGGCAGCGCGCTGGAGCGGCGTTTCTCGGACATCTGGCGCACGGAGTTCCGCCGCCACCGCGACCCGTCGTGGCGGCGCCCGGGCCCCTGCGAGGGCTGCCAGTGGTTCGCCTCGTGTCTCGGAGGCGGGCTCCACGAGCGCCTGGCACAGCCGGACGAGTTCTGCTGGCTGGACCGGCAGCGGGAATAGCGGCGCGTGGTCATCGGCCGCCGCTTCCAACTCGCCAGACATGCGCAGAAAACGTGTGCGCGTCCTGAAGCCTCGTCGGGCCACCGGCCTTGCGGCGCAGCTCTCGCTAGACCCGCGCCGAAAAGGGGCGGAGTGGCGGCCTCGGGCCGCCCGGTCTTGGCGGCCTCCGGCCGGAACCCGCGCTCCGGGGCGGCTGGAAGCCGCCGGGACCGGTCAGCCCGAGGCTGACACTCCGGCCCCCGCCACCTTTTCGGCGAGGGTCTCGCTACGGCGCCTCGGCCGCCGCCTCCTCTTCCTCGGCGGCCTTTTCGGCATCCGCGGCGCCTTTGGCCATCTCCTCGGTCCACTCGGCCACCAGCGCCGCGGCGCGCTCCGCCTCCGACTCCGCCACCACGATCTGCCATGCCGTCGGCGCCGGGCTCTCCAGCGACCCCGTCATCGACCCCTTCGTGGTCACGACCGACACCGCGAACCCTTCGGCCGCCAGCTCCTCGGCGATTTCCTCCGCCTTGAACTGGTCCTGGAGCGTCGCCACGGCCGCAAGTCGCCGTATTTCCAGCGGTTTCCGGCCCTGACGGGCGCGCTCGGCCTCCCAGGCGTCGCGCGCGAGCAGCGTCGCGCCGTCCTCGGAGCAGATCCTGCGGTCGTCCTTGTACTCGGCGTCGCACTGGGGGCAGTAGAGCATGGCGTCCTCCGGCCCGTTTGCGGTTCGACAGGCTCGCACCGGACGGGGCGCCGGGAGCATAGCGCCCCCGGCCCGGTGGCGCCCGATTCGCGCTTGGGCCTATTGTGCGGCGCGTCCGGCGCTCCCGCCGCGGGCGGGCCGCCGACCGGCGGGCGATGCGTCTTTCCGTCTCTTCCAAGGTGTTTCTGGGCTTCGCGGCCGTCATCGGCACCTTCGGCGCGGTGACGCTCTTCGGCGTGCGCGAGATGCACGTCGTCGGCCAGGGACTCGCGCTGGTGTCGCAGGCCTATCACCCGCTCACGAGGCTGTCGGCGCAGCTCGAGTCGAGCTTCCGCGAAAGCGAGCAGGCCACCTCTCGGCTGCACGGCGAGGACGACCCGCGTACGCGGCGTGCGCTGCTGGCGCTCGCCCTGGACGCGCCGCCCCGGGCCGCCCGCGAGAAGGTGCGTGTCGCCCGAGAGGTCGTCGCCCGTGCGCGCGAGCTGGCGCCGGATCGCTCGGAGAGCTCGTTCCTGGATCGCGTGGACGGGCTCCTTTCGGCGACCCTGGTGCGCTACGACGCGTACGCGCGCGCCGGCGCCGAGGCCGACGCGCTGCTCGACCGCCTCGCGCAGGCCCCGGCTGCCGACGCCCCGGCCGTGCGCGAGCAGCTCGACGCGTCGCTGCGCCGTCTGAAGAAGGTGGAGTCGTCCATCGCCGCGGGCCTGGCGGATCTCTCCGAGGAGATGGAGGAGCGCATCGACCTGCGCGTGCGCGTGGCCGGCACCGACGAGCGGCGGGCGGCGTTCCTCATCGTGGCGTTCTCGCTGGGCGCCATCGCGATCGGGCTGCTGGTGACTGCGGCCTCGCAGCGGGCGCTCGCTCCCATCCGGCGCCTCACCGAGGCCGTCAAGGAGGTCGGCGAGGGCCGTTTCGCGGGCGAAGTGGCCGTGAGCGCCGACGACGAGATGGGCGTGCTCGCCCGCGAGCTCAACGCCATGGCGCGCAAGCTCGCCGAGCGCGAACGCCAGCTCGCCGAGAAGAACGCGGAGCTGCTGCGCAGCGAGCGGCTGGCGGCCGTGGGCAGGCTCGCGGCGCAGATCACGCACGAGATCCGCAACCCGCTCTCGTCCCTGTCGCTCAACGCGGAGCTGCTCCAGGATCAGCTTGGCGCCGGGCAGGACTCCGGCGGCGAGGCGCGCTCGCTCGTGGCCGCCATGGCGCGCGAGGTCGACCGGCTCGTCGGAATCACCGAGGAATACCTGCGTTTCGCGCGTCTGCCCAAGCCGTCGCTGGGGCGTCTGGACCTCGCCGACGCCGTCGAGGATCTGCTCGACTTCATGGCGCCGGAGCTGGCGGCCTCGGGCGTGAAGGTGGAGCGCGCGCTCGCGCCCGACGCGCCGCCTGTGCGCGCCGACCACGCGCAGGTGCGCCAGGTGCTGCTGAACCTGGTTCGCAACGCCCGCGAGGCGACGGGCCCCGGCGGCTCGGTGCGCGTGCGCACGCGCGTGCTGCCGGCCCCCGACGGGCGCCTGCGCGTCGGCGTCGAGATCGAGGACGACGGCCCCGGCATACCGCCCGAGGTGCGCGAGCGCATCTTCGAGCCCTTCTTCTCGACCAAGGAGCGCGGCACCGGGCTCGGCCTCGCGCTGGTGCAGCAGATCGTGCACGAGCACGGCGGGAAGCTTTCCTGCGACAGCGCCCCGGGCAAAGGCACGCGGCTGCTCGCGGCGTTTCCCGTTTTCGACGAGCCCGCGACGGTGCCGGAGGGTCGCCTCGCCGCGGCGCTGTAGCCGGCAGGGCGCCGGGCGCAGCGAGTGGGACTGAGCCCCCAGCGCAGCGAGGGGCCGCTCCCGACGCGAACGAAGCGTGTGTGCTGGCAGGCGCACGGTCTTCTGCTTGGTGCGCCTGACCACTGGGGCGAAGCGAAACCGCCCGATCCGCTCCCGGGATGTGCTACGATTGTCCACCGGCCGACGATTGCAATGTTTCGTTCCGGTCAAGGCGAGGGAAAACGGGCGGTTGAACGTTTCGTTCGGAACGTTCCTTTCCACGAAAGTGAACAACCGCCCGGCGAGCCCCCGGGAGGGGTCGGCGGGAAGTCGGGTGGATGGCGCGACGCTTGAAAGGCGGTCCGGTGCCCAACGCGGGGCGGGGCGGAACAAGCCGACCCGTCTCCCCGCGCCCGTGGGAGGAACCCCGATGAACACGATGAGCAAGATGCCGCCCGCCGCTCCCGTCCGCCCGATGCCCGCCTCCGTCGCCGCCGGCGAAGTGCTGGACTTCCGCAGCTACTTCAACGTGGAGACGTACGCCAACAACGCGGTCATCTACCGGCCGGGCGATCCGGCCGACCGCGTGTACCTGCTGCGCTCCGGGCGCGTGCGCCTGATGCGGCCGCCGCCGGTGCCGGGCATGCGCAGCCCCCACCCCGAGGGCAACGTGCACGCGCTGCTGCGCCCCGGCGACCTGTTCGGCGAGGTGCTGCGCCCGCCCGAGGCGACCATGGAGGAGTACGCCATCGCCAACGGCGACACCGAGGTCTGGAGCATCGAGGGGCGCGACCTGCGCGCCCTCGTGGAGGCGCGCCCGCCGCTCGCCATGGAGATCATCCGCGCGCTGGGCGACCGCGTGCGCTCGCTGCGCCAGCGCGTCAACGCCGTCACCTGCAAGGAGGTGCCGGCGCGCCTGGCGGAGATGCTGCTGGTGCTCGCCCAGACGCACGGCGAGCGCTGCCCGCACGGCGGCGAGACGGATCTGCGGGGCATCACGCAGCAGGACCTGGCCGACCTCGTGGGAGCCAGCCGCTCGTTCGTCTCCACGCTCGTCAACGAGATGAAGCGCGACGCCCTGCTCGGCAACGTCGGCCGCACGCTGTGCATCCGCAACCCCGCGGAGCTCAAGCGCCTGTCGATGCAGGACCGGGTCGAGAGCGACTAGACGCGGCGCGAGGAACGAAGGGAACCGGGCTGGGAGGGCACGCCCCTTCCGGCCCGGGGCGTTTCTCCCGGGCGGTGGGCGTCGCAGAAGTCGGACAGCCGGAGCGGCGGCCTGTGGCCGCACGCGGGCGGGCGGCCACCGGCCGCGCACAGGGCCGCCACTCCGGCTGTCCGCACCTTGTCGATGAAAGGCCGTCTAGAACCGCACGAGCACGCCGTTGGGCGCGGGCTCGACCGGCACGGCCGGCGGCTCGTCGCCGCCCGCGCCCGTGCCCGCCAGGAAGTAGGCGCTGAAGAGCACCGCGCTCACGCCGCCCAGCACGCCCGAGCCGATGGCCGAGTAGAAGTGCAGGATGTTGCCGCGGAAATTCACGTCGTCCTTGGCTTTTTCGAGCTGCGACTGCGTGACCGCGTCGGCCATGTACTGCTTGTCGTAGATATCCTTTGCCGAGAGGTAGAAGTAGGTGCTGGCGGCGCCGCCGGCGATGGCGACCCCGAGCGTGCCCCAGGCCCACGGCAGGAACCCCGCGCCCGCCACTTTCACCTCGCTCTTGCGAAGAAGCTTCGCCTCGATGAGCGTTTCCTTGCCCGGGACGACCTCGTAGGTTCCCTCCACCGGGAAGTAGCCCCGCTTGTCGATGAACACGCGGTGCTTGCCGCCCAGGATGCGCAGGGGCTTCATCGGGGTGCGGCCGATCTCCTGGCCGTCGACCATGATGGAGGCGTTGTTCTCGGAGGTGACGATGCGCAGGTAGCCCTTGCTCTCGCGCTCCTCGTTCTTCAGGGCGAAGTGCGCGAGATCCCTGGCGTTTTCGACGATCTCGTCCTCGCTGCGCACCTCGCGCGTGCCACGGCCCGCAACCTTGCCGGCCGCCACGTCCATGGCGACGACCGAGAGCTGGTAGCGCTCGCCGATCTTGCCCAGCGTGGACGTGACGAGCTTCTCGACGCCGAGCGCCTGGCCGATTTCGGAGGCCTGGCCGCAGGTGCCCGTGTCGCAGCCCAGGAGCTGGCGCTGCATTTCGAACGAGATGAGCTTGCGCACGTCGTCCTTGCTGATGACCTCCAGCCCCAGCCCCGAGGCGTACGAGGCGAGCGTCTGGGTCATCAGCGCGGCGAGCGTGTCGGGCGCGCCCTGCGCCGCGGTGTCCATGACGGCCACCGTGTTGGCGCGCACGGCCTTCTTCTCGGGGGCGGGCGCGGCCGGTGCGGCGGCGGCCTTTTCGGGCGCGGGTGCGGCCGGTGCTGCCGCGGCCTTGTCGGGTGCCGGCGCGGCCTTGTCGGACGGCGCGGCGGCCTCCTCGGCGAACGCCGAAGACGCGGCCAGGAGCAGAGCGGCGAACGGAAGCGGGCGGAGGAAAGTATGCACGGCGACCCCCAATCAGGGAGGAGCCGACACTAACCCCATCGGGGAGGAAGGTGCAAGCGCCGGGCGGGCCGGGGCGCGGCGTCCGAAAACGGGTCTGGCATTCTCCCACCGTTCGCCGCGGGGATGCCCAACCGGAGTGCGGCCGACCTTGGTTGGAAAACCGCACCCCGGGCCGCCCCCGGAGCGGCCCGTGCTAGAAGCGACGCGTGGACACGTGGTTCACCTTCGCCGACGGCTCGCTCGCGTACGACTGCGCCGCTTGCGGGCAGGCGTGCTGCCGCGGCCGCGGCATGGCCCTGGACGCCGCGCGCGAGGCCCTGCCCCTGCTGGCGCGCGAGCCGGCGCTCGGGCCACTCGTGTCCGCGTCCCCGGGCGGGCTCGCCGGATGGGCCGACGTCACCGACGGCTGCTGGTTCCTCCGCGACGACGGTCTGTGCCGGATCGAAAAGGAGCGCGGCCGCGCGCACAAACCCGCCACCTGCCGCCTGTTTCCGTTCAACCGCGTCTTCCGCGTCGGCACCCTGCGGGTCGTCGACTTCAACTCCGTGATCTGTCCGCTCCGGGATGCCCGCGGCACGGGCCTGCCCGCCCCGTCGCATCGCGAGCTGCTGGCCGAGCTCGACGCCGAGCCGGACGGGCCGCTGACCGGTTCCCAGGCTCCCGTGCCGCCGGGCGCGCAGGGACGCTGGGAACGGCTGGAAAGGGCTGTCCAGGAGGCCGCGTCGCAGGATCGCCCCGCGGTTCAGCTTTGCGCGGCGCAGGCGGAAGCCGGCTCGACGGTCGGGCTCGGGCAACGCGATGCGGCGGAGCGGATGGATCGGCTCTGGCGCGCGTGGGAAACGTTCCACGGTCTGCCGCATGCCCGCGAGCCCGAGGCCGTGTCGCGTGGTCTGGCGCTCCTGACGCCGTCGCTGCGCTTCAACACGCTGTTCCGCCGCGGCGGACCGGGCTGGGAGGCGATGGCGCGCCGGATGCCGCGGCTCCTGCTCGCGACCGCGTTCCTGGGGCGCGCCGCGTCCGCGCTGCGGGCTCCGCCGGGCCTGCGCGCGCTCACCGAGCTGCACCAGGCCAGCGCCGGCGTGCGCGAGCTGATGGCCCGCTGGGACGAGCCCGCCGTGCTCGCGTCGCCGGTGCCCACCGGGGATCTGCCGGAGTGGCTGTCGATCGCCATGCACGCTGCGTCCGAGGCCCTTTCGCCCTGGAAGAGGCCCGCGTGCCCGCTCGGCGATGCCTTGGGCGAGGCCTGGGCCGGTCTGCCGCACCCCGCGCGCGGCGCCGCGCTGGCGCTGCTCGCGCGCACGGCGGCGGAGCTGCGGTTCGCCGAAACGTAGCGGGGCCGGGCGGACCTCCGCCGCGACGTGCGGCATCGGGCCGCGCTCTCCGTCTCCCGGCCGGGCGCGTGATCGTCCACCTTCCGACAGTCACGAGGGGTCCGCGGCGAGTTCGGTGGGGTATACCGCCCCGCGTGCGCGATTGAACGGCGGCACACGTTGCACCGACCTATGCTGCCGCCCGCTGGTGGACCGCCGGTCGCCAGCAGAAGGTCGCCCCGCCAGGGCGCAGGCCGCGTGTCCCCCGGGAGCATCCGTGTCCTCCGTTCCCGCCGTCCCTCCGGACGTCGCGCGCCGCGACATGCTCGAACCGCTCGACGCCGCGGGTGTCGCCGCGTTCCTCGTCGACCACGACCTGCGTCTCGAGGGCTTCACGCCGGCGGCCGCCGCACTCTTCGGCCTCCGCGACGCGGACGCCGGCCGGCCCGTGAGCGGGTTGGCGATGCCCGATGCGGCCGAAGTCGCCGCCGACCTGCGCCGGGTGCTCGCCGGAGCCGGCACGGTCGAGCGCCGCGTCGGTAGCGAGGGAGGCTCGCGCACGCTGCGGATGTTGCGCTGCAACATCCCCGGCGGCGGCGCCCTGATCGTGGTGCCCGCCGACGAGGACGCCGGCCGCGGCGAGCGCGAGCGGCTGCTGCACGAGGTGCAGCGCCGGGCGGCCGAGCTGGACGCGGTCGTCGAGTCGATGCCCGACATCGTCACCGTGACCGGTCCCTCGGGCGAGATCGTGCGATCGAACGCGGCGGCCGCACGCATTCTGGGCATCCGTACGGGCGAGTGGCCGGCCGACGTGGGCGATCGCATCCGGCTCGTGCGCATGGAGCACCCGGACGGCACGCCCGTGCGGCCCGAGGAGACCGCGAATCAGCGCGCGCTGCGCGGCGAAACGGTTCGCGGGATGGAGGAAATCATCCACCTTCCGGACGGGCGCCGGATGTGGCTTTCGGTAAGCGCCGCCCCCGTCCGCGTGGACGGCCGGATCACCGGCTCGGTCGTCACGTCCACGGATTTCACGCAGATGATGGAAGCCCGGGCGGCCATGCGCGAGAGCGAGCAGCGATATGCCGCCATTTTCGCCCGCGCCCCGTTCGCCATCGCGCTCGTGCGGATGCCCGACGTCGTGCTCGTCGATGTCAACGACGCGTTCCTGAAGCTGTTCGAGTGTACGCGGGAGGAGACCGTCGGCCGCACGAGCGTGGACCTCGGCATCGCGGACCCGGCCCGGCGGGACGAGGTGGGCGCGCGGCTGCGGCGCGACGGCTTGCTGCGCGCCTACGAGTGCGAGCGGCGCACGCGTTCCGGCGCATCCCGGACGATCTCCCTGCACGTCGACCCCGTGAAGATCGGCGGCCGCGACTACCTGCTCAACATCGTCGAGGACATCACCGAGCGGCGTCGGGCCGTGGACGCGTTGCGGGCCAGCGAGGAACGGTTCTCCCGCGCGTTCGACGCGAGCCCCGCCGCGCTCTCGCTCGCGGACCCGCAGACCGGCCGGATCGTCGAGGTCAACCGTGCCTTCACCGACCTGTACGGCCACTCGCGCGAGGACGCGCTCGGGCGCACCGCCGTCGAGCTGGGAATCGTCTCCGAAGAGGAACGGGGGCGGAATCTCCAGCGGCTGCACGAGGCCGGTCCCGACACCCACGCGGAAATCCGCGTGCGGGCGCGCGGCGGGCGCGTCGCCGACGTGCTCGCCCGCATGGCGCTCATCGACGTCGACGGCCGCCCCTGCCAGCTCACCGCCATGATGGACGTGAGCGAGCACCGGCGCGCCGAACGGGCGCTGGCCGAGAGCGAGGGGCGGTACCGCACGCTCTTCGAAACCATGACCGAGGGCTTCGCGCTCATCGAAATACTCTACGACGACAATAAAGAACCGGCCGACTTCCGGTACCTGGAGGTGAATCCCGCTTTCGAGCGGCACACGGGGCTGTCCGCGGCGGCCGTGGTCGGAAAGGCGTACTGGGCGCTGTTCCCCTCGGCCGAGCGCGTCTGGGTCGAGCGCTACGGGCGCGTGGGGCTCACGGGCGAGCCGGCGCACTTCGAGGGGCCGTTCGGAGCGCTCGGGAGGTGGTTCGAGGTCATCGCCTACCGCACGGCGCCCGGGCGGGTGGCGGTCGTCTTCTTCGACGTGACCGACCGGCACCGTGCCGCGCAGGAACGCGAGCGCTGGGCATCGCGCCTCGCGACTCTCGTGGAGACTTCAGCGAAGGTCGTGCGCGAGACCACCGTGGACGGGTTGCTGCAGGCCATCGCCGAGGCGGCGCGGGAGCTGACGGGCGCGCGCGTCGCGACCGCGTGCCACGCCTACGTCGATGGCACGTTCCGCGTCGTCGGCGTGTCGCGGGCGGAGGGCGCGCCGGCCTGTCCGCCCGGCTCGTCGTTCGGCATGGAGAAGGGCGGCGTCTGCCGGGAGCTGCTGGACGGCGCGGAAACCCTTCGCCTGACCGACGCCGCGATGCGCGCGCACCCGCGCTGGAGCGGGCAGCCCGAAGGGCACGTGC
>Ga0172368_10009030_pt1 | contig 10040 bp, 11 predicted proteins | sample Lak11m_FD_114540 | JGI IMG/M metagenome (GOLD analysis project Ga0172368, IMG submission 114540) | Freshwater microbial communities from Kabuno Bay, South-Kivu, Congo - kab_022012_11m | ecosystem: Environmental > Aquatic > Freshwater > Lake | place: Democratic Republic of the Congo: South-Kivu...
CCTGGGTCCGCTACCCAACTCGCCCCGCACCCCTGTCCGGCGCGCCTGTTCAGACGTTCATCTGTGCGTCCACATCCGTCGCCGTCTCGGCGTAATAGAGCAGCCGGCGGCAATTCTCGCACGAGTGAATTTCGTCCCCGATTCGCAGTTCGGCATACAGTTGCGGCCGGATCGTCATGCGGCATGCCGTGCAAATTCCATCTTCGGCGCGGGCGATCGCCACCCCGTCCCGCATCCTCGCATGCAGCCTGTCGTAACTTGACAGCAGCGCCGCCGGCATCGCCTTCGCTAGCTCCGCCCGATGCGCCATCACCCCCGTCAACTCCTTCTTGTCGGCTTGCGCGCGGCGCACGGCATCGGCTTTTTGAGCCTCGACGCCCCTTTTTTCCTCATCGAGCGCCGCCTGCGACTCTCTCACCTTGGCTTCCAGTTTTTCCGCGTCCAGCATCAGCGCCAGAATCCGGTCCTCGCACTTGGAAATCTCCACTTCGCAGAAGCCGATCTCCTTCTGGAACGCCCAGAGTTGTTCGTTTGTCTTGGCCTGCATCATCTGGTCCTTGAGCTTCGAGATCTTCTGCTCATGACCGTGAATGTCGGCTTCGTGCTTCTTCCGGTCCTTCAGGTTGCCGGACAGCGCCGTCTTGTCCAGATCAAGCCGCCGCAGGTGCTCTTCAAGCGCTTTCTCAATCACTGCGATCTGTCGTGGAAGGGTTGCGATCTCTTTCTTGAGCGCCACGATTCGAAGGTCCAACTCCTGAACTTCCAGGGCCCGCGCAAGATCGGCATTCATCAGCTATTGAGTGTAGCAGGGCCATGCCCGTGCTGCCCGATCACTCGGGCCGGTCGCCCAACCCCAACGCGCTCATCCGCCGCGCCAACGGCGCGCCAAACGCTTTCACGGCCATCTCCAACTCTTCCACCTTCAGCGCCCGGCACACCGCGTACACCACAGCCAGGCCCAACGGGATCGAAATCGCCAGGTCCAGCAAACTGCTGAAAGTCCTATGCCCCGCCACGGCGTGGATTCCCTTCGACGACAGCCAAATCGCCGCCGCCATCGCCGCCGACCCGGCCGCCACCTTCAACACCGTCGACCGCATCCGCCGCCCATACACCCCGCCAATCCGCGTCCTCATCGCGAAGAACAACACCAGGAAACTGAACAGCGCCACCGATGAAGTAGACAACGCCAGCCCCGCATGGCCCAGCGAAAACTGCCTCACCAGCAGCCACGCCATCGCCGCGTTGATCGCAATCGACCCCAACGACGTCCACATCGGCGTCCGCGAATCGTTCAGCGCATAAAACGCTGGCGCCAGCACCTTCACCGCCGCATACCCGGCCAGCCCAATCGCGTAATAGGAAAGAGCAATCGCGGTCTGCTGCGTGTCGTAAGGCTGGAACTTCACGCCCTCATAGATCGCACCCACGATCGAGGGCCCCAGGATCATCAGCCCCACCGACGCCGGCACCGTCAGTACAAAGACCAATCCCAGTGACCGCGCCAGCGTCTCTCGAAACTCATCGATATCCCCGCTCGCCGCGCTCCGCCCAATCGCCGGCAGCGTCGCCGTCCCGATCGCCACGCCAAACAACCCTAGCGGCAGTTGCATAAACCGGAACGCATAGTTCAGCCACGCCGTCGGACCGTCCAGCCCGCGCACCGGATCATTAATCGACGTCGCGAAAAACGTGTTGACCAGCACATTGATTTGAGCCGACGCGTTGCCGATGATCGCCGGCCCCATCAGCCGGTAGATGTGGCGCAGCCCCGGATGGTTGAAATCGAAGGCCGGCCGGTAACTGAACCCTGCCCGGTACAGGCTCGGAATCTGCCACGCCAGTTGCAGCCCCCCGCCGATCACCACCCCGATCGCCATGCCGACGATCGGTTCGATCCCCAACATCGGACCTAATCCAAACCCGATCCCGATGCCAGCCACCACGCTGCCCACGTTGAACCATGTCGATGAAAACGCCGGTACGGCAAACTGGTTCAGTGCATTCAAAATCCCCATCGCCTGCGCCGCCAGTGCCACCAGCAGCAGGAACGGGAACATGATCTGCGTCAGCAGCACCGCCTGCCGGTACTTCTCCGGCGCCGTCTCCACCCACCCTTGCGTCACCAGTCCAACCAGCCACGGGCTGATGAATACGCCCAATACACAAATCGCCCCGACAAGTAGGATGATCGACGTCGCCACCAGGTTCGCCAGGTGCGCGGCTTCCTTCTTGTCCTTGTTCTGAAGGTAATCGACGAACGTGGGCACGAACGCCGATGAGAGCGCGCCCTCGGCGAACAGGTCCCGAGTCAGATTCGGAATCCGGAACCCGACCACGAACGCATCCAGCGCCGACCCCGCGCCAAACAACCGTGATAGCACGCCTTCGCGCACAAGCCCGCTCACGCGGCTCATCATCACAGCTGCCGACGCTACACCAGCTTTGCGGAATACGTTTTCCGAGGGGGAGGACAAACTCCCTCTATTCTAGCGGGACAGTTGCGGTTCGTCCCGATCCGCGGGTCACACCCTCGGCTCTGCGGCTTAGTGGGGCGGATTCGTCCAGGGGAGCACCCGCTTGTAGACGGCAATACCGGCCGATCGTAACGGAGTGAAGCCGAGTTTCTTGAGCGACGGCGGCATTGGCTGGTTAGGGGTCTTGTACATGACGCGAGTTCCGTCTTCGCCCAGCACAGCCACAAACTCGTCGCCATAGAATACCCGGGCCTCCCCTTTCCAGGACTTCGGTGCGGGTACGTCTTGCTCGAATTGAGCGACGAACCGCAGCACGCCGCTCAGGGCGCCTTCCGGGCCCCGCTCCTTCTCAATCCGGAACACCACTTCTTCCTGGTCTGGTTCAATGCTCACGGCCCCGCGCAGAACCCGGACACCATCGGTTTCTTGCGCCACGAGTGCGAAGGACAGGCAAAAAGCCCCAGCAAAGAGGGAAAACAGCACTCTTCCTGTTTGCATACGGCCAATGTACCCTTCCAATTTGCCCGTGTCAATCCTCCACCATTCGAGGTCAGGACAGCCAGAATCGCTTCGTCAACAAGGCCAGCCGCAATCCCCAATATCCCAGGATCAAGACTAGAAATACCGCGAAGATACGTCGCTGCACGCGCGGCGGCCGCGACGGCAGCCAACCGCCCAATTGCGCAAGGCTAGCTAAGAAGCCCCCGGCAAACATCGCGAACACGAGGGGGCTGACGGCATGCAGTTCGACGGCACTGCCGAATCTGCCGTGCCCGATGGCGCACAGTGCGCGGGTCATTCCGCAGAGCGGGCAAGGCAACCCGGTCAGCCGCCGGAACGGGCAAAACAGCCATTCCGCCGGCTCGGCAAAGGCGAAGAACGCCAGAGCCAGGCCACACACCGCGGCCTGGATGATCAGGTTGCCGGCGTCCGGCCTATCGCGGAGGCTCGGAGGAGACAAAACCCACCAGGTCCTTGTATGCCACGGTCACCGCGGCGTAATGCATCGGCATCGTCACCAGCAGGCCCACAAGGCAAGCCAGCGCGCCGAGGATGTTGATGCCGATCAGAGCAAGCAGGAAGATGAAGAACCCGAAGTAGTCTTGCTTCACCACCGCGTGCGAGGCTTTCATGGCCGGCCAGAAATCCATCTTCCGGTCCACGATGAACAGGTATGTGAATTGATAGATGGCCGCGACCACCAGTGCGCCCACCAGGCAGGCGAGCAGGCCCAGGAACGAGAAAACCGCGATCAGAATACCGGCGACCGCAGCGGGCCCGATGAAGTTGAACCCTTTGAAGAGATCGCCGACGTCGGCCCTTCCGCCCAGCAGCACCCTCCAACAGACGATGTGCATGCCGGCCAGCATCGGCCCTTGAAGGATCAGAGGCACGGCGGAGCTGACAACCACCATGATGACGACAATCAGCATGAACATCCAGACCTGGCCCGTCACCATGCTCCAGGCCGTGCTGATCCACCTCACTGTCTGGACCCGCTCACCCTCAGGCGCAATGAATTCGCCCGTTGAAGGAACCGGCGCGGCGGCCGGTTGCCCCATCACGGCGCCGCACCGCGGGCAATAGCGCGCTCCGGCATCTGCCTGAGCCCCACAATTGGTGCAAAACATATGCGCCTCCAGACGGCCTGTGGAAAATAACCATTCAGGATATACCACAATCCCGCCAGAAGGGCCGCCCTGCGAAAGGCACATGCAAAGAGGCGCGAAAGTGCGAACGCGTCTGTCCGATACCGTGAGATCGCAATCTCAACGGAATCTGCAGTCTCTCGCGCTTCCGCGCACTCTTGGGGCGCAACATCCGTATCGCCCGGTCCGTACTTGGCTACGCGCCGTACCGTTCGAAGAACTTCGCCACTGTCCGGATGCCGAGATAGAAGTTTTCGAGCTTATACTTCTCGTTCGGCGAGTGCAGCCCGTCGTCCGGCAATCCGAGTCCCATCAGGACCGTCGGGATTCCGAGATGATGCGCGAACTCGCCGACAATCGGAATCGACCCGCCAGACCGGATAAACACCGTCTCGCGGCCCATTGCCTCCTTGAACGCTTCAGCGGCCATGTGAATGGCCGGATGATCCGGATTCACCACCGTCGCCGGCGCGCCGCTCAGTTTGCGCACTTCCATCGACGTGCCTTCCGGCGCATTCGCATTCACCCACGCCGAGAATCTCTCAAACATTTTCACCGGGTCCTGATCCGGCACCAGCCGCATGGAAACCTTCGCCGTGGCCGTGGCCGGGATCACGGTTTTCGCGCCGGCGCCAGTAAAGCCACCCGCAATTCCATGAATTTCGAGCGTCGGCCTGGACCATACGCGCTCGAAAATCATCCGGTCCGGCTCGCCCGTCAACGCCGTCGCGCCGACCTCTTTTTCCAGAAAATCCTTCTCGCTAAACGGCAGCGATTTCCAACTGGCAATCTCCGCCGAGGCCGGCTCGGCCACTTCGTCATAGAAGCCCGGAATCAAAATCCGGCCCTTGTCGTCCTTCGCCTTGCCCAGCAGCGCCACCAGAGCTGCCACGGCGTTCGGCGCCGCGCCGCCATACAACCCCGAATGCAGGTCGCGGCCCGGACCCTTGCATTCGATTTCCATGTACACCAACCCGCGCAGCCCGATGCACAGCGTCGGAATCCCTTCGGCATAGAGCGCCGTATCGGACACCAGCGCCACGTCGGCCTTCAGCTTCTCTTTGTTCAGCGGGACGAACTTGGAGATCGACGCGCCGCCGATCTCTTCCTCTCCCTCAACGATGAACTTCACGTTCACCGGCAGGTTGCCTTCGTGCGCATGCATCAGCGCTTCGATCGCCTTGACATGCATGTACACTTGGCCCTTGTCGTCGGCCGATCCGCGGGCATAGATGTTGCCGTCGCGCAGGGTGGGTTCGAACGGTGGCGTGTTCCAGAGTTCGATTGGATCGGGCGGCTGCACGTCGTAATGGCCGTAGCAAAGCACGGTCGGCTTGCCGGGCGCGTGGAGCCAGTCGGCATAGACCAGCGGGTGGCGGTCTGTTGGGATGATCTCGACGTTTTCGAGTCCCGCCGTTTTCAGCGCGTCGGCGGTGAACTTCGCCGCCGCCTGCACGTCGCCCACGTTCTCCGGAAGTGTCGAGATGCTGGGGATGCGCAGGTACTCATACAACTCTTCAAGGAAGCGCGCCTGGTTGGCGGCGATAAACTGGTCCGTGGTTTGGGGCATAGGGGTTCGTCCATTCCAATTATACGGTTTGGAAACTCTCAACCCGGCTCTCTTGCCTGCCGTCTCGACACTCTTGTCGACGCCCCGGCAGGACTCGCCCTCCTGGCCTTCCACGTTCTGACCAACAGCCGCGCGCATTTTGGCAGCCTCTCCCGCATCAGTCCGATACGGCGATCCCAGTCCACTCTTTCGCTGGGTGGGGGAGAACTTTGGAGAGGCGGGGTGCCGGAGCCCCCTTTCCCATCCATCAACGGCGCGCAGGCGCATCGCGCCTGCCGCCTCGGCAATCGTGTCGAGGCATGCTTGATCGTCCCCCATGCCGTGATCCGAAGTCGGCAGGGACTATCCTCGAAGCATGGCCCGTATTCTTACTGGCTCGATCCTCACCGCCGCGGCCCTGCTCGCCGCAGCGCCGCTCGACCCCGCCACTCAGGCGCGGGAGGCCGTCGCCGGTCTCGCCGCGAAACTGAAGTCACTGCTCGGCGAGGAACTCGCCAAGGGCGGCTTCGAAGGCGCTGTCCGGGCCTGCTCGACCAGCGCCCAAAAGGTCACTCGCGAGTTCGCCGCCGAATCCGGCATCGACATCCGCCGTGTCACGCTCAAGTACCGCAATCCGGCCAACGCCCCCGACGGTTGGGAGCGCGCTCAACTTGAACAGTGGGAGGCCGCTCTCAAGTCAGGCAAGTCGCTCCCCGACGACGTGTTCGCGCAGGTTGACGTCAACGGGGTCAAAACCCACCGTCTGATGAAACCCATCGTCATCCAAGGCATGTGCCTCTCATGCCACGGCTCCGCCGCCCAGATCCCCGCAGCCGTGAAAAAACAAATCGCCAAGTCGTATTCAAACGACCTGGCGACAGGTTACAAAGCAGGCGAGTTGCGCGGGGCGTTTAGCGTGAAGATCCCGGTCCGGCCTTCGCCGGCGCTGTAGCCCTGCGCTTCAATTGAGCTTTTCCCCAATCCGCCATCTTCCGGGACGGCACTGGGGTAGACTGATGCCGTGATCTACGAGTGGAATGCGGCGAAGGCCACGACCAATCTCAAGAAGCACGGAGTCTCATTCGAGCAGGCCGCGACCATCTTCCTGGACCCGATGACCCTGACGTTTCCGGACCCCGATCACTCAAACGACGAGATGCGGGAGATCTCCATCGGATGCACATCTGGCAGATCTGTCGTTTTCGTGTCACCCTGCCAACGGGGGCAGAGGCTCCGCATCATCAGCGCGCGAAAGGCAACTGCAAGAGAACGCAAGCAATATGAAGAAGGCATCGGCAAAGAAACCGGTTGACCAATTGAGGCCCGAATACGACCTTTCGAAGTTGAAGAGCGGCGTCCGCGGCAAGTATCTCGACCAGGCGGCGGCGGGCACCAATTTAATTCTGATCGAGCCCGACCTCGCGGAGGTCTTTCCCGACGCGGGGTCGGTCAACCGCGCTCTGCGCCTGCTCGTCGATACAGCTTCCGCCGCAGCTACACCCCGTCAGCGGACTGGTTCTTTGATCAAGCGCCGCCCGAAGTCCGGACGAGTCTAGACAGCCCTGGTCTGCTTTGCCTTCGCTCAACCGGCGAGTTGCGCGGGGCGTTTAGCGTGAAGATCCCGGTCCGGGTTTCACCGGCGCATTAGTCTCGCGCTTCAACTCCATCGTCTTTTCGCTGAGGGGACGCCGGGACCCGGCGTCACACGTGTCGGCCATTCAAGTGGGTACGCCCAGTCGCGGCAAGACGAACTTCATGATGAGGAAGTAGGCGGCCAGGGCCAGCGGCAAGACGAGATAGTCGGGCATGCGTCTCTTCTCAGGATGCATCGGCCGGAGGAATGGTCACAACCGGCACGTGCGACTCACGCAGAGTCCGTTCGGTCACCGAACCAAGCAACAGCCGCTGCAAACCCGTCCGTCCATGCGTGCCCATCACGATCCACGGCGCGGGCAGCTTCGCCGCCACAGCATGGATCGCTTCGACTGCCGGGCGCTCGTCGATGATTACTTCTGTGCTGACATTGGCTGGAATGTGCGGTGAGGCCCATTCGTTCAGCCGTTCGGCCGCATCTCGCCTCGCCGCCGCCAACTGCCGCTGGATCTCGGCTGCCGTGCCTTCGGTCATGTATGCCGGTACATCGACGTGTGTAGCGTGCAGCACGACGAGTTTTACGCTCCCCAACGCCGCCAGCCGGGCCGCATCCTTGAGAGCTTCGGCCGAGCAATCGCTGAAATCGATCGGGCAGAGTATGGATTGAAACGGACAGTTCGACATGCAACCCTCCATATGTGATGATGCGAAGACGCGTCCAACGTGACGCCGGAGGGAGGCACACATGAGTCAACTCACTGAACTTGGCCGGGTCGCCTGGGTCGACCTGACCGTCGATGACGCCCCGCGTCTTCGCGATTTCTACGCCCGTGTCGCGGGCTGGGTTCCCCAGCCCGTCCCCATGGGCGGCTACGATGACTTCAACATGACCCATCCAAAGACAGGCGAACCCGTCGCCGGCATCTGCCACCGGCGCGGACCAAACGAACACCTCCCGCCGGTTTGGATGATTTACATTAACGTCATTAATCTGGAGTCCGCCCTCGCCGAGGTCGAGGCTGCGGGGGGCCAGGTCGTCCGTCGTCCGGAGAACTGCGGACCCGGCTCGATGGCCGTCATCGCCGACCCAAGTGGCGTAATTTCAGCTCTTTACGAACCGGCCTAACGCGCCGGGGAGTTCGTTTGGTCGTGATTTCCGGACCCTGGCCGGATGTCTCTCACCGTCGCCGACCAGCCCGGTCCACCCCGTTGCGCCGAATAAGAATCGCTCTCCACGGTCAACGCCAGGTCGACACGAGCGTCCATCCGGAGTTCCGCCGCGCGGGCCGCGAACCGCCACGCTTTCATTTGCATAGGCGATGCACCATCCCTGGCGAAGAGAAGGCGCAGATGGTCTTTGTCCTTGCCGAACCCTTCGGGCGCCGAGGCCAGCCGCGCGTCTCGCACGAGAAAGACCGGCGCCCGGTTGCCGAGCCCGAACGGCGCCAGCGTCAGGACTTCATTCACCGCAGCGTCGTTCAGTTCGTTCAGTGAGATCTCGGCATCCAACACCCGCTCGGGTTCCAGCCCCTCTTGGCCGAGTTTCCGCTTGGCGTATTCGTTGAAGCGCTCACGCAACTCGTCCACCCGGTCCCTTTCCAGCGTCAATCCCACCGCCTGCCGGTGGCCGCCGAACCGCACGAACAGATCCGGCATCGTCTCCAGGGCTTCCAGTAAATGGAATGACGCGATCGAGCGCCCGGAACCTTGCGCATAGCCCGATGCCTCATCCAGCCCCAACACGAGCGCTGGCCGGTGGAAAGTTTCAGCGACGCGGCTGGCCACGATGCCCACGACGCCGCGGTGCCACTCCGGCTCGAAAAAAACCAGTCCGGCATCGGCCGGTCCCGGCGGGGCATCCGCGAAACGGTCCAGAATCGAATTGGCGATACTTTCGCAGGTCCGCTGGCGTTCGGCGTTGAGCGCGTCCAGGCGCAAGGCGATCGTCCTGGCCCGCTGCTCATCCTGCGTCAGGAACAGCTCCAACACCTCGTTTGCATTGTCCATCCGCCCCGCAGCGTTGATCCGCGGCGCGATACGGAAGCTAACGTCGGTCGCCGAGACGGGTTGTGACGGATCCAGTCCCGCAACCTCAATCAGAGCGCGCAGGCCGGCGTTGCGCGTCTTCGACAATCCAGCCAGCCCTCGCTGGACAATGATCCGGTTCTCGCCGGTGAGCGGCACGACATCGGCCACCGTCGCGATGGCCACCAGCATGAGAAACGAGTCGCAGTAGCGGACAATCCGGTCCGGCGCCCAGTTCTCGCGTTCCATCAAGGCTTGAATCAGTTTGAAGGTGACGCCGGCGCCGCAAAGGTTTTTATTTGGATACGAGCAGTCGGCGCGATTCGGGTTCAGAGTTGCCGCGGCTGGCGGAAGTTCCAGGTCGGGCAAGTGATGGTCGGTGATGATGACATCGATGCCGAGTGCCCGTGCGTGCTCCACGGCGGCGTTGGCGCGAATGCCGGTATCGACGCTGATGATGAGCGAGATCCCCTCGCTTTTTGACTTTTCGAGCACCCACCGCTGGATGCCGTAGCCGTCCTTGAGCCGGTCGGGCACATGCAACGAGGCGTCCACGCCGGCGAGTTCCAGCATCTTGCCCAGGATGACGAGCGAGGTGGTCCCGTCCACGTCATAGTCGCCATAGACGGCGATCACCTGCTGTTCACGGATCGCGCGCCGCAAACGATCGACCAGCGCACTCATCTGCGGCAGATCGAACGGGTTGGCGTGCTCAGCCTCCCCGGCCAAAAAGCTGCGCGCACGCTC
>Ga0172368_10009035_pt1 | contig 10038 bp, 13 predicted proteins | sample Lak11m_FD_114540 | JGI IMG/M metagenome (GOLD analysis project Ga0172368, IMG submission 114540) | Freshwater microbial communities from Kabuno Bay, South-Kivu, Congo - kab_022012_11m | ecosystem: Environmental > Aquatic > Freshwater > Lake | place: Democratic Republic of the Congo: South-Kivu...
ACGCGCCGCCAGGTTGATCACGCCATCAAATTTCTGCCCGTTGAACAATGCAATGACATCCTTGTGGGAAATATCAGCACGGTGAAATGTGAAACCATTTCGAGCGGCACCACGAGAAGTGGATTGCAATTTCTTCAGGCGGTATTCCTTCATGCGTGGATCATAGGCATCATTCATGTTATCGATGCCTGTTACGGTATGGCCAAGTTCCATCAATAATTCAGAAGTGCGCGCGCCGATAAACCCGGCTGCGCCTGTAACCAAATAATTCGACATGAAATCCTCGTAAAATAAACCGCCGTTTGAACAAATAGTGAAAAAGGTTTTTGTCGTTATTTTCCAGCAGAGCGTCTGGATGCTATCCAGCAGAGCATCTGGATGCTATCCAACAGAGCATCTGGATGCCATGTCGGAAGATCTTCAGCAAAATAACGATGTGCGGGGCAAACCATCGATTTTTGTTCATCCTATCAGGCAAAATCGGGATGGCAGTGAGTAAATTCTTAATTTCAGCAAGCGCACACACTAAAACAGCTTGAGCTGCCTGGCTGGCAGGTTGGGATCATCAGCCGGTGGTTGGGTCTGGGCTGGAGTGGTTTTTGTATCGGCAGCCAATTTCGCCAGTTCCCGGCGGGCCACATCCAACATCTGCGGCAGTCTGGCAAAATCTGCCAGGATGGCGGGCTTGAGGGCAGCCTGGTGCAGCGCCGCTGCCGGGTGAAACATCGGGATCACAAACTGGTTATCAATACGCCTCATCTGCCCGTGAACCTGGGTGATCTTCGCGCCGGGCATGAACTTGCCCATCGAAAAACGACCGAGGGTGATGATGATCCTGGGACCCACAGCAGCAATCTGCCGGTCGAGGTATAAATTGCACGCCGCCAGTTCATCCGGCAGCGGATCCCGATTCTCTGGCGGGCGGCATTTAACCACATTGCCAATCCAGACATCCGTGCGTTTCAAGCCAGCCTGGGCCAGCAATTCCACCAAAAATTTTCCCGCCGCTCCAACAAAAGGCCGACCCTGTTCATTTTCATTCGCGCCCGGTCCCTCACCGATCAACATGATCTCGGCCTCAGCCGGGCCTTCACCCGGCACGGACTTATTGCGCGTCTTGTGCAGAACACATTTTGTGCAGGTGGATACTTCGGCAGCAATCCGGGCAAGTGTCTCTTCGGCGGTCATCTTTTCTCCAGGCACCGTTTTATATAAAGGAGCGGACAGGATATTAACGGATCAGGGTCAACAACAAGGCATCTTCGCCGTTATCCTTGTAATATTTCGACCTGCGCCCAACAACTTCAAAACCAAAACCAGCATACATTTTCTGTGCCGCCAGGTTTCCGGCGCGCACTTCGAGGTGATAAATTCGCGCACCTTCATCGAAGGCGGCATCCATACCCACCTGCAGCAGCGCTTTACCGAACCCGCGCTGGCGAAAAGCGGGGTGCACGGCGATGGTGGCAATATGGGCTTCATCCAGTACACGCCACAAGATCAGCGCGGCCACAACACAACCATCGATCTCGGTCACCCAGCAGCGTGAATTGATATTTTCCAACTCAATATCAAAAGCAGCCGCAGGCCACGGCTGGCTGAAGCTCAATTGGTCAAGTTCGCTGACTGCGGCCAGGTCTGCCGCTTTCATGCGGCGAATGTTCATACGGTCCCGGGGATGGTTTCTGCGATGTGCAAATACAAGGGCGCCAACGCGGAAAGATCATCGACCTGTCCAGCCTGCCAGCGGTTGTATGCCAGTTCGGCAAGGATGCCCGGCCGGCGCACGCTCAGGGCCGGTGAAACCAGGTGGATGTGGCTGTTCTTTTTCAGCATATGCCGTTCGGAAGCATCCAGGTCACCACACACCAGCGCATCCTCCAAAATGGAACCCGCCAGGTCGGCAGCACTTGTGATCTGCGCCGGGCCGCTGGCCTGCCAGCCATGACGGCCGGCATGGTACCAGCCCAGCGCCAGTCTGCCCCGCCCGGCCGGCAACACACACGCCAGAGGTTGGGTATTCAACGGCTGCCCGGCAGCCGCCACATCCAGGGTGTTGATACCCGCAACGGGCAGCTTGCGCGCAAATGCCAACCCCTTTACAAAAGACAAACCCACCCTGAGAGATGTGAAGGAACCCGGGCCGGTGGCCACGCCCAGGACCTTGATCTCTTCCATCTTTACACTGGTATGCGCGAGCATTTCAGCGACAGCCGGGGCGAGTTCGACGGTGTGGCGGGCTTTACTGGTCCACAATGATTCGGCCAGAACCTGCGCGCCGTTATACAACGCGAGGCCAATTTGAGGGGTGGATGTATCAATAGCCAGCAGCATCAATCACTTCCAAAACTGGTCTGGCGGAACCGGCCAAGCAGGGTTTCGTAATGTTTTCCAAACGGCCGGAAGGTGAGCTGGCGGCGATCCTCATCGACATACTCCAGCTTGATCCACAGTCGTTCAGCAGGCAGCACACCCGCCATACGCTCGGGCCATTCGATCACAAGCGGGCCGGCACCGATCATGGCCTCCAGGTCAAGTTCTTCGGCTTCCAGGGCCGTTTCAACCCGATAAGTATCAAAGTGGAACAGCTGGCCTCCATCGGTGCGCCGGTAGATATTGACCAGGATAAATGTCGGGCTGGAGACCGCATCCAGCGAACCCCAACCGGCAGCCAACCCCTGCACAAGGGTGGTCTTGCCCGCCCCCAGGTCACCCTGCAGGCAGATCACATCACCCGGCTGCAGCAGGGAACCCAGCCGCATACCCAACCTGCGGGTCTGCCCGGGGCTGTGACTGAGAAAGTCGAAGTCATTTTCAAGTAATAAAGGCATAACGTTAAGATTATATCAGTGACAATGCTCGAGGATGTTAATACGACGCAACACTAATCACCACACGGTTCAAGACCGAGCCGATCCCCAACTACATGCGCAATTTCGATCGATGAATTGGGCCGGGCAACGCGCCGGCAGGCTTTCACCACCTTCTCGCGCGCGTCTTGGTCGGTCACCCAGGTGCGCAGGGTCGAGACCACTCTTTGCGGGGTTGGCGCCCACACGCCCGCCCCTTCCTTGACGGTGTAAGTGACATTACCGTCCTCCTGCCCTGGCAGCTTGGCAAACAGGATGATCGGCAGGTGGGCGTTGAAGGCTTCCGCGATCGTGCCCGGACCGGCCTTGGTTACGAGCACATCGGCTGCCCGCATAAAATCGGGCATATCCCTGGTGAAACCATAGATGAAGGTCGGGACCTGCCAATGCGTTTTTTCGAGACTGCTCTTTAGACGCTCATTCCGCCCGGCCACGATCACCAGGGCTACATCCAGGCCGGAATCAGCGATGGCGCGCGAAGTTTGTCCAAGCGGACCCATCCCTTCGCCGCCACCCACAGCGAGGGCAATGAACTTATCCTGTGGCCAACCCAACTTTTCACGCACCGAAGCCTTGTCACCACTGGGCACACAGTATTTACGCGCCACCGGCTGGCCGACCACTTTTACCGTGCCAGGCTCCATTCCATATTGAATGGCCCTCTGCCTGGCAATCTCCGTCGGCACCAGGATGGCGTCCGAACGCTGATCGAACCATAAAGCATGGGTGGTGACCATATCGGTCACAACGGTGATGAACGGCGGGCGGTTCTTGCCCAGGGCTTTCAATATCCACGAAGTTGCCAGCGGATGAACGGTTACCACCAGGTCGCTGGGGTGATTGCGGATGATCGTACGGGCTGTGCGCGCCGCAGCCGGCCAGAGGGTGGCGATTATTGCGCGTGCCTGCGGGCGCCCATCGGTGACATGGAAACTGGCGCCCCACAATTGCGGCGCCTTGACCATGTATGGATACCAGTCCGGCATGCGATTCAGCAGGCGGGGAGCATAATCCTTGAAAATATCCACCTTCTCACAGGTGAATTGATCCTTATATTCCAGTTGCAACGCTTCAATAATGGCTTCGGTGGCGGAGCGATGACCGCCGCCAGTATCTGAAAACAGGAACAGGATATGGGGCTTTTTATTTGGCATTTTCATCCCTGGGGAGCAAGATCTTTATGCGGCGGGCAAGTTCGCGGCGCGTCAGCATGACCCGGTGCCCACAGGTGCGACATTCCAGGCCAATATCCGCGCCAAGCCGGGTGACATTCCAATCATACCCGCCACACGGGTGTGGTTTGCGCAATCGCACGATATCGTTCAGTTGCAAGTCAGGTAGCATGTCCGGGTTCAGGCCAGTCAGGAGTTCGATTACGTCCATCCGCCAAAATTATACCGTAAGAGAGAATGTGACATACGCGATGATTCACCTACGGAGTTGTGATAAACTTTATCAGTTTGATGATACTGAAAGGCACGTCGCACGGAGAAAAGACCATGTCCATCGAAACCTATCCCGTTGAAATTGCCGGTCTCAAACGCGATCTGCGTCTTTTCCAGATCGCGCCAGGTTTGCGCATTGCCATTTTGAATATTCTCGGCGATACCGAGCTGGTGCAGGCCTGCGCCAAGGAACTGGCGAAGAAACTCAGCCAGGTTGAATATGATATTTTAGTCACAGCCGAAGCCAAGTCCATCCCGCTGGCATACGCCCTTTCAGTTGAAACCAAAAAGCCTTATGTTGTCCTGCGCAAAAACTATAAACCCTACATGGGCGATGCCATCCAGGCTGAGACGCTTTCGATCACGACCGGTCTGCCACAAACTTTGATCCTGGATGAAAAGGACCGCGCCACGGTAGATGGGCGCAAGGTCGTCATCGTTGATGACGTCATCAGCACCGGCTCCACCCTGCAGGGCATGCGCATGATCCTTGATAAAGCCGGAGCCACCGTCTCTGCCGAAACTGCCATCATGACCGAGGGAGAAAAGTCGCAGTGGCTGCAAATCATTGCCCTGGGGCATTTACCACTGTTTACGGATTGATCAGCCAGCCAGGCTGGCATCCCATTGCCGTAAATCAAAAGCGCAGCGGAATTTTCATCGCTGCGCTTTTGATTTGTACGGATTGAGGCTAATCATCTGCCGCCCGCGCCACTTCTTCAGGCGCAAAAACAACTTCCTCCCTGCCGGTCAATTTCTCCTCCACTTTCCGTACGATCAGCGCCAGGTGCCCGCTATGCGCCACAAAATCAAGATCATCAGCAGGCACCGTCAGGACCGGGCAAAGCGTAAAATTATTGATCCATTGCTCATACAAATCGTTCAAGCTGGCAAGATATTCGGGGGCAATCGAGAGTTCATAATCCCGCCCGCGCATCGAGATGCGTTTTGACAGGGTGGACACCGATGCCCTCAGGTAAATAACCAGGTCCGGGGGCGGGAGGAACTCCATGACCGTTTCATATAATTCGCGATAAGTCTTATACTCGCGAGCCCCAATAAAACCCTGCAGGTACAGGTTTTGGGCGAAAATCTCGGCATCTTCATACACACTGCGGTCCTGGATGACCGAAGTCTGATGGTTGGCGATCTGGTGATGGGCGCGCAAACGGTGGGTCAGGAAGAAAACCTGTGAATGAAAGGCCCAAGAGCCCATATCCTTGTAAAAATCGGCCAGGTAAGGGTTGTCCCTGACCTGCTCATAGAACGGCTCCCAGTTGAGCTTGCGGCACAAAAGATCCACAAGCGTGGATTTCCCCACCCCGATGTTCCCGGCGACGATCACAAACTTTTTCATACACTCTCCCCGCGTAATAGAACTGGTGCAGGGAAATCTATTTGGGAATTTCCCCGTTCAATTCCTTGTCGATCACCTGCTTGAAGACCTCGTACGGTTGGGCGCCCACAATGGCAATGCCATTCATGAAAAAGGTGGGCGTCGAACTGACCCCAAGGTTGGAAGCAAACTCGAAATCAGAATCCACCTCACTTTTATAACGCCGCTCGCTAACGCATTTGGTAAACTGATCCACGTTCAAACCAAGCTCACTGGCATACATGGTGTAAGCAGACGCGTCCAGCCCGTTTTTCCTGCTGAAAAGCGCATCGTGGAACTGCCAGTAAGCATCCTGTTCCCCGGCGCAATCGGCCGCCTCTGCGGCAGGTTGTGCTTCCGGATGGATCGAATAGAGCGGGAAGTCGCGGTAAACAAAGCGGATCTTGTCTTTGTAATCAACCAACAAGCGGCTGTAAACATCCTTATACCAGCGCTCGCAATAGGGGCACTGGTAATCACTGAACTCAACCAGCGTAATGGGCGCATTTTCCGGCCCGATGGATGGATCGCCATCCGTGGGTATATCGTATCGCTTCAAATCCTGGTTTATATTGACCTGGGTATCGTTGACCGCCGGATCCGCGGCGGCGCCTGCCACCTGGCCGCGGATCAACCAGCCCGAGGCGAGACCCACCAGGAAGATCACCGGCAGCGCCAACCACAACCAGCCGTTATTATTCATCCGGGAATATTTGTTTAGCCGGGCCCGACGTATGTCACGCCTGCCGGGCCCGGGGGTGGGTCTGGCGGAGACATCAGGGTTGTCACCAGTCCCGCTTAAAACAGGATCATGATCAGGTGTTGCGGAAGCAGGGTTCTCATTCATGCGCGCATTATAACCCGATTGTCCCCAGCCTCCCTGGCAAACCGCCCGGCATGCATCTTTTTTGCGAATAACACGTATATCTTCACCAGGAGGCACAAATGACTGCTGCTCAAAAACATCACCACCGTGTTCCCTGGTACCTGTGGCCCTTCTGGGCTTTGTGGGTTCTGCTTGCAACCATCGTTGAAATGGTCGGGCGCTTTGTTGCCATCGTCATCGGACTCGTTCTGATCCTGGTGGGCGTGCTCATCAGCCTGACTGTGATCGGCGCGATCATCGGCATCCCGCTGGCCATCATCGGCGTGCTGCTTACGATCCGCGGCATATTTTAACCAGGACCCGGGGTTTCCCCGGGACACCCACCCAAACTAAAAAGCAAGCTGAAATGGTCAAAAATGGCCATGTTCAGCTTGCCTGGTTTTTAATAGCGTACTTTCGAAAAAACCGGTAAGCGCAATCTACCTGTAGCGGCCAATCAAGCCCTGCAGGCGGGCACGAGTGCCCATCAGCGCCAGTTTCAGCGGGCTGAAGCGTAATGCAAGCAGCATCAGCGCGATCGAACCATAAAGCACCGGGCGAACGATGTTGCCCTGCAGGCGCGTCAGATCTCCCTTGACCGAGAGTAAAAAGTGCAGGGCCACCAGCGGTGAAATAATATACACCAGGCGGTGCAGGCGTTTCCAGTTTTTGCCCAGGCGTTTCATCCAATACTTGAAGGATGTCAGCGCCAGCGGCAGCAGCAACAGAAAAGCGACCAACCCGACGATGATATACCACTTGGTGCCCACGTCGCGCAGGATCGAGGCAAGGTTGAAACCGTAATCCAGCCCGACAAAAGTCAACAGGTGGATAGACGCATACATGAAACCATAATTTCCAAGCGCCTTGCGCCGCCGGGTCAGTTCCTGCCAACCCAGGATGGAGCTCAGCGGCGTGCATGCCAGCGAGAACAGTAATAATGTCAGCGCATTAATGCCCGTGCGCTGCTCAATGGCCTGGATCGGGTTGGCGGTCAGGTTGTGGGTAAAATAATCGTAGACGATATGCGCCAACGGGTACCAGGCGCCCAGGTGCACGGCGACCTGGAGCAGGGTTGGTTTTTTCATCGAGGCCGGATCCGGGAGGGCGGGCTTTTAATAGTTCACCTTCAAATCCATGCCGTCATACAAGTGGGCCACCTGGCCGGCGTAGCCATTGAACATGAGCGTATCGCGACGCTGCAGCTCGCCAATCCGGCGCTCGCTGGCCTGCGACCAGCGCGGGTGATCGACCTGGGGGTTGACATTTGAGTAAAAACCATATTCCCCCGGGTTGATGGTACTCCACATTGTGGCCGGCTGCTCCGACACCAGCTCGATCTTGATCACGCCCTTGATCGACTTGAAGCCGTACTTCCACGGCACAACCAGCCGCATCCCGCCGCCGTTTTGGGCGGGCAGTTCGCCGCCATACATACCTGTCGCCAGGATGGCCAGATCGTTCATGGCTTCATCCATGCGCAGGCCTTCCTGGTAAGGCCAGGGGTAGAGCACATTCCTCTGCCCGGGCATTTCATCCGGGCGCGTCACTGTTTCGAAACGAACATACTTCGCCGCGGAGGTTGGTTCCACTTCCTTGAGCAGTTTTGCGAGGGGGAAACCGGTCCACGGGATGACCATGCTCCAGGCCTCTACGCAGCGCAGCCGGTAAATACGATCCTCCGGCTGGAATTGTTTCACCAGGTCTTCCAGGGCATATTTCATGGGCTTGTTGACCAGCCCGTATACTTCCACATCCCACGGCGTGGTTTTGAATTTGGCTGCCAGCGGCGCCACGCCGCCCTTGTCTTCGGTAAATTCGTAATAGTTGTTGTAATTGGTGATATCGTCAAACGAATTAACGGGATCGCCAAGCTCATCTTTTTTGGTGGATATCGAGGTGTCCTGCGGGGTGGGCAGCGGCTGCACGGCCGTCTGCGCGGCCTGGGGAGCGCAGGCCGCCAGCGCCACCGACCCGGCTACAACGCCGGCCGCCTTGATAAAATCCCGGCGCGACAGATAGACCTGCTTGGGTGTGATTTCAGATGATCGAATTGCCACCGAACTCATTTTTTCAGACATGGTTTTGCTCCTGTATATTTCATAAAGAATACCATATCAGTCTAAATATTTTATTAATAATGCCCTCTAAAAGGACGGCTTAGTATGGGGTAATAACTCTCAAAGAGTGGAAAGAAGTTTTTCGTGGAGTTTTGCGGATGGTCATCCGCAAAACTCCACTTGCAGTGAAAACCAACGATCAGTATACTTTCGAGCAGCATTTTCAGGATGATTCAGGTCAAAACCAGGCGTATGTGAGTAAGAACGAAAATTGAACGATGTTTTTGTGTTGATTTTCCAGAAAGGCATTGGAAATTCAACTTGCGGGCAAACCAACGATCAGCATGCTTACGAGCAGCATTTTCAGGCTGATTCTGGCCAAAACCAGGCGTGTGTGAGTAAGAACGAAAATTGAAGGGTGTTTTTTTGATGTGTTTCGCGCCTTGACCAACACCCCTGATTGGGGTAGAATACTCTCTCGCTAATGCCTTCGTAGCTCAGTGGATTAGAGCGCTTGCTTGCGGAGCAATAGGTCGCGCGTTCGAGTCGCGCCGAAGGCACCAGTGTCAAAAAAGAGCGGGGGTACCCCTGCTCTTTTTCTATTCGCGCCTGAAATTCGATATCAAACCGCAATTCTTGACAGGCGTATTCGCAGGATAATAACCAACATGTCAAAACCACATATTTTACTTACCAATGATGACGGAATCCGCTCACCAGGTTTATGGGCTGCCGCCCAGGCCCTCTCGCGCATCGGCTTTGTGACCGTTGCCGCGCCGAAGGAACAGGCCTCAGGTGCCGGACGCAGCCTGCCAGCCATCTCCAACGGCCTGATCCACGAAGAAACCGTTGAAGTGCGCGGCCAGCAGTGGCAGGTTTATGCCGTTGGCGGCAGCCCGGCCCAGGCCGTCCAGCACGCCATCCTCGAGATCATGCCCGTCAAACCACAGCTGGTGGTGTCCGGCATCAATTACGGCGAAAATGTCGCCACGGGTGTGACCATTTCCGGCACCGTCGGGGCAGCCATGGAAGCGGCCTCGTTTGGCATCCCGGCTCTGGCCATGTCGCTCGAGACTGACAGCGCCCACCACCGCTCGTATTCGACCGAGGTTGATTTTTCAACTGCGGCTTATTTTGCCGCCTATTTTGGCAAGGTGATGCTCGACCAACGCCTGCCAGCCGGCGTGGAACTGATAAAGGTGGATGTGCCGGCCGAAGCCACGGCGGAAACAGCCTGGGAATGGACGCAACTTTCACGCCAGCGCTATTACGCACCTACCCGCCCAAAACGCGCGTCCTGGGATATCCCCGAATCAGTCGGTTATAAAATCGATATGGATTTTGAGACTGAACCACACAACACTGACGTTTACACCCTGATCCGCAAGCGCCTTGTTTCGGTCACCCCGCTGACACTGGATAT
>Ga0172368_10009037_pt1 | contig 10037 bp, 7 predicted proteins | sample Lak11m_FD_114540 | JGI IMG/M metagenome (GOLD analysis project Ga0172368, IMG submission 114540) | Freshwater microbial communities from Kabuno Bay, South-Kivu, Congo - kab_022012_11m | ecosystem: Environmental > Aquatic > Freshwater > Lake | place: Democratic Republic of the Congo: South-Kivu...
AACATCCAATTCAAAATCGTTTTCGCCAATCACTTTGTTGAACACCGATTTTTTGGCTTTTACAAAACCCTGATTCTTCACCACAACTGGCCGTGCCTTGCGAAGTGAAATGTAGTTGTTGATCTTTGAACTGCCTTTGTCTTTGATGGTGAGTTTGTCAATGGCTTCTTTGAACGAAGTGAAAATTTTTTCTTTCACATCGGGTTCTGAAAGGTTGCGGATGGTTTGAGGATTTTCAAGGTCAACTTTTTTTCCGAAAAGTTTATTGATGATGAATGATTCCACTTTCGGAAAAAGAATACTGAAGCCACCGAACAAACCCGATTGCCGCAAAATGCTTTTCGCAAAAAAGCCAACTACATTTCTGTAATCGGGAATGATGTCTTTGAAAACAGTTTTGTGTGCTTCAATTCCGTCAATGTCAACAAACACAATTTCTTTCAACTGTTCTGCTGAATACGACTTGAAAGTTGAGGCAGCAACTTTCAAATTGCTTTCGTCAATGTCTTCCAGATTTTTGAACTCACGATAAATTCTCGGAGAGAGAATTGGAAGTTTGATGTCCAATACGTTAAGATTTTTTTTCGGGTTGTCGTTGTCTACTTCCACAATCAAAGGCGTTTCGCCTTTCGTGCCTGCACCCATCGGACGATAACCCAGCTCAACGCCTTCGGTTTTGATGCTCTCAACAAATTCAATGAACGCTTCTGTTCCAACCACAACTAATTCTTCGGGAACATTAAGCGAAAACATTTTGCGAAGTCCTCTGCCGATTGCCTGTTCGGGTAAAATGTTTGAAGGAGAATTGAAAGGTCGCAAACCGACAATGGTAGAAACATTCCGCACATCCCAACCTTCACGCAACATCAAGACAGAAACTACTGCTTTAAACTTTGAAGTTTCGCTGTCCACTTCATCGGCTGCTTTGCGAAGCAATTCCAATTCTTCTTTGTCTGCTTTTGAAGTTGCGTTTTCGTCAATGTCGCCTTTCTTGTTGGTGTGAATTACCAGCACTGCATCCTTCAGTTTTGGATAATTGGTTTCAAGAAAAATTTTTGTTTCGTTGGCTTCGGCTGTTGTGGTGGTCATTACAAACAGCACAGGAGTTTTCTGACTTTTCAAAGTTTCAAACTGCTGCTCCCATTCAATGTATCCAAGGTGTATGTATTCACGATAGTGTTCCGTGAATTTGTCAGAAGGTTTTTCTTCCAGTTTTGCTCTTGAAGGTCCGTCAGGCAACACAGGAGTTTTCACAATGTTTTGTCTGATGGCTTCCACCAACGGATAATCGCAAATGGTTTGAACGAAAATAGAACCATCATTGTGTTTCGGTGTTGCTGTAAAGTCAACCTGAATGCCTAAACCTTTTTGCGTTTTTAATTTCAGTTTATTGTTGATGTCCTGAATGCTTTTGAACCATTGCATGTCAGGGTCGTGAATGTGATGTGCTTCGTCATTGAGAACAACAATGTCTTTGATTTTATCGCTGCGAAGAATTTTTCCCAAATCAATTCCTCTGCTTGTGTCTGCATCGGGCTTTGGTTTTGTTCCCAAAAATTCTTCGTCAAGTGTCGGCTCTTTTTCTTCGTTGAGATAAACTCGGTGAATGTTTGTAAGAAAAATATTTCCCTGCTCGGTAATCTGCTTCACATCATCCTGAATGTGCAGCGTAAGTTGAAAATCATTTTGCCAGTCACGGTCAAACATTCCGTTGTCGGGAATGAAAGGTTCTGTCTTGAAAATTTTCAGGTGTCCGAAATCTTTCAGCAGACGATTCAGCACAATAATGTTTGGTGCAATCATCAAAAAGTTTTTTGATAGCGATGAATTTTCCTCGTAGAGTTTATGAAAGTAACTCCACACCAAAGCCAACGCCATCACTTTTGTTTTGCCTGAACCTGTTGCCATCTTGATGACATACCGTGTCCATGTTTCATCAAACATTCCTGCACTTACTCTGCCAACTGAATCATACTTGATGAGTTCGTATTTGTCTCTCGCTTCGGTAACTTCAAAAAGATAAATGATGCTTTCAATTGCTTCCTGTTGTGAAAAATAAAATCTGAACTCATTGCTGTTTTCCTGATGCGGTGTGTTGAACCAGAATTGCAAAAGTTGTTTGCTTGTTTCGCTTGCTCCGTCATAATTTCTGTCACGCCATTCTTTTACTTCCTGTCGCACCTTGTGAACCATTGGCGGCAACAAAGTTTCGTGTGCTGTATTGAAAAGGTCGTCACCAGTAACAGCAGGAACCCAACGAATAGAAGGGTCAAGAACTGCAAACGGTGATTTCGGGAACTCTGCCATTTTTATTTTTTCTCTTGTTGTTATATCAAATTAAAAGTTTTCAAAGATAGGATTCTCTCCCTGCGAATTGGAATAAAGCGTAGCGAAATTTGGCTCTTTTGGTTTTACGAAGGGTTGGCTTTGTGTGAGGGGCAAAACCAAATGTGCCAAATGTGCGGAGGCAAAAGAATTTGAAAATATTTTGTGCGTGGGTAAAAAAATTAAATCACGAAGGGTGGTCAATGAGTATCGGCTTACTCGCTGTCTGTTTGTTGTATCGTTTTTATGTCTGTGTTCACCTGTCAAAATTTGTTTCTCTTTTCTTTTTTGTCACACGGTCAATGGCTGCTCTGTCGTGTCGTTTTACGTTTGCAGCCACCATTTGTAAGTACGAAACTATGTTGTCTATCCTTCCAATACATACGTAAGTACGACATGTGTCGTCTATTTCTACTTTGTATACAGTTATCTACCTGCGCAAGGTCGTGGCCTTTCAACACAAGCCATGAGTAGGCTTCATCACGCTCAATACCCTTGCCGAACCCCCCTTTTCGCCTTCGCAATTCATTCTCTGGGAAGGTCATGGTTCGGTTTCGAGGTGCCCGTTGTTTGTTGTTCATTCTGTGTCAAAATATAAAACTCTTCAACCAATGTCGCTTTGGGTTGCTTAGACGAATAACTCCCATACCAGCATACAATTGTTTGGACAGTCCACGCTATACAAGGGCTGTGCACATGCGATGGATTCGCGTTCCCGCTCATCGAATCTCCAAGGGAAAATGGGGAAAGCTTCGCATCGCAACTTGGTTTTCATGCACAGTGCTTGTGACGATTTGCTCAGCATTCCGGAGATGAAATCCAGGAACATTCCGGCAGTTGCTTTGCCAAATGCTGGCGGTAGTGTCAAAAATATTTGACAAAATGTAAAAGATGCTTGACATCATGTCAAATATATTTTACATTGACTCCCGGTTTCCTGATGAATAGAAACCGGTTAATCAATGAAAACGAACCTTCGGAAATTCAGATTCGAGCGTGGCAACCTCAGCCAGCAACAGCTTTCAGAAATGATAGGTGTTTCGCGGCAGACGATCGTGGCGATCGAACGCGGCGACTACAACCTCTCTGTGCGCTTGGCACTGCTTCTCGCAAAAAAACTGGACACAACGGTGGATGAACTTTTTAAGTTGGAGGACAAGGATCATGTTTAAGTGGGATCGTATTTCGTGGATCGCGTCGGGGATTTTCGTCATCGGCGTTGTGCTGGGCATGACAGTGAATTTTTTCTTCTTCTTTCTCTTGGCGATTGCATACCTGCTGCGTCCGGCGCTGCTGGCGTTCGGACTTACGTAACATCTCGCTGACGAAAGACAGATGTCGATCCAGTTTCACTCAGGGAACATCGCGCTAATCATCGTCATCGTCGCGTTGATGATTTTTGCATACACCGAGGACGCGGCGGGAAGGCATGCGGACAATTATTATTTCCTGCTGGCGCTGGCGCTGGCGGCGAAAGCTGTGGTGGGACTGGTGATGAACGGCGATTTTACATCGGCGGCGGTTCGGATCTCGGTGTTCGCCGCGCTGATGATCCTGCTGTTTGTGACAGCGGAGAACGGGCTTTCGCTCGGCATGCTGATGGAAGGAATCCCGGGTTTTGTAATCCTGATCGCGGGGTTGGTCGGATGGAAAAAGCCGCTGATAGGCGCAATTTTTTTCGCGGTGCTTGCCGTTGGGACCTCAATGATGTTCGGCGTGCTCGGAGGATTCACTGCGTCGCGTGTGTACATGAGTCTGCTGCTTTCGATTCCGTTGCTGGTAGTGGGGTTTTGTTTCTACAAGGGTTGGCGCGGAGAAACTGGCGAAGAGGTTGCGGTGGAATGAAACGATCAGATAAGCAGTATGATAAGATGGTGTTAACTGTCGGTCGCGGAAATCTGCTCGTCTGGCGAAGGGATTGCTTTTGTCAATTGTCCCTGTGACCGCAGGCATTCCCGCAAGAGCTGCTGCGCTTCACAGTAATGGCAGCTAACCAAGCAAGGATATGAACAGCGTACCTCGTATGAATGGCAGTATGATATGCAAGCAGGCGAGTGGGCGCGAGGCGGTGGCACGAGAATTTTTAGACAACGATTGGGCGGGAAAAACTTTTCCGTCCCTCTATAATTTCAACAGGAGCAGTTATGGTTTCAATGAAAAGCACTTTTAGTTTTCTTACGGTGTGTATGGTGGGAATGCTGCTGGTACTGGGAGGCACGCAGGCAGGCAAAGCACAAACGAAACAGCGGGTGGGTGTGTACGATTCGCGCGCAGTGGCATTGGTCTATTTTCAGCAACATGCGCAGGAACGCATGCATGGCTTGATGCAGAAAAGAGCGGAAGCGGTGAAGAACGAGGACGAGAAGGAAGTTGCGCGGTTAGAAAAGCAGGGACAGCTTATCCAGGCGATGATGCACGACCGCGTCTTCGGGAAAGGCAGCGCCAACGAGATCATGGATGAAATGCAGGATGCTGTTCGGAAGATCGCCGTGGAAGAGCAGCTTCCGTTAGTTGTTTCGAAATGGGAATTGGTGTACCAGAGCGGCAATCTGGAGTTGGTGGATATTACAGACAAGCTCGTGGGGACGATGAATCCGAATGAGAAAATGCAAGAAGGCGTACAGGAAATGCGAAACACGGAACCGGTGAAAGAGGCATTCCTCATCGACGATTAGCAGACCACGCGAAGCATCACACCTGCTGCACACATAGGCAGAAAAGAAACACCTTGACAATGATGCTCATTCTCCGGGCGTTTTGTTTTCGTAGCGCCAGAGTGAAAAGAATGTGCAGAATGAACGAGTGGGCTGTTTGGAACAAGGTCTTGCAACTTCCCCTGCTCTTCCATACACTTATGCTCGTCACACATCTGTTAGTAACAAATATGTTAGTAACAAAAGTGTGCGATGCAGCGTGACCGCTGGCAAGGATTCTATGACCAACCCATTTATCTACGGAAAGATCGTCGCGGGAAAATCCTTCACCAATCGTGAGGAGGAACAAAAGAGGTTGGCGGAAAACGTCATGTCTGGTATCAACAGTATTCTGATCTCTCCACGACGGTGGGGAAAATCATCGCTTATGGCGCGGACGGCGGAGCATCTGCATAAGTCGGATGCGTCGATGCGGTTTTGCTTTCTCGATCTCTTCAATGTGCGCACCGAACAGGAATTTTATTCATCGCTGGTTCGGGAAATACTGCGCGTGTCATTTTCGCGTTGGGAGGAACGGTTGGAAGCGGCGAAACACGCCCTGAAACACATCACGCCAAAATTCACCATGGGAGTGGATCCCGCAAACGATTTCATGGTCTCGTTCGATTTGGACGAAGTGGAAAAGTCACCGGAGGACATTCTGAACCTTGCGGAAAAAATTAGTAAGGAAAAGAAACTGCGTCTCGTGGTGTGTCTGGACGAATTTCAAAATATCAGCTTCTTCGAAGACCCGCTGGCATTTCAGAAAAAACTCCGCGCTCACTGGCAGCAGCACCAGCATGCAACATACTGTCTCTACGGCAGCAAGCGGCACATGATGATGGAGTTGTTTGAAGACACATCGAAACCGTTATACAAATTCGGGGACGTTGTTCTTTTGGAGAAAATCTCGGAGAGCTACTGGGTTCCGTTTATTACAGCGGCATTTACCAGAACAGGGAAATGCATTTCGGATGGACGAGCGCTCCAGATAGCTTCGACAATGGAAAACCATCCATATTTCGTCCAGCAACTTGCTCACAGTGTCTGGGATCGTACCGCAAAAAAGTGTGCTTCAAACACACTTGCTGCGTCGCTTGCATCGCTCCTTACACAACATGCGATTTTGTTTCAACGTGAAATCGAGGGGCTGACGAATTCACAAGTCAATTTTCTCAAAGCACTGATAAGTAGCTTTGAAAGATATAGCGCAGCGGAGGTGCTAACGAAGTTCAAACTCGGATCGTCAGCAAACGTTAGTCGTCTCAAGGGTGCGCTCGAAAAGAAAGAAGTGATCGATGTGACTCCGAACAAGATTGAATTTATAGATCCACTCTTCAAATGGTGGTTTTCGACCGTCTACACTCCTTCGGTTTTCTAGGTGAACCTCAACGTGCATCCACCAAGCCTCCCGCTCTTGCTTGCTTTTCACCACCAATAGTTCGGATTGAAATGAACAGAATTCGTCATGCTTCCTTGTGCCTGCTGTGCATGGTCATCGTTCCTCCTACAGTATTTAGTCAACAACCCGGCCCTTGGAACAATGACCTCGTCATCTGCACAAGTTCGGATGGGACGACATTTACAAACTTTCGGCTTTTCCAGGACAGCTCCGGTGTGCCATCCATAACGCGGCTGCCATCGGGAAGATTGGTCGCTGCGTTCCAGTGGTTTCCCGGTCCAGCGTTTTCGAATCCGCACTTCGACAGGGTGGCTGTAAAATTTTCCGACGACAACGGAAACAGCTGGACGCCACCTCTCCCGATCGTCATTGCCGACTTGCCCGCAGGATACCAGCGTCCTTTCGATCCGACAGTGGTTGCGACGACAGACGGACGGATCAGAATGTATTTTAGTTCAAGCGAGCGCATGGCGATGAGCGGGCTCGACTCGCTTGTTAATACGTACTCGGCGATTTCACACGATGGGATCGCGTACAGTTTCGAGTCCGGACCACGTTTCGACCAGCCAACGCGTCCCGTCATCGATCCAAGTGCATTGCTGATAAACGGTGTCTGGCATTACACCGCACCGAAAGGTGCGCCGCAGGATGGAGCGTATCATGCGATTTCAGACAACGGATTGGAGTTCACCCGACAGCCGGACATTCCCTCCGATAATGCACATAACTGGACGGGCAACCTTGTGCAAGATTCCCCGACAACAATGCGTTTCTATGGGACCGGAAGTCCTGGCAATCTTTGGTGGGCGCAAAGTAGCGACGGCATCGCATGGACGGCCTACACACCGACAAATGTCCGGGGAGGCGACCCGGGCATCGTGATCGAGTCTTCCGGAATCTACGTGATGGTGTTTGTGTCCATGGGAAACTTTACGACGGGAGTTGAGGCATCTCCGCCGAGCAACAACATTTTTTCTGTTTATCCGAATCCATCACAAGGCGCGGTGACGGTGATAACCGGAACGGAACAAGTTCGTACTGTCATCATCTCGGACATAGCCGGGAGAGTTATCACACGATCTCGCAGTAGTGGAACATTTCAATGCAACGTACTGCGTGATGGAATCTACTTCGTGAGAGTAGTGGCGCCGAATGGTGAGGTAACAGATCAGCAGTTGCTCGTCATTCGGAAGTGATGCATTGCGCGAAAATGACAGTCGGAAAAATTATGGACGCGCTGCAAGAATGTTCTTTTTGACAGCTCGTTGAAGCGCCTCCACTGAAGCGGGCACATGCACAAACGACCAATCGATAAGCGCGCCGGATGTTTTATCAGCGGAGTGTTGAAAAAGTACAATCGCTCTCACATTCGGAAACTTCTTTCCGATATCCGACCATGCCGTATCAAACCATTCTGCCTGATCGCCGCCGTACACAACGCAGCCTGTTTCTCCGATCATCATTGGTTTGTTGAATTTTTTCAACATGCCATACTTCGGTGCGAAAATCTGACTGAACGGCATCCAAGAAGCATTGTGATATCCCCCATAGTTGAAGACCGTCACGCTCGTCCAGTCGACCGCATCTTCTCCCGGCCAAAACCGTTCCGCACCGGCATCGCGTGGCGACCATACCCAGGCAATGTTGTGGGCACCCTCGTCATCAAATATTTTTCGAACATGTTTCCATGCCTTGATGAAATCACCCGGAGCGTTTCCTTCGCGAGCAGTCCATGGATATTGCTCCGCGTTATCCATTTCATGAGCGAAGCGCAAGAACATCGGCTTTCCCCATTCGAACGCATCACGTGCCCACTGGCGGATGTATGCATCAAACTCGCCCCGTGAGATGCGCCGCAAGCTCCGCGCCTCACGCCCTGCGCGCGTTTCCCTCGGACCGGCGAAACCGCTTAACCATGGTTCCCACGTTACCATTGGTATTGCATCGTAGCGATTGATGGCATCAAGTTCGGCAAGCGGAAAAAGCGACACAGAGTCACGTCCCCATGCCTGATACAATGAGATAATGTGAAAACACACGCCTGATTTCTCAGACAGCGCTTCGATACCATCAACAGAATAAGGCGCTTCGGGACGGTAGATTCCGAGGTAGCGGGTTTCAGGTAGGGGAGGCTTGTCATGAAGAGAAATCCACGACCACAGCGTTGTTGCACTATACTCCCAAATTTGCACCAGGGGACCTGCTTGCCACCACAACAATAGAGAAGCCGCTATAGCGACGAAAGGAAGAACATGAATGGTACGTTTCATCTCCTTGTTTTTCCCGTCGCGATACGGATCGTCGCAAGCATGAGCACTATATTTATTACGGCAAAGAGCATCATCAAGCGAGTCCCTGGGTAATCGATCATCGTGGTTCTTCCTGCGTGGACAACGGCTGCAATGCTCAGGAACACCGTAAGCCAATGCGGAAACAGAAGCCGTGAAAAGTGTGACGTCTGTCCTCCGCTTTCCTTCGGGGTGGGGAGATACGGGACTTCGACGCCGGTAATTGCATAGAGAAAACCAAGGACATAAATCGGCCAGGTACCGGCTTTCAAGACCATGCCATGCACATGCAAGCCTCGCTCGCTCGGATGCCGCAACCAGCGAATCGTGGAAAGTTGAAGGAGAAGAAATGCAAACAAATATGGAAAAAGATGGAGTGCATAATCACCAGCGGCCATCTCGACAGCGAAGATATTGACGAAGAGAAAAATGATGGGAAAGAAAATGGTGATCGCCGTTGCGAGTCCGGTACAAAAGTATGTCGCGCTGCTGATATAACTGAATCGTTGCCACCAGGTTAGTCCGGGCATGTATTTCCAGAGTTCACCGAAAAGCACGGTGAACATTCCTGTAGACCACTTCAAATGCTGCCCGAAGTACGAACGCAAGTCCGCAGGGACGAGTCCACGCGCGAGTATCTCCGGGACATACACCGCCTTCCAACCTTTTGCGTGCAGCCGAAGCGACGTGACAAAATCCTCGATCAAATGCACGGCATGGCCACCAATGGATTCCAACGCTGTTCTACGAAACGTGCAGTTTGCGCCAATAACCACAGGGCACTCAATCCCGTCGCGACCCATCATCACAGGGCCGTAAAAGCCATAGGTCTGTTCGGCGGTTGCACGCGCCACGGGTGATTCATCTTGATTATAAAAAGCCTGCACTACTTGCACGAAGCCGACACGTTGATCCGAGAAATGACCCAGGACGCGATCGAGGAAATGCGGTTCAGGAATATGATCCGGATCGATAACAAGGACGAACTCCCCAGTAGATTTCGAAAGTGCGTAATTCACTTTCCCTGCTTTCGCTCCTTCGATTCCTGCACAATCCAGATGAACAATACCGAGTGACGCACAAAGCTGTTTCAGTTTTGGATCGTTCTTGCCGTCGAGCAAGTACGTCGTATGCGGATAGCGAATTGAAGCGAGTGCGGGGAGTGTCTGTGCGAACATCGCGAAAGGCTCACCCGGAGCGCAGGTGGTAAAAACATCCACGGACAAGTCTGAAGTTGCTTCGATGTGTTGTGTACGGTGCAGCGTGAGAAGGTATGTCCACGAAATGGCATTTTCGAAGAAGAACCAGAACACTGCAACCGTCAGCGGG
>Ga0172368_10009038_pt1 | contig 10036 bp, 10 predicted proteins | sample Lak11m_FD_114540 | JGI IMG/M metagenome (GOLD analysis project Ga0172368, IMG submission 114540) | Freshwater microbial communities from Kabuno Bay, South-Kivu, Congo - kab_022012_11m | ecosystem: Environmental > Aquatic > Freshwater > Lake | place: Democratic Republic of the Congo: South-Kivu...
CCTCTGCACGCGCGCCGTGGAAAATCTGCAGCGCGGTGTGCGAGCAGATGGTGGCAATCGTGAGCTCTTTCTTGTCGTAGCCGGAAAGCAGCCCGTGGATTTCTTCCCTTGAGATGTCCATCGCAAAACCTTTTTCGTGTGATTTGTTGCTCGAGGTTATAAACCTGCCCTCACGTCACGATTTCGGCCATCCTGCCCTCTTTTGCGGCCGTCTTCACTTCAAGCGCAATCCTCTCGCCCACGCTCATGCTGCGCCCGCGCAGGTAGTCCCCGTAAGGCGTGTAGCGCACGCCTGGCGAGCCTGGCACGCGGAAGGAAACGTCGAATATCACCGGCTCCTCGCCCGATTCGGATGGAATCAGCGCCCCCTGCAGCGCAAACGGGCCGATTATGCCCGGCTTGTACTCGCGCCTGCAGGTCTCGACGAACTTTTCGCCGATTTCAAACACTTTTTCCAAAAGCGACTCGCGGATGGTGCAGGCAACGTGCCCTACCTCTATGTTCTTCATTCTGGCTATCTTGAGGATTTCGATCTGCTCGGGCGCAGTCAGCCGCAATAGGCCGTCCAGGTTGGTCTGGCGTCGGAAGTCGGTGCCCATGAGCTCGAGCTCGCCTGTCAGGGGCGAGACGAAATAGTTGAAGTTGAACTGCGCCCCAAGCACGAACTCCTCTATAAGCGCGCTTTCCAAGCCCTCCTGCGTGATGAGCCCGCTGGCAAGCATTTCCTTGCTCTTGCGCTCGTATTCGTGCGCGGAGTTGACCGTGAAGAAGGCGCGCTCATACTTGCGGGCAGCTTCTGACGCTTTGACAAGGACCAGCCTGTCGATTTCCCCAGGGGAACCGAACGTCTGGGGGATGCGCACGCCTGCCTTCCTAAGCAGCCACTGCTGGTTCTTCGGAGTGTTGCGCTCCTCGGCTCGAAGCAGGTGGCGGTTGCCGAATATGGGAACTTCGAACTGGTTTTCAATCAGGTCATAGCCGACATACACCGAGAACGAGCGATGGGGCACGAATACGGACTGCTTCTTTTGAAGCTCCAAAACGGCTTTCTTGCCCGCAATGTCCGAGAAGCGGTCAAGCAGCATTATCTCGTCAATGCACCCGACCTGGCCAAGCGGGGTATTGCGCTTGAGGTAGTATTTTTTGTAGGTCTTCTCGCGCCCTTTCTGGCAGACCACGGTGGATTTGAGCCCGAATGCGCGCGCGCCTGCCGAAATGTCCAGCGCAGAATGCGAACCCAGCACGGATATTGACGGACTCGTGTAAGATGAGGCAATTTTGCCCATTGAGCTGCCCATGCCCGCTGCGGGCAAATTCTTTGGGGAATTTGCCATGTCTGAGACGACCATAGGAAATTATTGGAAATGGGGTTAAAAAACCTATCTAAACGACGGATTTAAATATACGGTATATGAGAATTTACCACTTATAAAAACAAATAGCCAGCAGTAATGATGGAAAAGAAACTTTTGCACATCCGCACCAGCGCCACTGGCACCAAGGTCAAATAGCCTTTTTAAACCAGGGAACGAAACTATCTCGTGCTAAATTTCACCGACCGGCATAAGGATGCCTGATGAATTTAGTGGAGTGAGAACATGGAACAACCTGGCGAGGGTGAAATGCCAGAACAGGAAGCTGCTTCTAGTGTTGAGAAGGGCCCGAAGCCCGATTTCCGGGTGGTGCAGACAGAGTACAACCTGAAGGCAGGAAAGACTCTTTACAAGGACGTGGGGGCTATGTGGAAGAACACCAGCAAGGCTGGCAACGAGTTTTACACAATGAAGATTGGGAAGCTCAAGCTATTGGTATTCCCCAATGACCGACAGTGAACTATCATGAGAAAGGTGGCGTTTATGGCGAAAAAAACTGACGAGGAACCTGAAGAGAAGAAGAAGCTTGTGATAAAGGAGCTTGAGGACCTGCCAGGAGTTGGCGAGGTATCCGCCGAGAAGCTGCGCAAGGCAGGCTATGATGACCTGCAGAAAATCGCGGCAAGCAGCCCCCACGAACTGGACGAGATAGCCGAAATCGGCGTGGAGACCGCAAAAAGAACCATAGCCGCTGCGCGCGACTCCCTTGAGATGGGCTATGAGTCAGCGGACAAGATACTGGAGAGGCGCAAATCGATTGGAAGGATAACCACGGGCAGCAAGGAGCTGGATGCACTCATCGGCGGCGGCGTGGAAACCATGTCCATAACCGAGTGCTACGGCAAATTCTCCTCCGGAAAATCGCAGATAGGCTTCCAGCTCGCGCTAAACGTGCAAAAGCCAGTGGAGCAAGGCGGCCTGGGCGGCAACACGCTGTTCGTGGACACCGAAAGCACTTTCCGTCCAGAGAGAATTGCGCAGCTTGCCCAAAACGCAGGCCTGGACCCTGACGAGGCGCTCAAGAAAATCTTCGTGGCAAAGGCGATAAACTCCGACCACCAGATGGTGCTCATCGACAAGGCTGAAGAGATGATAAAGGAAAAGGGCATCCGCCTCATTGTGGTGGACTCCATGACCGCGCACTTCCGCGCAGACTATATAGGCAGGGGGGCGCTGGGCGACAGGCAGCAGAAGCTCAACAAGCACGTGCACGTGCTGCAGAAGCTTGCTGACAAGCACAACCTGGCTGTTTACATAACCAACCAGGTGATGGACAACCCTGGCATAATGTTCGGCGACCCCACTACCCCGATTGGCGGGCACGTGCTGGCGCACGCCGCAACCTACAGGATATATCTTCGGAAGGGCAAGGAGGAAAAGAGGATTGCAAGGCTGGTCGATTCGCCCAGCATGCCCGAAGGCGAGTGCGTGTTCAAGGTGACTCCGAAGGGAATAGCGGACTGAAGGAGCCGAAGGGAATGTGCAGTGTGCACCTGCGCAGGCGGTGGAGCGACGGCAATCGAGCGCGCTCGATTGCGCCCATTCGCCGAAGGCGAATCGGGAGCTCCGCCGGATTGCTGACTGAGTTTCTTTTTTATTTTCCTTCTTTTTCCCAATTTTCTTTCCTTTTCGATTTGCTATCTTTCTTTTGCCGCCGTGCTTGTTCAGCCGAGCGTTTTTTCCATTTCGGCAAGCTCTGCTTCGGTTTCCCTTTTCATCCTAAGAAGCACCGAGCGGCCCTTTTCGTCTATGCTGAGGGAAGAGAGCTCGCGGGAGGAATATTCCAGGAATTCCAACAGGTGGGCTTTGGGGTTCTTGCAGCGCGTGCCCCAGTCGAAAACCGCGCAGCGCATGTTCTTGGACAAGTACTTGCCGTAGCGCTGCAGCGCCTCCTGCCTGCTCTCGTCGGGCATTATGGAGTCCGGCATCAAAAAGCGCAGGTCAGTGCCGTCGGGCATGAGGTGGAAGAGCATTTCGCAGGCATACAAGGAAACCTTGCAGCCAGGGTGCTGGGGGAGAATGTGCGTGCGGGCAAGCTTGCACAACTTTCTTGCGCCATCAGCCGAGCCTGCAAGTGTAAGCACAGTTATGCTCTTGATGCTCCGGCCACGGTCCTCGGCAGCGTCCAGGAGAAGCTGTATGCCCTTGACCAGGGTGGAACCGGTTGCCATCGTGTCGCCTATTATCACGTGCGCATCGTTTGGGAGCGACTCGAAATTCTCGTAGCCTGCAACTGCGCGGAACTGGCCTTGCCTTCCCTCCACCCGCTGGCGCTGTATGCCTATGAAACACTGCTGCAGCGCAAAGCCGAAGCTCTTCTTGAACCCGTGGTTGAGCGAATAGTAAAGCCCGCCTGAGAGGAGGACCAGCTCGCATATGCTCTCGCGCTTGGCGCCGGAAAGCACGCGCGCAGCTGTTATGTCGGCAAATATTGCGGAATTCTTTTCCATCGCATCCTGCAATCGCTTGCCCACCAGGTGCGGGGAGTAGAGAACCGAACGCGCTGCATCGGAGCAGATGATGTACGTGTCCGGCAGCAAGCTTTCGTCTGCCACGCAGTAGAGGGCGCAATTCTTGGACTTTTCAACCTCGCTTACCTGTGCCATTTTCCCACGTTCTGAAGTTGCGTGGCAACCCTAATAAAACTAAACGCCGCAGGGTCATGCATGGAAACATCGACCTGGCTGGCTACGCCCAACATCGCGGTTGTGAAATACTGGGGAAAACGCGACAACCGATTGAACCTTCCGCAGAACGGCAGCATATCAGTCACAATGGACGAGGCGCTTGCCACCAAGACCAGCGTGCAATTCGACCCTGATTTCAAATCAGACCGCTTGGTGCTCAACGGGAATGAAGCAACCGGAAAGGAAACCGCCCGTGCCTCGCAGGTGCTTGGGGCGGTACGCAAAAAAGCAGGCACAGCGCAGAAGGCGCACATTGTTTCGGAAAACAACTTCCCAACTGCGGCAGGCATAGCCTCCTCTGCCTCGGGTTTTGCCGCGCTTGCCTGTGCTGCCTCGGATGCCGCCGGCCTGCGATCGACCCCAAAGGAGCTATCGATATTCGCAAGGCTGGGCTCCGGATCGGCCTGCCGCTCAGTCTTAGGGGGGTTCGTGGAATGGAGGATGGGCGGCAAAAGGGACGGCAGCGATTCCTATGCTGTCCAGCTGGCGCCCGCCTCGCATTGGCCTGGATTGCGCAACGTGATTGCGCTGACCGATTCAGGCAGGAAGAAGGTGGGATCTGCAGATGGCATGGAGATAACCACGGCTACCAGCACGCTTTACCCAGAGCGCGTGAAGGGCAACCCTAAGGTGCTCTCCATGATGCGCCGCGCCATACTTGCGCGCGACCTGCCTACTTTCCTTGAGCTTGCCATGCGCGAGTCCTCGCACATGCACGCAGTCATGCTGGATTCCTTCCCGCCGATAACTTACCTCAACGACGTTTCAAGGGAGATAATCCACGCGGTGCACGATTACAACAAAAAGAAAGGGAAAACCTGCGCGGGCTACACTTTTGACGCGGGCCCCAACGCACACGTCTTCACATTGGACAAGCATGTGGAGGAAGTGGAGGGGCTCCTAAAGGAAATTCAAGGCGTGCAGCAGACAATCGTTTGCGGCGTGGGAAACGGGCCGAGGGGCCTCTCGGAAATAGAGTCGCTTTTGGATTAGGAGCTGAAAAATAACAGGAAAAGGAAGCGCGGATTGTTGCCTGGAACCGTGTTTCTGCGCCCTATTTCAGCTGCGGCTGAAATATCTGCCAAAAAGCATCACTGGCGGCTTCCATGTTTTTTGACATCTGCCGCAGTTCGCTGCGCCGTCTGTCAAGAAGCCTATTGTCGGCTTCCATGCTTCTTGACGTCTGATTCCAGCTGCGGCTGGAATGTCTGTGAAAAAGCCCTACTGACGACTTCCGTGCTTTTTCACATCCCAGATGTACTTGCCCATCCTCACAGGAGTGACAGTTATCTCAAAGCCAAAGCCATGCTCCTGGAGGAATCCTGCCAGCTTCGGGTTTATGTCGTCGGCAACCGGGTCGTTGTTCATCCAGCTGGTGGACTTGCCCACGTTGAGGCAGTCTGCGATGAGCCCGGCGTCCAAGTCAGAGACCCCGTAGGACATTACCTTGTCGTGCACCTCCCGCGGGGTGGGCTTCGCTATTGTCACCTGTTGAGCAACTGCATCCATCATATCTCCTCCTGATTTTGATCGGAGCGGCTGGTCACCGCCCAAAATCCTGGTTCGCCTGCCACTAATACTCAAAAAAGGTTTTTGAAGCTTTGCTGAGCAGCACATGCATGGAAAAGAAGGAAAAATCGTGCGGCGCGGTTGTTTTCCGGGAGGAAAACGGCAAAAGGCTGTATCTCATCTTGCACTATAGCGAAAACCACTGGGATTTCCCAAAAGGGCATGTGGAAAATGGCGAGAGCGAGGAGCAGACCGCACGGAGGGAAACGCTGGAGGAGACCGGGATTTCCCAGCTGGAGTTCCTGCCTGGCTTCAGGCGGGTCATCACCTATACTTTCAAGCGCAAAGGCTCGCTTGTGCCCAAAGAGGTCGTGTTCTTCGCCGCAAAAACCGGCCAGAAGGAAGTGAAACTCTCGCATGAGCACATTGGCTTTGAATGGCTGCCATATGGCCAGGCGGAGAAGAAAATCACGTACGGCAATGCGCGCACCATACTTTCCCTGGCAGACAAGTTCTTAGCGCCTCTTGAAAAGCCGTGAGAGCACGCCTGAAGCCTTGCCCGCCTTCCCTCTGGGCAGAGCTTTTTTCTTTCTGACTCCGGCTGGATTTCGCTCATCTTTCTTCTGCCCTGCTTTAATGAAACGAGAGAGTTCCTTTCTAAGCTGCGGAGATTTGAAATCGTTTATAATGATAGCGGCTTTGCCATCAAGCGCCTTGCGCGGCATGGTGGTGGTGAGCGCAACGCAGGGCATGCCTGCCGCAGCGGCCGCCTTTATGCCTGCCAGTGAGTCCTCAAAGACGATGCACTCTAAAGGGTCCGCCCCGAGCTTTTCCGCAGCAAGAAGGAAAGCGTCTGGCGCTGGCTTGCGGTTCTTTACGTCTTCCAGGCCCACAAATGGCATGTTTGGCATGCCGATTGCCATCATCGAGGCAAGTATGTGCGGCTTGTGGCCGCCCGAGGCTATTGCGGTCGCAACCCCGTTTTTCTGGAGAGTGGCAAAAAACTCTTTGAAGCCCGGAGTTGCCTGCAGCCCTTTCTGCTCGACGTGGTCCTGGTATATTTCAGCCCGCTTAGACAGTGTTGGGCGGATGTCCTGCTTTATCCCGTGCTTTGCAAATACGTCCTGCAATATTGCAACCGAGCCGACTCCTGTGTAGTCGCGCTTCCAGACTGCAGGGAGGATTTTCACGCCCAGCGGAGCGAGTGCTTTGTTGAAAGTGTGCAGGTGGGCCTTTTCGCTGTCCACAATCACCCCGTCCAGGTCGAATATCACCGCGCGCAGGCGCTTTAGCTTCGAGATAGGGACTGGTTTGAAAGTGCTGCCAGCGCTTTGGCTGCCGCCATCCGGTTGCGAATCATCCTCCTTTTCCGAGCCAGATGCAATGCCAACCTTTGAGTTTTTGCTAGCGCCCTTAGAGAGTTGAAGCACAAGCTCACCTGGCCGAGCGTTGCCAGACTGAACATTCCGACTTTTTGCCGCGTCTAGAGCAGCATTGCCAAAAGAGCCTGGCAGTTCATTTTTCCCTGAATCCGGGCCTCCTTCGCTTAGAGGGCTGGTGAGGTTGCGCGGGTCTAGCCTGTCATCACAACCAAGCTGGATGCCCTCGTCTAGAAGCTTGGCATTAAACTCTTGCTCAGGCAGGCAAAGCTGGCTGGGATTTGTTTTGAAAACGGCGCTGGATGAGTTTGAATCTGCCGAACCCGCCTTCTCATGAAGCGAAGATGGGAAAGCAAACTGCCACCGGCTTTGCTGCTTGGAGCGAATAGTTTCCAGGGCGGCCCAGGCAATTGAAAATGAGTAGACGCGATATGCTACCTGATCAAACGAAGGAGAATGCAGACCTGAGCGGTCCCTCATCGCACCCATTATTTCCCTGCTCATGCCCGAAGGGCAGGCCTCCCCAAAAGCCAATTCCGCAAGTTGGTATTCGTTGAAAACCCCTTGTATTGGCAAGTATGAAGAATTCGGAAAATCCAAGCTAGAATAGACTGCATGTATTCTGAGCACTGTGCCCGCCAATGACGCATCTGCTGGCGTGTTGTCCAGGTTCAAGTACAAGTCTTGCCCATTGAAGCGCTCGCTGTTCCGAACAAGCGGGATGTACGCCCGCGCCAAGGATAAGACTAGCTCGCCACCATCACTTTTGACCAAGTAATCCTTCCCGTTCCTAGATATGTTGATGACCCCGCCATCCTGGAGAGAATTTATCATCAGGAGCTCATCGTGCGTCAGAGAAACTCCTTCGCTTGACAGCCCCCTGCGAATCTGGGATACGCCACCTGAAGATATTCTACACGCATCGACCAGAATTTCGAAATGCAAGAACTCGGACGTTTCCCCGGCAACGCCAACTATGCGCTTGCCCCCTCGTTCTTCTTGGACCGCATACCCGCCCACCGCAGAAGAGTTGCGTGAAACAAGGTCGTTGAGGTTGCTCGCGCCATCCAGCCCGACCCGCACCGACCTCTGGTTCCCATTGGTTGGGCTGACTGCAAGAATATGCAAATTCCTGTTCTGGCTTGTCTGCTGCACTACCACAAATTCCACTTGACCGCAAAAGCAGGCTTTAGATGAATGATGAAAGTTTAAATTGCCTAGTAGTCCACTCCCGAACGGGAGAGCACACCGCGGTCAAATGGGTGCTTCAGCTTGCCCACATAGGCAACGTAGTCGGCAACGTCCTCTATCTTTTTGGAGGCGCCCCTGCCGGTGAGCACCAGCTCGCATGACGGGTGCTTGCTGGAAATGAGCGAGAGGACCTGGTCTTCGGAAACCAGCTTCTCCAGGATGGCCCAGAATATCTCGTCAAGAATCACCAGGCCGTACTCCCCGGACACTGCAAACTGCCTTGCCTTTTCAAATGCCTGGGCAGTAAGCTCCCCGTCCTTTTCATTTATCACAAAACAGTCCTTGCAAAAAACCACCGAGCCGTGCTTTTCAAGATAAGATGCGTGCTTTTCTGACGCAGGGCAGAATTTTGTCCCTGAAACGACCGTGATTCCAAGCTTGCGCATGGGAGATAACTCGCTGGAAAGCCCCCCTTTAAGAAACTGCACAAAGGCGACTTTAAGGCCATGCCCTGAAGCCCGCACTGCCAGGCCTACTGCGGAAGTGGTCTTGCCGTTGCCATCCCCGGTAAGTACGTGCACCAGCCCCTGTTTTCTCGGCATGGCTAACTTTCGTGGGCAAGCTTATTTACTGCTTTCTCCCAAATCCCATTCATGAGGGAAGCCGAGCTCTACAGGCATATGCCTGGCGGCGCAGTGTCCTGCTTGCTGTGCCAGCGGAGGTGCTACCTGAAGAAAGGGGGAACAGGATATTGCCATGTGAGAAGGAATGGCGGCGGAAAGCTTTACTCTCTGAATTACGGCAAGTGCGTTTCCTATGCGGTCGACCCGATTGAGAAAAAGCCGTTCTACCATTTCTGCCCAGGCTCGCCGGTTTTCTCATTCGCGGCGCCTGGCTGCAATTTCCGCTGCGAGCACTGCCAGAACTGGGAGATTTCCCAGCCAGCGCAGATAATCGGGCAGGATATCCCGCCGGAAAAGATGGTGGGCATGGCGCTGCGCACGCGCTCGGAAGGGATTGCTTACACCTACACCGAGCCGACCATATTTTTCGAATACGCAAAAGACACGGCCGTTCTTGCAAGAAAAAAAGGGCTGTACAACGTGTTTGTGAGCAACGGCTACATGACACCAGAGGCAATTGGGGAGATGGGAAATTTCCTGGATGCTGCCAGGCTGGACCTCAAGGCATTTGACGACAAGTTCTACAGGAAAGTCTGCGGGGAGGCACATTTGGAGCCTGTTCTGCAATCGATAAAGCTGCTGCACAAGAAAATGCACCTGGAAATAATCACGCTTCTCATCCCCACGCTGAATGACTCGGACGAGGAGATACGCGCGCTTTCCAAATGGGTGAAGGGGCTTGATGACGGCATCCCCCTGCATTTCACTGGATATTACCCTGCAAACAGGATGACCCTCCCACCCACGCCTGTTGAAACACTGGACCGCGCGCGCAGGATTGCCATGGAGGAGGGGCTCAAATACGTTTATACCGGCAACCGGCCAGGCGACCCTGGGGAAAACACATATTGCCCCTCATGCAAGGAGCCCGTAATTTTGAGGATGGGCATGTCCATGCTGGAAAACAGGCTTGCAAAGGGCAGCAGGTGCCCGAAATGCAAAATGAAATTGCCCGTTGTTTTCAATTGGAAAAAGAAGAAATAGAGGTGTTGGAATGGCAAGATTGGTGAAAAAGGATGCTACAGCGCCAGTGCAGTTCAGCGGGCATGCCTGCATGTGCGGGCTTTCAAAAAATCAGCCTGCCTGCGATGGCAGCCACAGGATGTGCGCAGGCGAGGAAGCTGGCAAGCTGTATGTTTACGAGAATGGCAAGCGAAGGGAAGTGAAGGCACCCTGAGGCTAGAGCGCGCCCAGCTGCCTGAGGTGGCCTATCC
>Ga0172368_10009045_pt1 | contig 10031 bp, 10 predicted proteins | sample Lak11m_FD_114540 | JGI IMG/M metagenome (GOLD analysis project Ga0172368, IMG submission 114540) | Freshwater microbial communities from Kabuno Bay, South-Kivu, Congo - kab_022012_11m | ecosystem: Environmental > Aquatic > Freshwater > Lake | place: Democratic Republic of the Congo: South-Kivu...
AGCACCTTGTTGCGCTGTTGCGAGCCGACGCCGTACGCATAGCCATGATCAATGGATTGAATTTGGTCTGACATAAAAGGCCTCCTCGAGGTCAACGGTTGAATACATTGCGCTGACATTTTAGGGTCAAGGTGTTGGAATCGAGCGTATTTTTTGTGGTGCTCCCTGCATTTTGTGAGGTTACTGGTGGGCGCTGCCACAACTTGCATGGCGTTATGCGCAGTGTCCTTGGGTGCGTTTACTTTTCATCCAGCCGGAAGCGCACCGGAACGGTAAACCACTTGTCAATCGCGACACCGTTGGATTGCGCAGCCACGTAACGCCATTGCAAGACGGCTTGCAAAGCAGCCCGGTCAAGCAGATCGAAACCGCTGGACTGCGCAACTTCACCGCGCAGTGCCCGGCCTTGGCTTGAAATCAGCACCCGTACCTGCACCGTGCCTTGTTCCCCACGGCGCAAACTCAAGGGCGGATAGACAGGCGCAGGGTTATCCAGGTAGTCCGCGTCCACAGAGGGCATGGTGGTGGCATTGGCTGTTACCGTGGCAGGGATTGCCCCTGCCGTGGACGCAGAACTTTGGGGCAGTGCCGATGCTGTGGTCAAAAAATCTGTTGTGACACCGTGTGCCGCTTTGTCTATTGCTTCTGCCGCAGACTCAAACATTGGTTCTGTGGCGGTGCGTGGTGACTTTTCTGTTGCCTGTTTGTGCCCGCTGGTCAAGGGATGACTGAGCGGGGCTGATGGGCGACTGGGCGCTGGTGGTGTGACGTTGGGCGGTTTGGTGCCATGCGGGTGTATCTGGATTGGCCGTAATAAGTTTCTTTGCTGTGGTGTTTGGGCTTGTCTGAAGTGCACCAGCAAAGGCCGCAAAGGCTCCAGTTGTACGCTGGACGTGCGCGGCTGGCTTTGCAAGCACCCCAAAAAAGCCAGGTGCGCCAGCAACACAGCCATCCCCAGCGCGAGCAGTCTCATGTGTCAGACCGGTTATTTTCGCCGCCGTTTCAGTATTTCAGTCGCTCCGGGCGCAGCTCTTGCAGGATGGTGGTCGAAATTTCTTCGATGGATTTGGTTGTTGTTGACAACCAGCGGATACCACTGCGTCTCATCATCGCTTCGGCCTCACGCACCTCATAGCGGCAATTTTCAAGTGAAGCGTATCTGGAATTTGGGCGGCGTTCGTTGCGAATTTCGCTCAGGCGTTCTGGCTGGATGCTCAAACCAAACAGTTTTTTGCGTTGTGTTTTGAGCGCAGGAGGCAGGTCTTGGCGTTCAAAATCTTCTGGAATGAGCGGGTAATTGGAGGCTTTTAGTCCATATTGCATGGCAAGGTAGAGGGAGGTTGGTGTCTTGCCGCTGCGGCTGACGCCAACCAGGATCACGTCTGAGTTTTCCAGATCGCGGTTTGATTGACCGTCGTCGTGCTCGAGTGAAAAATTGATGGCTTCAATGCGCGACTGGTACTGCTGACTTTTGCTGGAATCGCTGAAACGTCCAATGCGGTGGTTGGACTTGATGTCCAGTTCCTTTTCCAGCGGATGTACAAAGGTGCTGAACATGTCCATCAACAGGCCCTGACAGTTTTCCTCGATCACCTGAAGTACCTCGGAATTGGCAAGCGTCAAAAAGACAATCGGCCGCTTGTTGTCAACCACGCCAGCGTGGTTGATCTGTCGAACCACAGAGTGCGCCTTGTCAACGTTATCCACAAACGGCAAGCGCACGCGTTGCAAATTGGTTTCAAACTGGTTCAGGATGGCGTTACCAAAGGTTTCGGCAGTAATACCTGTGCCATCAGAGACAAAAAAAACGGTGCGGTTGGGCATGGAAAGACGTACGGTGAGATGGACAAGGGGAGATCACAGCAGGCTGTTTGTCGATGGGATTTGATCCAGTGTCAGTTTTGTTCGGGCCTACAATTATTATCATCCATTCATGCACGGACTCAGGCCGTTTTCAATACCACAACGACACCCCAAAAGCGGTTCCTGATCCATCGATTTTTTAACTTCTGGAGTATTTGATGACTGCACTGTTTGCACCCACCGATCTGGTGGTGCCATTTGAAAAGTTGAGGATGACCGATGTGGATTCGGTGGGTGGCAAAAATGCCAGCTTGGGAGAGATGATCTCCAACTTGCCCACCGGAGTGAAAGTGCCCACGGGTTTTGCCACGACCGCTCATGCCTTTCGGGAATTCCTGAAATTTGGCGACCTGAATCAGAAGATCAATGAGCGTCTGGCCAAGCTGGACACCGAAGACGTGAATGCACTCGCGGCGGCTGGTGCAGAAATTCGTGCCAGGGTCGAAAACCAGCCTTTTCCCGCTGATTTTGAGAAGGAAATCAGAGCAGCGTTTGCCACCTTGTGCGGTAGTAACGCACAAGCATCCTTTGCGGTGCGATCGTCGGCCACGGCTGAGGATTTGCCCGACGCATCCTTTGCCGGTCAGCAAGAAACTTTTTTGAATGTCACGGGCATTGATGCCGTGATGCACAAGATTCGTGAAGTTTTTGCGTCGCTTTACAACGACCGGGCCATCAGTTACCGGGTGCACAAGGGGTTTGCGCACGAGCATGTGGCCTTGAGTGCCGGGGTGCAGCGCATGTGCGTTCTGACCTGGGGGCTGCTGGCGTCATGTTTACGCTGGATACTGAATCCGGCTTTGACGATGTGGTGTTCATTACCTCAAGCTACGGACTGGGCGAAACAGTGGTGCAGGGTGCCGTCAATCCGGACGAGTTTTATGTTCACAAGCCGATGCTGCGCGCGGGCAAGCAGGCCCTGATCCGACGCAATCTGGGCTCCAAACTGATTCAAATGCAATTTACAACGGCCGAAGAAAAGTCCAAGACCGGCCAGTTGGTCAAGACCACCGACGTTCCCACCGAGATGCGCAACCGCTATTCGCTGACGGACGCCGACGTGCAACGCTTGGCAAGCTACGCGCTCGTGATTGAAGGGCACTATGGTCGTCCCATGGACATCGAATGGGGCAAAGACGGTGTCGATGGTGAGCTTTATATTCTGCAAGCGCGGCCTGAAACGGTCAAAAGCCAGGCGGCGGGCAGGGTGGAACAACGCTACAAACTCAAGGGCAAAGGCGTGGTTTTGGTTCAGGGTCGTGCGATTGGTCAAAAAATTGGCACTGGCCCGGTCAAGGTGGTGCACAGTATCACCGAGATGGATCGCGTGCAGGCGGGCGATATTTTGGTCACCGACATGACAGATCCCAATTGGGAACCGGTGATGAAGCGTGCCTCTGCGATTGTCACGAACCGGGGCGGTCGTACGTGTCATGCTGCGATCATTGCGCGCGAGCTGGGTATCCCGGCGGTGGTGGGCTGTGGCCATGCTGATCAGGTGCTCAAGGACGGCATGCTGGTGACCGTCAGTTGTGCCGAAGGAGATACCGGCTTTATTTACGACGGTCTGTTGGAAACGGAAGTGACCGAAGTGCGTCGTGGTGTCATGCCCGAGCTTCCCGTCAAGATCATGATGAACGTTGGCAATCCGCAGCTGGCGTTTGACTTTTGCCAGTTGCCCAACGCGGGCGTGGGTTTGGCGCGGTTGGAGTTCATCATCAACAACAACATTGGAGTGCATCCCAAAGCCATTCTGGACTATCCCAATATTGATACCGACCTGAAAAAAGCCGTGGAATCGGTGGCGCGTGGCCACGCATCACCGCGCGCTTTTTACGTGGACAGGGTGGCAGAGGGTGTGGCCACCATCGCAGCAGCCTTCTGGCCAAAGCCGGTGATCGTACGCCTGTCAGACTTCAAGAGCAACGAGTACCGCAAGCTCATCGGTGGCAGCCGCTACGAGCCAGAAGAAGAAAACCCGATGCTGGGTTTTCGTGGGGCTGCGCGTTACGTCAGTGAAGAGTTTGGTGAGGCCTTTGCCATGGAGTGCGAAGCGCTCAAGCGCGTCCGTGAAGACATGGGGCTGGTCAATGTGCAGGTGATGGTGCCGTTTGTGCGTACGCTGGCACAAGCCAAAAAAGTGACCGAACTTCTGGCGGCGCATGGTCTCAAGCGCGGTGAAAACGAGCTCAAACTGATCATGATGTGCGAGATCCCGAGCAACGCCATTTTGGCCGACCGTTATCTGGAATATTTTGACGGATTTTCCATCGGCTCCAATGATTTGACGCAGTTGACGCTGGGGCTCGATCGCGATTCCGGCCTTGAATTGTTGGCCAAAGATTTCGATGAACGCGATCCGGCGGTAACGGCGCTGATCTCGCAGGCGATCACTGCCTGTCGTGGTCGGGGCAAGTACATTGGTATTTGCGGGCAGGGTCCCAGCGATCACCCGGATTTCGCCAAGTGGCTGATGCAAGAGGGCATCTCTTCGATTTCACTGAATCCGGACACGGTGGTTGCGACCTGGCAAAACCTGGCCAGCCAATAGCAAACACCTATAGCGTGAGGCACCATCGGGTGCCATCATCGGGCCGATGGTGAAACCTGATACCACTGACAACCAGCCGATTGCAACGTTTTCGCGTTGGCACGGCTGGTTATTGGCGGTCTGGTTTGCGGCGTCGTTTGGTGTTGTTTTTTTTGCACGTGATCTGTTGCAGGTGGTGGCCGGTTGGCCGGTGTCCTACTGGTTTGCGGCGCAGGGCAGCGTGTTGGTGTTCATTGCCATCATTGGCGTGTTTGCCTGGCTGTCCAATCGGCTGGATGAGCCCTCCAGCCAAGGCTCCGTTGTGGTTGATGGGTATGTGAAGCATATCCACCGTCAGTTTTGGGCTTTTGTGCTGCTATTTTTGTTGTTCATCGGTGTGCTGGCCGTCGCCGAGGGCGAAGGCTTGCGAAAGATTTGGGTTGGTGCCATTTTTCTGTTTGCCACCGTTTTTCTCTATGCCTTGATCGGCATTTACGACCGAACCTCCAAAGCGTCGGAGTACTACGTGGCGGGCAGGCGCATTCCTGCGGTTTACAACGGCATGGCGGTGGCCGCCGATTGGATGAGCGCGGCCTCATTCATCAGCATGGCGGGTGGGCTGTACCTGCAAGGTTTTAGCGGCGTGGGAGTGCAGCCAGGTGGACTGGTTTATGTGCTGGGTTGGACCGGCGGTTTTTGCCTGGTTGCCATTTTGGTGGCACCGTACCTGCGCAAGATGAACCTTTACACCGTACCTGACTTTTTTGGCACTCGCTTCGGGGGCCGGTGGCCACGCATCATTGCCGCCTGGTCTGCGGTGCTGTGTTCGTTCACCTATGTGGTGGCCCAGATCTACGGCGTTGGTTTAATCACGTCGCGCCTGACGGGGGTACAGTTTGAGATCGGAATCTTGCTGGGCTTGGGTGGCGTACTGGTGTGTTCTTTTTTGGGGGGCATGCGCGCAGTGACCTGGACACAGGTGACGCAGTATGTTGTGCTGATTCTGGCGTTCCTGATCCCTGTTTCATGGTTGGCCTACAAGCAGTTGGGTAACCCATTTGCGCCAGCTGTTTATGGCCAACAACTGCCAAAAATTGCCGCTATGGAACGGCAGCTCTCGGAGTCACCTGCAGAACAAGAGGTGATCCGGGAATACAGTCGTCGTGCCAGCCGCTATGCGCAGATGCTGGAGAACGTAACCGAATCCCTTGCGCTGGAACGCAAGAAGCAGGCTGAAGAAGTCGCGCGCCTGACGCAGTCCCAGGCGGATGAAGCGGTGATTGTTGCGGCACGCAGAGCGTTGGCTGCCTTGCCGCGCGACGAGGAACGCGCGCGCGAGGTCTGGACGCGTGCCATGCAGGAGAATCTGGACCGCGCCCGACCGCTGGCGGGCATGCCAACGCACACACAACCTTTCGCTGGAGACCCCAACGGCACGGCTGGTGAGCAGAACCTGTTTGAGGCGTCCAGGCGTAATTTTCTGGCTTTGATGTTTTGCCTGATGGTGGGAACCGCCGGGTTGCCACACGTTCTGACACTGTTTTACACTACCCGCAGCGTCACCGAGACCAGAAATTCAGTCACTTGGTCGCTCGTATTCATAGCGCTGCTGTACTTGGCGGCTCCCGCTCTGGCTGTATTGGTAAAGTTCGAAATCATGGGCCAGCTGGTGGGGCAACGTTTTGATGCATTGCCGACCTGGATTGCCCAGTGGTCGCGGCTGGATCCAGCACTGATTTCTGTAAGTGACGTCAACGCCGACCAGATTTTGCAGTTCGCAGAGCTGCACCTGGGCGCAGATATTGTGATGCTGGCCACCCCGGAAATTGGTGGCTTGCCTTATGTGATTTCTGGCTTGGTGGCGGCGGGAGGATTGGCCGCAGCGCTATCCACCGCAGACGGGCTGTTGCTGACCATCGGCAACGCACTTGCGCATGATCTGTTTTATCGGGGTGACAGCGACCGTGCCGGGGCAGTACGTCGCGTCATGCTGTCCAAGTTTGCACTGTTGCTGGTGGCCTTGGTGGCGGCCTATGTTGCCGCACAACGCCCTGCAGACATTCTGTTTTTGGTTTCTGCCTCTTTTTCGCTGGCGGGTGCTGCGTTTGTGCCGGTGATGGTGATCGGGATTTTCTGGCAAGGCGTGACCCGCGTGGCCGCTGTGGCCGGCATGCTCAGCGGACTGGGTCTGACGCTTTATTACATGGTCATCAACATGGCTGCGGTGCGGACCTTTTTTGGTTTAAACGGCTCCGGCCTTTGGTTCGACATTGAGCCCATTTCAGCGGGTGTTTTTGGCGTCTTTGCCGGTGTAACCGTCACCCTGATCATGAGCCTGCTTACGCGCTCGCCCAATCGCACCGAGTAGTCTTAGGTGACAAGAGCGGCCGACCAACCGGCTGCCGCTATAATCGCGGGCTCACCTTGCTACACCCCATGTGGACGCTGGGGGTGGCTTTTTGCCTCATCAGAGGTTTATCCAGAAGGAGTATCGATGCGTCATTATGAAATCATCCTCATGATCCACCCGGATCAGAGCGAACAAGTTCCGGCCATGCTGGAACGCTACAAAGGCATGATCGTTGCCGGCGGTGGCAAAGTGCACCGCGTTGAAGACTGGGGTCGTCGCCAGATGGTCTATATGATCAACAAGTTGGCCAAGTCTCATTACCTGTGCATCAACATCGAAGCCGACCAAGCCGTGATGGCTGATCTGGAACACGCCTTCAAGTTCAACGACGCTGTGCTGCGTCACTTGACCGTGCTCAAGAAAAAGGCGGAAACCGGGCCTTCGTCGATGATGAAGACGGTCGAGCGTGAAGACGCCCGCAAGACCCAGCAAGCCGAATACCAGGCTTGAAGCCCCAGAGTTCCAGCAAACAGTGAGCCCTGTTAACCAGCTTGAACTGACTGCCAGCATTCTCGAAATCGACGCTTTGCGTTATACGCCGTCGGGCCTTCCAGCCGTCAACGTACGTCTGGAGCACGATTCGCAGATACCCGAGGCGGGGCAGGTCAGGCAAGTAAAGGCCATCGTTAAGTCGGTCGCTTTCGGGACGGTGGCAGAGCAACTGGCCAGGCAAGACATTGGCAGCAACTGGAATTTCAAAGGTTTTGTGGTAACGCCGCGTGGCGCAAAGCATGTGGTGTTTCACATTCAAGAATTTGTTTAAAAGTAAAGCATTTATCCCTATTTGAAGGAGTCCATCATGGCCGGACCAAAACGTTTCAACAACAAAGACAAGCGCCCAAAGCGCCCCGCACAGAACCTGCTGTTCAAGCGCAAACGCTTTTGTCGCTTCACGGTGACAGGCGTTGAAGAAATTGATTACAAAGACATCGACACCTTGCGTGATTTCATCGCTGAAAATGGCAAGATCATTCCGGCACGCCTGACCGGCACGCGTGCCATTTTCCAGCGCCAGCTCAACACCGCCATCAAGCGCGCACGTTTTCTGGCTCTGCTGCCCTACAGTGATCAGCACAAGATTTAAGGAATCAACACCATGCAAATCATTCTGCTCGACAAGGTGGTGAACCTTGGAAATCTCGGTGAAATCGTTCGTGTCAAGGACGGTTATGCGCGCAACTTCCTGATTCCGTCGGGTCGTGCCCGTCGCGCCACAGAAGCTGCAAAAAAGGAATTCGAAGTGCGGCGCGCTGAGCTTGAAAAAGCCGCTGCTGTGAAACTGGTTGAATCTCAGACGGTTGGTGAAAAATTGGCTGGCACCGTGTGCAAGCTGACACAAAAAGCCGGTGTCGATGGTCGCCTGTTTGGTTCGGTTACCAATGCCGACATCGCCGAAGAGCTGACCAAGGCCGGCTTCCCGGTCGCCAAAGCGCAAATCCGCATGCCCAATGGCCATATCAAAGTGGTGGGTGACAGCACCATCAGCGTGGCCTTGCACACGGATGTGGTGGTTGACATCACCGTTTCGGTGTACGGCGAATCCGCCTGATTTTTACTCTTCAAGTGGCCGCCACGGTGCAAGCCATGGCGGCTTTTTTGTGGGAAATTCAAAAATATTTCGGGTTTGCACAGCTTGTGCACCGCCTTTGTCCACCTTATCCCCAGCTTGTCACTCGACACTCATCAGCCTGGCCCGTACCATGGAGCGCTGAAGGAAATCATCCATGTCTGCCGACCTCTCAGAACTTTCACTCCTGCAAGACAGTTTTTCGGCTGATCGTCAGGTGGCGCAGCTGCGCATCCCACCGCATTCGCTGGAGGCCGAATCGAGTGTGCTTGGTGGGCTGTTGCTGGACAACTCGGCATGGGACAGGGTCAGCGATGTGCTGACCGAAAACGACTTTTACCGCTACGAGCACCGCGCGGTTTTTGCCGCCATGAGTACGCTGATCAATGCGTCCAAACCGGCGGACGTGATCACGGTCTATGAGCACTTGCAAAGCGTGGGCAAGGCTGAAGAAATCGGTGGTTTGGGCTATCTCAATGCGTTGGCCCAATACGTTCCCAGCACCGGCAACATTCGTCGTTACGCAGAGATCGTGCGCGACCGGTCCATTTTGCGCAAGCTGGTCTCCACCAGCGAAGAAATCTCAGCCAATGCCTTCAACCCCAAAGGTCGGCCGGTGGCATCAATTTTGGATGAAGCCGAGCAGAAAATCTTTAATATTGGTGAAGAGGGCGCTCGCACCAAACAGGGTTTTCAGACCATGGACACGTTGGTAGTGGAATTGCTCGACCGTGTTCAGCAAATGGCTGACAACCCCAACGATGTGACTGGCGTGCCCACCGGGTTCTATGACTTGGATCGTTTGACGGCCGGTCTTCAGGCGGGCGATCTGGTGGTGCTGGCAGCACGCCCATCCATGGGCAAGACGGCGCTGGCCATCAACATCGCAGAGCATGTGGCCTTGAATGAAGGCCTCCCTGTGGCGGTGTTCTCGATGGAAATGGGAGCAGCGCAACTGGCAGTGCGTATTGTTGGCTCAATTGGTCGCATCGACCAGGGACATTTGCGCACTGGCAAGCTCACCACCGACGAATGGCCGCGTCTGACTGAAGCCATTGAAAAATTGCGCACCATCTCACTGCACATTGATGAAACAGCAGGTCTGAACTCCAGCGAATTACGCGCCAACGCCCGCCGCTTGGCGCGCCAGTGTGGCCAACTCGGCCTGATTGTGGTGGACTACCTGCAACTCATGAGTGGCTCGGACAGCAGTGACGGTGAAAACCGTGCCACCGAACTGGGAGAAATCTCACGCGGACTGAAGATGCTGGCCAAAGAGCTGAAGTGCCCCGTCATTGCGCTGTCCCAGCTCAACCGCAGCGTTGAGACCCGTCCGGACAAGCGCCCCATGATGAGCGACTTGCGTGAGTCTGGTGCCATTGAACAAGACGCCGACATCATCGCGTTTATCTACCGTGACGAGTACTACACCAAGGACGCGTGCAAGGAGCCAGGCGTGGCCGAGATCATTATTGCCAAGCAACGCAACGGCCCAACCGGCGTCATCAAGTTGGCTTTCCTGAACAAGATCACCAAGTTTGAGTCGCTGGCCATCGGTGCCAGTGGGGACTTCTGATATCTTGCGGGACAGACCAACGCTACACGCAGTGAGCGTTGCTCTGTCCTCAACTGGATAGAACTTGCGGGACAGACCAACGCTA
>Ga0172368_10009047_pt1 | contig 10031 bp, 10 predicted proteins | sample Lak11m_FD_114540 | JGI IMG/M metagenome (GOLD analysis project Ga0172368, IMG submission 114540) | Freshwater microbial communities from Kabuno Bay, South-Kivu, Congo - kab_022012_11m | ecosystem: Environmental > Aquatic > Freshwater > Lake | place: Democratic Republic of the Congo: South-Kivu...
AGGAACTTAATCCGTTGTATAAATAATGTAGACGATAATGGTGCTTTAGGGTATTGTCCCTATCATGTCTATAGCAAGTGACATACATAGATTTCCTGTACGTTTACCTGTCCTGCATGGGGGAAACCATGATTCAGCAAGATGGAATTACTTCCAAGGCATTACTTCTAAAGCAGTTGATTCTGCTATCGGGTTCTCCTTTGTCCTGAAGATGCCTCTGCTTGATAGGTACTATGTCTAAACCAATCCCTTGATTGCAAACTGGACTGCTGCCGACTATTAGATTGGCTTATTATCTGGTTGTAAAAGAACACTCATGACGACTTCCATCCATATTAAACAGAATCCATTCGTTAATAAATTTTGTCCAATGCGTTTTTATATGACATCTTTTACATAGATGAAATCTTCGGTGGCGTGGTTTAAAGGAAGTGCATTTGATTCTATCGTGAAGTTTTCTGTTAAGTTTCTGGTAATTTAGACCTGTCATGGTATTTTTACTATAACCTTTTTTTATTGGTTGTCAATAAGATATCATAAATAACATTAAGTTTGTGTTGTTATTTGTTTCATAATCCACCTTTGTATACAAAAAAAAGCATCTATAAGTAACTGTTGCCTGTTGTCGCAGTTAGGACAACAGCTACTTATAAATGCCTTATTGGTATCTGCCTGCGACACAGAGAACATCTTTATTGTACCAAATAGATACGGTATGTCAAGGGGTAAAGATACTATACACAACGCTCTAACTACCCGACCACCAAAAATAGTATGATAGAATAAGGTATCATGGAGGAAGTAAAAAAAATTTGCTTAAATAATTGGCAAAAGAAAGTTTGGTTTGATCCCCATCGGTATATTACCCTCTGTATCGGCAGACGTGGCGGGAAAACTACGCTGTCCTCACTTAAAATCGCAGACTTCGTTTCAACTCATCCAAACTCCGTTGTCTATTATATCGCTCCAACCTATATTCAGGCAAAAGCGATCATGTGGGAGATGCTTCGCCAATATATTCCATCTCATTGGATCAAGCAGAAAAAGGATGCGGAGCTGAAGATTGAATTTATGAACGGATCACGGGTAGAACTTAAAGGTGCGGATACGGAACCGGACCGTTTACGAGGAGTGCGTATTGATTTTCTTATCTGTGATGAAGTTGCCTTTTTCCGCAACTGGAGTATTGTCTGGGAGAACGTACTTCGACCAACACTTATCGATTCAAAAGGACGGGCAATCTTCATTTCAACACCCTACGGCTATAATCATTTCTATAATCTATATATGAAGGGAGTAGACGGTAAGACTGAAAATGAAGAATATTCCTCCTATCACTTCACCTCCTATGACAATAATTATCTGGATAGTAAGGAAATCGATAAGGCACGGGCAGAATCGGATGAGGACACATTCGCACAAGAATACTTGGCTGAATTTAAAAAATATAAAGGGCTTGTTCTTAAATATTTCAAACGGGAAATCCATTTTATTGCACCGATTGAAATCCAAAACTCTTGGGGATTTTATCGGGGATTTGATTTTGGATGGGTACATCCATGTGCGGCAGCATTTCTGACCGTATCAAATGACGGGATTATCTATATCTATGATGAAATAAAACAGGCAGGACTGACTATTCCTGAATTTTCAAATCTTGTAAAACAAAAATCAATTGGTCGTTCATTCACGCAAAGTTGGGGAGATTCTGCCGCAGCAACGGATATACGGGAGATGAATAATTATGGTATATCGGTTATCCCAGTAACAAAACAATCAGGAAACAAGAACGAGGATTTTACACAACATAAAGTACGCAAGCTCAATGAAAAAATAAAAGCGGGGAAATTCTATGTCTTTAATACTTGTCCGGCTACCTTGAATGAAATCGAGAACTGGCAGTATAAGGAGGTAACGGAGGGAAATATAATACGGGAAACTCCGGCTAAAATAAACGATGATCTTATGGATGCAATTTCATATCCCGTTATCAATTTGCCCGAATATTTCGAGGCTTCGCTTGTGCAGAGTGAATCATCAAATATAAACATTCCCGATTGGGCTCAAAACCTTCCCAACTGGAGTGGTGCAAACCATTATGTCCCGAATACATATTTTAAAAAAAACAGGTAAGGAAATTTTGCTTGATGTGAAGGAATCAACACAAGATATATTTCTTATGATTAATGGAGAAGATTTAAACGACAATTCATACGGATCGAAAAGATATCATGTTGAAACGCTTTTATTAACAAAACTTGACGGGAAACAACTTGGTATTAATCCCCGATTTATTGCATACTATGAAGATTGAATCGACAGTCATAATTCCGCATTCCTCATCGGTTGATACACTTGTATCTCTTTTGATACAATTACAATCACAGACACTACTACCTAAGTGTATATATATCATCGATTGTTCCAATAACAAATCAGGTCTACAAAAAGCCAAGAAATTTGCGTTTAACAATGTTCCGATTATCGTTGAGGTTGCCAAAGGCACAATATACGAGAACTGGAATCGGGGCATTGACTTATCCCAAACCGACTACCCAAATGCTTCGATGTTTATCGTAAATGACGATATCCTTGTTCCACAAAACACAATCGAAAGACTGGTTGAGGTTGATTCACTCTATCATCCTCTTGCACTTGTGCCAAAAACACCTCCCCGAACACACTTAAGCGATCATATCACAACAATCTTCAAGACCATATCGGAAAAAAAACTTCCTATAACTTCAGACTGGTTATGCGGATTTGCATTTTATTTAACTGCCGAATGTGTAAAAAAGGTAGGGATTTTCGATACTTCATATAAAGTCTGGTTTGGAGATACCGATTATGAACAACGGATTATAAAAAAAGCAGAAGAACTTAAAAGGAAATCAATCGGACTTATCGAAGATTTGTATGTATACCATTATGGAGGATCATCTTATAAATACTACTCAAAAGAAGTACTTGATTTAATCGATAAAGATAGAGAGTTATATCTTTCCAAATATAAAACATTACCACCAAATGTATGAAACAAATAAATACCGAAATAGGACGTATGTGGGTTCGAAATGAGTTTGATGAGAACGTGATAAAGGAAGTCATATCTGACCATGAATATGAAAGATGGGGCGATATAACAATTCAAATGGGCGATACAGTTATTGACTGTGGGGCTCATATCGGATCATTCACCCGTCTTGCAATAAGTCGCGGTGCAAATGTATTGGCAATTGAAGCTGATGATGAGAACTTTGAGATGCTTAAAAAGAATACGGAGGAAGATGCTCCAAACTTAAAACTTCTCAAAGCAATTCTATGGAACGGGAAAGAGATACGGTTTCTTAAAGACAAGGACAGGGGAGAACTCAATAAGGTTGACGGATTAGGAAAGATCATGCCTTCAATTTCCCTAAATAAAGTAATCAATCACTTTAAAATAAAGCAGATCGATCTTCTTAAAATGGATATTGAAGGAGCTGAATATGAAGTTTTATATCATTTCAAGAAATTCAATATAGTAAAACAGATCACTATGGAATGGCATTATGGATCAACAAAATTTGCACATCTTCTTATCTTCCTTGAGAAACAGGGATTTAAAACTGTATGGCTTGGAGGAAACGGGGATTGGGGAAAGTTACAATTGAAAAGATTATAATTATGAAAAACTTTTATAGTAAAGATATTGTAACTCCAGAAGAATTTAGGCAGTCATTTGGGGACTATACTTATGGTAATCCTGAAATTTCTGGACGAGGTTTTTGGAATCTAAGGGTGGGAAAGTTTTGTTCAATTGCAGGTGGAGTAAAAATTCTTCTTGGTGGACCGCATAATTATAATAGATTCAGTTCTTATCCTTTTGAGGCGATAAAACATGAAGGTGTAATGACGTGGCCAACATCAGTAGCAAATAAAGATATAATTTCTGAAAAAATAGGAGTAACCATAGGAAATGATGTTTGGATTGGCTGTCGTGTAACTATATTAGCTGGAGTAACAATAGGCGATGGGGCTGTAATAGGAGCTGGAGCTGTTGTGAGTAAAGATATTCCTGCCTATGCAATTGCTGTTGGGTGTCCAATTAAAGTAATTAGATACAGATTTACTCCAGAACAAATTGAAAAGTTATTAAAAATAAAATGGTGGGATTTTCCCATTGAAAAAATGAGTGAGGTTGTAAAGGATTTGGATTGCAATATTAATAATTTTATTTCAAAATATGAAAAATAAAATAATCGGTGTAACTGGTGGGAATGGGTTTATTGGTCGTCATGTTGTAAGAGAAGCATTGGATAGGGGGTATAAGGTAATTATATTTGGCCGTCATTTTGATAAATTTGTTAATTTAGAAAAGAATTTAGAATGTTTTTTAGGAGATGTAACTAATTTTAGAAGTGTTAATGATTTTGTCCAAAAATGTAATTATGTTATAAATTTGGCTGGACTCTTAGGAACACAGGAATTAGTTAATAATCCTATTTCTGCTATTGAAACAAATACAATTGGTTGTTTGAATTTTTTAAAAGCATTGGTAACTAATAAATTTCTTGATGTAAAAGGAGTTGAGATTACAACTGGAAATCATTGGATGTTTAATCCATATGCCATTTCAAAAGAAGCGGCTGAGAGGTTTTGTTTTATGTATAACAAGGAATTTAAAACAAGAGTAGCTTTAGTTCGTGGATATAATGCTTATGGTTGTTGGCAAAAACATGCTCCGATAAGAAAAATTATTCCATATTTTATTGTAAAAGCGTTAAGGGGAGAGGATATAGGAGTTTATGGTAATGGAAAGCAAATTTGTGATTTAATTCATGTCAAAGATTTAGCCTCTATTTTGGTCGATGCAGTCGTTAAGGATCATGGAGTATACAATAAAACATTTGAGGCGGGTAGTGGAATAAAATTAACGGTTAAAGATGTAGCTGAACTTATTATTAGATTAACTGGTAGCAAAAGTAAGCTTGAATATTTGCCACTTAGACCAGGTGAGGAAAAAGATGCTGTGGTTTTAGCAAATACTGAAACTTTAAAACCTTTGGGTGAGCGAAAATTTATTGATCTTGAGGTAGGAATGAAAGAAACTATTGAGTGGTATAAAAAAAATTATAATTGGGAAAATCTATGAAGCCATATTTAATTACAATGTCATCTCATACCTCTGGTATGCCAAGATTTTTGAGATCATTGGAAAAATTGGGGGATAGTGTTGAACATTTGGCAATTCAATTTAAGCCATATACTGAAAATCTAAAGACTCATTCTGTTTTTGATAGGGCTTATCCTGGTCATTTATATCGTTATAATTTCATTCCTGACAATCTTGATCGTAGTCGTCATGTAATGTTTACTGATACAGATGATGTAATATTCCAGAAACCATTACCTGAAAAATTAGATTATGATATATATCTATCGCCGGAGAATATTAGCCATAAGAATACACTTTGGGAGAGATATATAAATTTTTATTTACCATTCAAGCCATTATTGGATTGTCAGGTATATAATTGTGGTTCTTTTATTATGCGGGTTGATATTTTGTATCAGTATATTAATTTTCTCAAAAGTCATAAGGTAGACGATTTTGATAGGTATAATTTTGAACAATTACATTTTAATTTATTTATTTATAAGCACCCTGAATTTTCAAAGGTTGTTGATTTATCATTACTTTGTCCATTATACAACAATTTTGAACAAGATAATGTGTATAAAAAAAATGAAGTATGGTATACCAAAAATGGAAAGGTTATTTGTTGCGTACATGAGAATGGTGTAAAAGGGAGGTTGAGTCCATGAATATTTTATGGCTAGGTTTTGAATATAGACTTGGGATTGAAAATGAACATAATGTTTTGATAATGAATAAAGATACATTCAATATGCAATCTATTGAGAGTTTCAAGCCTGACTTAATAATCGAACGTGAATTTAATGATAATAAATCAATATATGAATATGAATGGACACATATTGCCCGTGAAATGCCTCATATAAAACGTGCCATGTGGTTTATCGATACCCATATACAATATCCACGACATATCAAGTATGCAAAGCATTTTCAGTATATCTTTCTCGCAATATCAAGGTTCGTGCCTATATTCCAGAATGAATATAAACAAGCAAAAGTGTTTTGGCTTCCTCTCTGTTTTCCTTTATCAAACCTGCCTCCTATGCTTATGGAACGGAAAAAACGGGCAATATTTGTAGGACGGATGAATAAATGGTATAAGGAACGGAATGAAATAATCAAGAAATTACAGGAAGAAGTACCAAACTTCTTAGCCACGACTGACTATGTCAATGTATATCAAACTATGTCAGACTGTATCATCAATCTCAATCGGAGTTTCAGCGAGGATTTGAATTATCGGGTATTTGAGGCTTTAGCCTGTGGAACTGAACTTGTTACCAATCCCGTACCCGATTTATTCAAAATAAAAGGACTTCATAAAAGAATCCATATATATAGAAAAGATGAGGATGCAGTAAAGATTATAAAAGAACTTTTATCAGAGAAACGGAAAATCAAAAATGAAAGATGCGAAATTAGAAAGTGGATAGCCAATTCCCATTTACTCCGCAATCGTGTAATTGATATTATCAAAATGGTGGAAAATGAGATACAATGTGAATATTAACAATTTATCATAATAAAATGAATAAACCTTTTTTCGTAACTGTTGCTTCCGCAACGCCAAATACCAATCGATTTGTTGATTCCCTGAAACATATAAAAGATCAAGTCGAAATGGTATCTATTCAGTTTAATCCTCCCATTGAGAATCTTCCTGTATTCAAAAAGTACGAAGAAAGTTATTGTGGCAATCTGAAGCGATTTGACTATATTCCAAAACTCGATGATAACCGATTTATGATATTCTCCGATATTGACGATGTTGTATTCCAAAGACCGCTTCCTGACCTTGAACGGATGGGATATGAGGTTTATTTAGGGCATGAAAACGTAAAACATAAGGATTCTTTCTGGAAACCATATATAGAGCGGAATAAATACTTTGAACCATTACTGGAAAGACCGGTTTATAACGGAGGATTATTTGCCATGCGAGGATTTGTTTTTACCGAATACAAAAAATATATAAAAACTGCTATATTAAATGTTGATCCTGCCGATATGAGATTATGCGATCAATTGCTTCTCAATATGTTTTTTATAAAATTCCCGAATTATGGAATTTACAGTAAACAAGATATATTCTGTCCGTTGTATAAAAACTTTGAACTTGGACTGGTAAAGAAAAGATTGGGATTATTCTCATTATCGGATGGTCATGTCCCAGTTGCTATTCATGCAAACGGAAATACAAAGGAATTATTTATTGATGGAAGAAGAACGAGGAAAAATGAAAAGAAAATCTAAACCACCATTTAAACCAATTATATCCGTTATTGTTACTTGCCATGATCTTGAGGATTATCTGACTGACTGTATTGATAGTATAAAAGCTCAAATTGCTTACCCCCATGAAATAATCTTGGTGCATGATGGATGTAAAAAATTCATTACTTATACAGATACAATATGTATATTGGTTGAGAAAAATATAGGAGTGGCAAAAGCACGGATGATGGGGGCAAAAGTCGCAACAGGAAATTATCTGCTTTTTGTAGACGCCGATGATAAACTTCCTGAAATATTTACCCTTCAACTTTCAAGATTTGTAAAGACGGGAAATGAAATAATATATCCCAACTGTGTTCTTTGGTCCTCTTGGGGAAATAGTGGAATGAAAAATGTATATACGAATATGCCTGAACGTATTATTTGGGAGGATCTGCAAAAGCAGAATTGGGTACTTGTAACATCCCTTATTCCCCGTAATCTATTCTTTGAACTTGGTGGATTCAAAAATTATCCTATATTTGAAGATTGGGAGTTTTTTCAACGTGCATTTATACATCAAGCTCCATTTATTAGAGGTTATATATGGTTGTCATATCGACAACGAACCGCATCAAGAAATAGACAACCTGAAGAAATTAGAACGGAAATCACTCAAAAAATCAAGGATGATATAAAAATCTACATAAAAAAATACAATAAAAATAAAAAACTATAACAAAATATATCATTTGACATTATTTCTTTTATGATATACTCATATTAGGTCCAAAAGGACTTAACATTCTCTAAAATCTATTATGACAGATAAAAAAATTGCCTCAATAATTCAACAGAGGTTCGTAAATCTTCAAGGACAATTTTCGGAAGTATTTGATAATAGTGAAATGTACAACCAGATGTATCGGTGTTATATGGATAATACCGATACATACCTTTGGGATTATAATCTTGTTGAACCTGTAGTTTTTTATCTTATAAGATCACTTATGGCACGAATGAACACCGATAATATGCGTGTTCGTCTTGATGCCCGTACTTCTGATGCCGAACAAAAGAGAAAAGTAAATCAACGGATAATCGATTGGGAAATGGGTGAAATGAAGAAAACACTTATTTTTTATAATTTTATCTTTCGTGGACTTATTTCAGGACGTGCATATCTTAAAACAGGATGGCTTTATAATAAAGCACTTCAGGTAAAGGGTGATAATGGGGATAAAACAATGAGATCGATAATCAATCGTGCTTATGCACAAAATGTAAGATTTCCCGATATCCTTATTCCTAATCAAAATATTCCCGACCTTGATGAACAACCTTATGTTCTTGAACACATGATGGTAAGATATGGGGACCTCGTAAAGGATAATGAAGCAAGTACGGGAAAAGATATATGGAATCCCGACGCGCTTCGTAAAATAGAGAAAAAATCATTATTTGAGAATAAAATGGATTATGGAATAGATCTTCCCGATGATGATGAGGGAAAAGAAGATTGGATAACAAATTCCCGTTATGTTTCAGTAATTAGAATGCAGACAAAAGACAATGAGGTTTATCATTGTTTGGAAAAGGATGATAGTATAATCCTTGATGTAGACCATAATAATCCTTATTGGCATAATCACCAACCATATATAACATGGACACCTTTCCCTGAAGATGATGAATATGCTTCAATGGGAGCAGTGCAACCTGTATCCGATTTGGTTATTGCTCTTTCTTCTATCTTGAATCAATATCTTACGAATGCGAGAAAAAGTGGAAATCCAATGTGGTTAGCTGGAGCAGCAGCGGCACAAACCCCTGACTGGATGTTTGTCAATAGACCGGATGGGATTATTCGTGTTGCAGGAGATGTAAATCAAGTACAACAGGTTAGACCAATGGATACTTCAGACACAATGCTTCGTATGCGACAGGAAGTGATGACTTCCTTTGAACGTACTTCTGCTATGTCCTCAATGTTCTCAACAGGAGTTGCATCAGGTTCTTCACCACAACTGAATAAGACTGCAACTGGAGCAAGGGTAATTGATAGTAATATCGAAACAAACCTACAGATGCTTGTTTCCTTATTTGGAGCTATGGCATTATCAAAACTTGGAGAACACTTCCTTGAACTCAATGCACAATATATAAGCGAAGAACAGGAAATAAAGATAGTTGGAAAAGATGGCGATCCTGAATTTGTGAAAATCGAACCTTCTGAAGTAACTGCCAATTTTGATGTAATTGCCAATGCAGATACTATGGCAAAAACATCTCCTGCTGTAAGACAGGCACAACTATTGAACTTGAAAGCAACGATTGACCAGGAAAAAGTTGTAAAAATGGATAAGAAACCAATCTGGAAAGCGATATTCAATGCCTTCCCAGAAATGGATGGAGTAACGGATGATGTTATCGTTGACCCTGAACAACAGGCAAAGGAAGCTATCCAACTGCTTCTTTCGGGTATTGAACCAAAGATTGCAATTGATATGGACCATAAAGCAATTGTTCAACTTATCCAGGTGTTCCTTCTTTCCAATCCAAACTTACCTGATGAACAACTTGTTATGTTTACAAAGTATCTTGATGATTTGAGAAAGTACATACAAGCAAAACAAGTTATAGTTACTCTTAATCAACCACTTGCACCAACTGA
>Ga0172368_10009054_pt1 | contig 10027 bp, 3 predicted proteins | sample Lak11m_FD_114540 | JGI IMG/M metagenome (GOLD analysis project Ga0172368, IMG submission 114540) | Freshwater microbial communities from Kabuno Bay, South-Kivu, Congo - kab_022012_11m | ecosystem: Environmental > Aquatic > Freshwater > Lake | place: Democratic Republic of the Congo: South-Kivu...
CTGCAGGCCAATACGGAGTTTTTTAATAAGTATTTTCAGAAATTCAAATATCCCGCTTTTGGGTTTACATATCTGGGTTATAACCTTCTTGACCCGAAGTTTTCAGACAAAAGAATAAGGCAGGCTCTGACGCACGCGATAAACAAACGAGACATAATTGACGGCGTGCTCCTTGGTTATGGAACGCCGTGCACAGGGCCGTTCCCGCCTGAATCATGGGCGTATAATCCTGACGCAAAAGACCTTGAATATAATCCCGAAAAGGCGATGAAGCTGTTTGAGGATGCCGGATGGAAAAAGGGCCGGAGCGGGTTGCTCGAAAAAGACGGCAAGAGGTTTGTTTTTACTGTTCTTGTTAATCAGGGGAATGACGCGAGGCTTAAGTCCGCGCAGATAATAAAAGAGAACCTCAAGAAAATCGGAGTTGAGATGAATATTAAGGTGCTGGAATGGCAGGCGATGCTCCATGAATTCATAGATAAAAAACGCTTTGAAGCGATTATTATGGGCTGGGGATTGTCGAGAGACCCTGACCTTTATGATATATGGCATTCATCAAAGACAAAAGAAGGAGAATTTAATTTTATCTCCTATAAGAACGATGAGGTTGACAGGCTTTTGCTCGAAGGAAGACGGACCTTTGATATGGAAAAAAGAAAAAAGATATATCACAGGATACACGCAATCCTTTCCGAGGATCAGCCTTACACATTTTTATATGTGCCTGATGCCCTGCCTGTTCTTCAAAAGAGGTTCAAGGGAGTTGAAAAAGCTCCGCTCGGCATCTGGTATGACTTCATCCGCTGGAATGTGCCGAAGAACAAGGCGGAGTGGTATAGTCCGTAGCATTATGTTGTATCATAATAGATGGACTTTTTGAAGGAAATCGAAGATGTCTTTGATAAACTAAGCGGCAGGGAACTATCGGTTTTTTACACCCGTAAGACAGATAACTTTCTCAACAATATTTTTAATTCAATAGAATCCGCCAATCCGCTCGCGCTTATTGCCGTTGGAGGCTATGGCAGGGCAGAGCTTGCTCCTTTTTCCGACATAGATATCATGTTCTTCGCAAAGGATAAGTCCGGCTCCAAAAAAGTTGAAGCTGTGCTTTATAAACTATGGGACGCGGGATTAACAGTGGGCCATTCTTTCAGAACGCCGGAGGAGTGTCTTATAGAGGCAAAAAATGACATCAGGACGCATACCTCTTTGCTCGAGGCAAGATTCCTCGCCGGGGACAGAAAACTCTATGATTATTTTCTTGAAAAGGTCTATTCCGAGGTTGCATATAGAAAGCAGAAAAGTTTTATAAGCATGAAATTAAAAGAGATGGAGCAAAGGCACAGGGATTACGGCGATTCTGTGTTTTTGCTCGAACCGAACGTGAAAGAGGGACAGGGCGGATTAAGGGATATTCATACGGTTTTATGGCTTTCAAAAGTTGCGCTGAAAATAAAAACAATAGAAGCTCTTTCAGACATTATTCCGGAGAATGAATTCAGAAGGCTGGAAAAGGCGTATGATTTTTTATTGAAGGTAAGATTCTGCCTGCATCTGATGAGCAGCAGGAGAAATGATGTGCTTTCCTTTAATGCCCATGACTATGTTGCGGCAAAACTCGGATTCCGCAATTCCAAAAAATTCCTCGGCTCCGAGAGGTTCATGCGATATTTCTATTTGAAGGCAAATGTAGTGAAGAATATAACCTCCCATATCGCGGGCCTATGCTCGCGGCAGCGACTGATAAAAGGCGCAGGGGATTTTGGCATAAGAAAGAAGAGGGTGACGGATAATTTTTTTGTGTATAAAAATCTGATTATCCCTTATGAAAGCGACATATTCAGGAAGGGGCCTGCCGGGATTATAGAGGCTTTTTATGTTTTTTCGAAAACAGGAAAAAATTTCAGTCATGGATTAGAAGAAGATATAAGGCATAATCTGCTTCTGGCCGGAAGAAAAATAAGGAGTCTGCCGAAGGCTGTATCATTCTTTCTCGAGATACTGAGGGGCCCAAGGGTATATGAAACGCTCAGGGAGATGCATGAAACAGGAATTCTCGGACGCTTTATCCCCGAATTCGGGGCGTTGAAGTCGCTTGTAATCTACGACCCGTATCACAGGTATACTGTTGATGAACATACGCTCCTTGCCATAAGGAATCTCGAACTCCTGATAGCTACTAAATATAAGAATCTTGAGCGCCTTTCCGAAATAGTGAAGGCCCTGAAGGATAAAGAGATTCTTTTCATGGCGCTTCTCTTTCATGACATTGGCAAGGCTGCCGGTAAATATCACGAAGAAGAGGGCTACAGGCGGCTGAAGAATATCATAGAGAGATTTAATCTGGGCCTTGAACAGAGGCAAAGAATAGAATTTCTTGTAAGAAACCATATCCTTATGTCTGAGCTTGCGTTAAAAAGAGAAACAGAAGACCCTGAGGTCATATCCCAGTTTGCCGGCGAGGTGGGGGACGAAGAAAGCCTGAAGGCAATATACCTTGTGACATATGCCGATATGTCTGCGGTCAATCCCGCTTTCTGGACTGAATGGAAGGCGTATCTGCTTCAGGACCTTTACGAAAGGACATTGAAATATCTCAGGGGGATAAGAGATGATACCAATGCTTATATAAAAAGCGTCCTGTCTTCTTACGCAGGCCCCGATAAACAAGGGCTGGGTGATTTTTTGAATGAAATGCCTCAGAGATACCTGCTGTCAACGCCGGCGGAAAAGATATATGAAGATTACAATCTCGTGCGCATAGTAAAATACAGAGGCTTTGCGGCATCAATAAGCCAAAGGCACGACAATACGACCGAGATAATAATCGGAGCGTGGGACAGCCCGGGCCTTTTTTCCAAAATAGTCGGATTTCTTTCTTCAAAGTGGATGAATATAGTAAGGGCGAGGCTGTACACAGGCAAAAAAGGGCTTGTTATCGATAAAATCCAAATTTCGAACTGGGAAGAACTCTGGTGGGAAGAGATGGACGGTTTTGTCAAAAACGGACTGGAAGATGTTATTTTGAGAGGGGTTCCCGTAAACATACCGGTTGTTTCAAGAGAAAGCAGCGGCAGATTCGATGTTTTCATTGAGATTGATAACGAAACCTCGGAAGAAAACACCATCCTCGAATTTTTTTCACGGGACAGACAGGGCCTTCTCCACGATGTTTCCAATTTCCTTTATGAGAGCGGGTTGAATATAATATCAGCTAAGATAAATACGGAATCAGGAGCCGCGCAGGATATTTTTTATATACAGCAGGCAGGAGGAAAAGTTAACGGAGTAAAAGCTACCGAATTGCTTACAGCTCTATGGAAAATACTACAAAACTAAAACGTGTAATATATATTTCCGCGAGCGCGCTGCTTATAGGGATAATTATTTTTATTTCCCGCGGGCCTCACATATCAAATGCCTTGAAGAAAGTAATACTGCCGGAGCTTGAGAACATGACCGGCCGCAAGGTAATTGCCCAGAAAATATATATTAACCTGCTTCCCTTGTTTATAGAAGTAAAAGGGGTAAAGGTTTTTGATGACGAGGGCAACAGGGTTATGACAGCAGAGAGATTAAAAGGCTATTTAAGTATGGTAGGTATTTTAAGAAGGATAATAGTATTGAAGAGGGTGATTATAATCGAGCCGGAGGCGCTTACGAATAAAGAGCAGTTTAAAGATATAAGTGAAAAGGTTAAAGCCTATCTGGCTGCGGACCGAAATAAAATCAAGGTCAGGGCTAATGTGATAGAAATCCGGGATGGTGAAATTTCATTTTATGATTCTGAGCGTGGTTCGGTTACTACAGGGAGAAAATTAAATGCCGAGTTTCTGCTTGGGGACATTACGAGGCTGAAAGTGCATATAAAAGAGATGGTTGCTAACATCGAGAATTTCCCGGAATTAAGCGGCGAGGTAAAGGGAACGTTATTTTTCAATAAAGAGGGTATTGAAATAAAGGATATTACTCTCAACTCTCATGGTTCAAAGATACAGGCCTCGGGTTCTTATTCGCAGGATGGAAAGGGAAGGCTAAAGACAGATACTGTTCTGTTTGCTGATTCCGTAAAGGAAGCCTTTGGCTTGAAGCAGAAGGAAGATGGAAAGATTTATGCGAAGGGCAATATAAAATTCGGCGAAGGCTCTCCCCTTGTTGATCTTAAACTTGACGGGAGTTTTTATCTGCAGACCCTTATGGAACTTCTTAAAGTAAAAGAAAGGGTTGAGGGGCTGGTAGATTTCGACGGGCGCATAAGCGGAACGCTCGCAAGCCTTACAGGCAGCGCGGATGCAAGGCTCAGAAAGGGAAATCTTTTTGATGTTGATATAGACGAGCTGAAATGCGAAATTTCTTACGGCAACGGCGTTCTGAGCTTTAAAAACGGAAAGGCATTGCTTTATAACGGGCGCGCAGACGCAGAGGCGTCTATAAAACTTCCTAATGTCGAACATTATTCGGTGAAGGTCAATTTCACGGATGTTGACAGTTCTGCCGCGCTTAAACTCATCAATCTGAATATAGACCTTCCCAAAGGCAAAGTTAAGGGAGAGCTTTATACATCGGACAGTGAATTTAATCCGGCAGGGTGGTTTGATTATAGAGCGCCCCGGCTAAAGCCATCCCTTGCTAAGGGCGAGCCTATGGCGGGTGATGTTTTCGGAAGGCTAAGAAGCGCAAAGGGAATTTTTAAGGTTCAGGGCGATACACTTTCTCTTACTAATACGGAGGTCAGGACTGAAAAGTCAGCATTGGGCCTGAGCGGCACAATTGCCATGAAGGCCTCGGCGCTTAATCTTAACGGCAGGCTTGAAACCGGCGATATAACAGACCTTGCCTCTCCGTATTTTAAGCGTTTGAAAGGTTCCGGAGATTTTACCGGGGCAATAACAGGCAAGTTCGATGACCCTTTGCTCTCAGGGGCATTAAAAATAAATTCAGCTTCTTTTGACGGGTATCAGTTTGAAAGTATTTCCGGCGTATTATCTTATAAAAAGAATCTCCTCGATATAAAGGAGTTATCTGCCAAGTCAAAAGACGAGCAGCATATTGTCAGGGGCCATATAAAGTTCAATGAGGCAAAAAAGGCGTTTGATTTTAAACAGCCTGGCTATAACCTGTCTGTGTCGCTGAAGGGCGCTGACATAGAAAAACTTGTAAATATATTTTATCCGAAGGGTCATGCGGATAAGAAACTGCAGGTAAAGGGAAGGCTTAATGCGGATTTTAAAATAACAGGCAGCGGTTCCAACCCTGTTCATGCAGGTTCTCTTTTTGTATATAATGCGGAAGCATACAAATTGCCGGTAGATTCCGTGTCAGCGGATTTTTCCTATAACCATAACGATTTAATTATAAAAAGAGCTTTACTGGAAAAAGGCGCGTCGGCATTGATAATTGAAGGCAGGATAACAGGCGCCGAGAAATTTTCCTTCAGCGCATCTGCCAGCAGGATTTTTCTCAAGGATATGGGATTGCAGGGCATGCCCGATGATTCGATGTTCAGCGTAAATGCATACGGCTCCGGCGCCTTCGATAACCCTTCTATCAGCCTGAAGGGAAAATTGTCAGGCGGAACCTTTAAGGGAAAACCGCTTGGCAGCGGCGTTGTAAGCGCTTCTGTAAAAAACAAAAATATTCTGGTGGATGCAGTTATGTTTAACGGGAAAATGAAGGTGAAGGGGAAGGGATATATGAGCGATGAACTGCCGTGGAACGCGGAAGTTGACATGGCGGCAGGCAGATATGATTTTCTTCTTGTAGGAGTGCTGAAGGATGTTCCTGAAGACCTGCTCCTGAATATGAGAGGGCATGCTGTTTTATCCGGGACCAAAAAACGCTTCTCTGCCTCTGCCCTGATAGAACAATTGACCCTGGCGCTTTTCGGGCATAGTTTCTCGAGCGATTCAAGCATAAAAATTAAATTCGATGACAGGAATATGTCATTTTCTCCATTCACGATGCGGAGCGGAAATGCCTCTTTCAGTATGCATGGGAATGTGGATATAGGGGAAGAATACAACATAGCCCTTCGGGGCAGTTCGGCCCTTGCGCCGTTAAAGGGATTTTCAAAAAATATCAGCGTTCTCAGAGGGGATTCTGATTTTGCCCTGACTATTGCGGGGAAATGGGACAATCCGCGCATAAACGGCAGCTTTAATGTGGCCAACGCAACATTCGGCTTAAGAGATATGCATCAGCGCATCAGTGATATAAACGGGCAGTTGTATTTTGAAGGGGACAGGGTTGTTTTTCAGAAGCTCTCGGGAAAACTCAGCGGAGGAGACATAAACGTTTCAGGACGTATTAATTTGCAGGGATTTGCCATAAAGAGGTTTTATCTCGATGCAAATATGAACGATATCACAACTTCTATATCCAGGGATTTTACCGTCAATTTCAGCGGAAATGTGCTGTATAAGGGCACGCTCGATTCACAGAATATCACAGGCGAGGTTAAGATAAACAGGGCGCGGTATCGAGAAAGGGTTGAATGGAAAAGCTGGCTTCTCAAGGTAAGGGCAAAGGAAAAACCAAAGGGTGAACTGACAAAGGTGGATAAGGCCGTGTTAAACGTGAAAATATACGGCACAGAGAATATTGTTGTGGATAACAATATAGCCCGGGCTCCCCTGAAAGCGGATATAATCCTGAGAGGCACGGTAGGACACCCGCTTCTTTTCGGAAGGCTTGAATCCAGGGAAGGCAAGGTCTATTTCAGGAATATCGAATTCAGGATATTACATGCAAGCGCGGATTTTGCCGATCCTAACAGGATAAATCCTATAATTGAAATTGTTGCCCAGACAACGGTAAAAGGCTATAACATTAAGATGCATCTCGATGGGCAGCTTGAACACTTTAATCTATCCCTGGTTTCAGACCCGCCTCTTGATGAGACCGATATCCTCAGCCTGCTAACTGTGGGACAGAGGAGTAAGGAATTAAGGGGCCTTGAAGGCGGAATCGGGGCGGGCGAGGCTGCCTCGTTTCTTACAGGCAAGGTTCAGGATGTTTTCGAAGAAAGACTTAGAAATATAACAGGGCTCGACAGGATTCAGGTAGATCCCTATGTGTCAAAATCCACGGGCACGGTCGGCCCGAGGGTTACCGCATCGAAAAAACTTCTTGGCGACAAGCTGTTTGTTACATATGTATCACCCGTAGGCTCTACAGAAGAGCAGGTGCTTAAACTCGAATATCTTCTGGAAAAAAATATCTCATTAGTCGGGGTAAAGGATGAGAGGGGCAGTGTCGGCGGAGATATTAAGTTCAGGTTTGAATTTAAATGAAAGTGGGAAGTAGGAAGTGAGAACTAAGAAATATTTAACCAGAGGAGGGAATTTCTTGTTTTTTATTTCTTACTTCCTACTTCCTACTTTTTACTTTTTACTTCTTACTGCGCCTGCCGATGCCTCGGAAGTTATAAAGAAGATAGACGTCGAAGGCCTGTATTCGATACAAGAAGAGGAACTGCTGGAAATTTTAAATATCAAGGCAGGCGAAGTTCTTGATTCCTCTAAAGTAAAGAGCGGGATACGACGGGCTTTTCTCAAGGGCATATTCGAAGACATCTCCGTAGAGGTTGACGATGCCGACAGAACAAATGTAAAGATAAAGATCAAAGAAAAGGACGTGGTAAAGAAGGTTTACGTCAGCGGGAATGAATATCTGTCTAAAAAATTTCTAAAGACTCACTTCATGCTTAAGGAAGATCAGTTTATGAGATATGACCTGACAGGGGATGCGGCAGAAGGGCTCAGAAAGATATTGTCTGAAAAGGGATTCCCCGAATCAGACGTAAAAATACAAACGGAAAAGACAGGGAGCCCTTACAGGGTAAACATACTCCTTACGATAAATGAGGGAAGGCCGGAGATAATAAAAAGCATAAAAATCCTTGGCTATGAACCGGCAAGAGAGCTGATAGAGATGTCGGGGGGAGACATTTACGACCAGTTCAAACTCAGGGAAAATATCGAGGAGATTAAGGCATATTACAAAAAAAATAATTATTTGAAACCCTCTGCAGGCCCGTATAAATTCAGTGACGGCAATCTTGAGGTCATGGTCAATCCCGGCAAAAAGCTTGACGTTATATTCGAAAATAATTCTTCTGTGAGTTCATCGGATCTTATTAAAGAGGTGCCTTTTTTTGATGCCGAAGATTTTAGGGATGACCTTGTGGAAGAAGCGGTTTCAAGGGTTATATCTTTATATCACAGCAAAGGGTATCCTTCAGCGCAGGTTGCTCCCGTCATAGCCTCAGGCGAAGATACTATTACCGTCCGCTTTTTTATCTTTGAAGGAGATAAGGTTGTTGTTGACTCTGTTAAATTTACCGGCGCAACTGTATCCGAGAAGAATTTTAAAGAAATTATGTCACTGAAGAAAGGTTCTTTATATAACCCCGACCTTGTTGATGCGGATAAAAAGGCATTGGTGGAATTTTATCATGCGCTGGGTTATCTGAAGGCCAGCGTAGATGATGTTCAGATCGCCATAAAAGATTCAAAGGCAGATATTGCCGTGGCAATTGCGGAAGGCATAAGGACTTATGTAGAGGGCATTGAAATAAAAGGAGCAAAACTTGCTCACGATGCAGAGATTTGGAAAATTATCAAAATAAAAACAGGAGATCCCTATAACGAAGTTGACATATTAGACGCGAGATACAGGATTATTGACCTTTACAGGAATTATGGCCTTTCTGACGCGAAAGTCGCAATAAGGCAGGAGTTCAGCGAATCGGCATCGCGGGGAAGCGCAAAAATCATATTTGAGATAGAAGAGGGAATATTGACTTACTTTGGCAAGACTGTAGTAAGCGGGAATGCGGAGACAAAATCCGAGGTGATAAAAAGAGAACTGGCTTATAAAGAGGGCGCGCCCTTTAGCTATTCCCTCTTAAATAAGTCCAGACAGAGGCTTTATAAGCTTGGTTTATTTACTGACGTGGATGTGGAGACGCTGGAAAAGGAAGACAGCACAAGGGATGTTCATGTCAGGGTAAAGGAAGGGAATGCGGGGCTTGTCGAATTCGGCGTTGGATACGGAGATTATGAGCGGTATAGGGCGTCGTTAGATATAAGTTATAGGAATCTGTTTGGCATGAACAAGCAATTATCTTTGAGGACAGAATTCAGTACGCTGGAGGAACGATATATTATAAATTATCTGGAACCCTGGTTTTTAGGCAGGCAGCTTCCATTCAGGATAGTTCTTATGAAAGAACATAAAACAGAGAAGAACATAGAAACCCGCGAGACAAGATATAAGATTACGAGACATACTGCAAGCGCTGGTTTCGAGAAAAAACTTAGCGAAAGGATAAAGGGAGAGCTATTCTATGATTTTTCAATAGTGAAAAGTTATGCGGTTAAATCCGATATTATTCTAAGCAAGGAAGATACAGGGACTCTTGTTATAAGCGGCATACGGCCCGGGATAGCCTATGATACGAGGGATAATCCTTTTGATCCGAGAAAGGGCGTATTTGCGGGCATATCCGTAAAGACCGCGTCAGCAATACTCCAGTCAGAAACTGATTTTGTAAAAATAACAGGCACCGGGAATATTTATCAGGAATTAAGCAAGTATTTTGTTCTTGCGCTGTCTTTGAGGGGCGGCATTGCACAAGGGTTTGGCGATACAACAGACCTTCCTTTAATAGAGAGGTTTTTCCTTGGAGGCAGGACAACGGTTCGCGGATACGAACATGATACGCTTGGGCCTAAGGGCAGTAATGGTTCTCCGACAGGCGGGAATGCGTTTGTTCTTACGAATGTTGAGCTCAGGGCATCTATCGGCAAGGGATTCGGGCTTGTAACCTTCATGGATGGCGGGAATGTATGGAGGAGAAATAGCGATATAAAGATTTCAGAGATGAAATACACTGCCGGAATAGGCATAAGATATAATACTCCCGTAGGCCCCTTAAGAGTTGACTACGGGCACAAACTTGACAGGGAAACAGGGGAAAGCGCGGGCGAAGTCCACTTCAGCATAGGTCACGCATTTTAAA
>Ga0172368_10009059_pt1 | contig 10025 bp, 6 predicted proteins | sample Lak11m_FD_114540 | JGI IMG/M metagenome (GOLD analysis project Ga0172368, IMG submission 114540) | Freshwater microbial communities from Kabuno Bay, South-Kivu, Congo - kab_022012_11m | ecosystem: Environmental > Aquatic > Freshwater > Lake | place: Democratic Republic of the Congo: South-Kivu...
ACGCCCCACTCGCCCATGCAGGTCCCCGGCAAGTTCTATGAGAGGTTTGCCAACCTCAACCCGAAGCTGCTGAACCGCGACCCGCAGCGCGAAGACCTCCCCATGACCCGCGCTGCCCTGGCCATGTGCGAGAACATCGACTGGAACGCCGGCCGCGTCCTCGGCGAAATCGACCGCCTTGGGTTGCGCGACGACACCATCGTCGTCTATTTCAGCGACAACGGCCCGAACAGTTGGCGCTGGAATGGGGGCATGAAGGGCCGTAAAGGCCACCTTGACGAGGGCGGCCTCCGCGTCCCCATGCTGGTGCGCTGGCCTGGCCGGATCCCGGCTGGACGCCGCATCCCGCAAATCGCCGGCGCGATCGATCTGCGGCCCACTCTGGCCGCTCTGGCCGGGATTCCGGCCAACAGCGGCAAGCCGCTGGACGGCCGCAGCCTCGTGCCGCTTCTGACCGAAGAAAAGCCGGTTTGGGAGCAGCGCATGATTTTCTCCATGCAAAATAAGCGGGTGAGCGTCCGGTCGCAACGCTTCCGGCTCGATGCCGGCGGCGCGCTGTTCGACATCGAGGCCGATCCCGGCCAGGACCGCGACATCTCCTCCGAGCTGCGTGAAGCCGCTGCATCTATGCGCCGCGCGCAGCAGGAATGGTCCGCCCAGATGATCCCTCTCGTCGGCCCCGACAACCGGCCCTTTCCCGTTGGATTCTCGCGGTTCACCTACCTTCCGGCCCGCGATGGAACCAGCACTGGCGGAATCAAACGAAGCTCCATCCACCCGAACTGTTCGTTCTTCACAAACTGGACTTCCACCGACGACCAAATGAACTGGAACATCGAAGTTGCGGTCTCGGGACAGTACGAGGCGGCCGTTTACTACACTTGTCAACCTTCAGATGTCGGTTCGACCGTTGAACTGGACTTCGGCGGCTCGAAGGCCCGGGGCCGGATCGGCAAGCCAAATGACCCGCCGCTGCTCGGCCAGGCTTGGGACCGGGCCAATCGGACCGAATCCTATGTGAAAGACTTCCAACCGCATATTCTCGGTACAATCACCCTCCAAAAAGGAAAGGGCGCACTGACGTTGCGGGCTTTGAATGTTGCCGCCAAGCAAGTGGCGGACGTTCGTTATGTGACTTTGAGACGGCGTTAATTTATATATTATCGAGACGAATGATCGCCCGCCAAACAGCCATGACGTAGACAGAAACGGAGTTCGTATATGAAGACGATCGTGGCAGGCATCCTGCTGTGCGCGAGTCCGTTGCTCGTTGCGCAGTCGACTCATTCAAGCGGATCCTACCGCTATCACGGCAACGGATACGCTTTTGCGGCGATCGGCGGCTGCCAACACGGTTACCTCCTGTTTGGCGGTGGCGGTGGCGGCGAAGCGCTCATCTGGAAGGGGTTGACGGCTGGCGCCGAAGGTGGCGCCTACACGTTCAGCGATGGCTACGCGTTTGGGTCGGTCCAGCCGACCATCGGATGGCACTTCGTGAACCGGAACATCAGAGCAAAAAACGAGGGTTTCGTCAATTTCGGCCCGGGGATCGCCTTTGGGACCGCACGGGGCGGAACCAGCCCCTGGGTGAGCATGGGCGGCGGCGTCATCAGTTGGTTGAATGACCGCGTCGGCGTGCGGATCGAAGGGCGGATCCAGGCGTTGCGGTCGGAAGGGATGTTTGTCGGGCGGATCGGCGTCAGTTTCCGCTGAGGCGCCTCCAAGGCGCGCAGGCCGGGACAAGGCGGCGGTTACGCCAGGCACTCCCGTTCAGGAAAGGTTGCGCACACCGGCGGCCGCGCGCCAGCCGCAGACCTGGGCGAGCGTCGAACGGAGTTTCTGCGCATGGACGGGCTTCGAGAGATAAGCGTTCATGCCCGCCGCCAGACATTCTTGAAGATCATGCTGGAAAGCATGCGCCGTCAGCGCGATGATCGGCAACCCGGTCATACCGGCGGCGCGGATGCGGCGGGTCGCTTCGAGACCGTCCAGTTCAGGCATTTGAACGTCCATCAGCACGGCATCAAACGTCCCTGCCCGAATCAGGTCCACAGCCTCGGCTCCGTTGGCGGCTTGCGTCACGGCGCATCCGCTCTTTTCGAGGATCTTGCGGATGAGGATTCTGTTGACTTCGTTGTCCTCGGCCACCAGCACCCGGAGACCTTCCAGACGCCCACCGCCGATTGCCCCCTCCGGCGCGGCGTAGCCGACATCGACCGCCGGAGCTTCGTTCAAGGGAATCGTGAAGTAAAACACGCTGCCCTGCCCCAACCGGCTCCTCACGCCGATCTTCCCGCCCATCATCGAAACCAGTCTCGCCGAAATGGCCAGGCCCAGGCCTGTCCCCCCGTGCCGCCGCGACGTCGATCCGTCTGCCTGGCGGAACGGTTCGAAGATCGTTTCGAGTTTCTCCTCCGCGATGCCTTCGCCCGTGTCCCGGACTTCGAACAAGAGGGTGTCGCCCCCATCCTTGACGGCGGCGCCCTCGCCCGAGCCGTTTCGTCCGGCCACGCTAACCGAGACTCCGACTTCTCCTTTTTCCGTGAACTTCAGGGCGTTGCCGGCCAGGTTCATCAGCACTTGCCGCAACCGCAGGCAATCGCCGGACACCGTGTCCGGCACCCCGGCGCCAATCTCGATCTTCACATCCAGCCCTTTCGTTCGCGCCAGGGCGGAAAGCGTGGAAATCGCTTCGGAAACCACCGCCCGCACCTGAAAAGGTTGCCGGTCAAGATCGAGCCGCCCGGCCTCGATTTTGGAAAAGTCCAGAATCTCGTTCAGCAGGCTCAATAGGCCCTCGGCCGATTGATGGGCCATCGAAACGTACTGCGCCTGTTCGCCGCTGATGCCGGTTTCCAGGGCCAGCGCAGTCATTCCCAGCACGCCATTCATCGGCGTCCTGATTTCGTGGCTCATGTTGGCCAGAAACTCGCCCTTGAGCCGGTTGGCTTCTTGCGCCGCCTCCAGCAGTTTGCCGATTTCCTCCCGCTGCCTCTCCACCGTCGCCTTTTCCTGCTCGGTCCGGCGCTTCTGCTCGGTGAGCTCGGAAGTCCGGCGGGCGACGGCCTCTTCCAACCGGCGGTGCTGCGCCCGCAGCGTGGCAATCCTGTGCCGGATCATCCACTGGACGATTGTCACCATCAGCCCCAGGGCCGCCATCCGCGCCCACCAGGTCTCCCACCAGGCCGGCTCCACAACCAGGTCGAGCCGCTCGATCCGCCCGCTCCAGGGTCCGCCTTCCAGTCCCGCCTCCACCTCCAAGGTGTACGATCCCGAAGGCATGCTCGCATAGCGGATCTCCCTCTGCGGGGACACAACCCAATCGTCTTCCAGCCCGAGCAGGCGGTAACGGATCCTGACCCGCTTGGAGTGCTTGAAGGTCATCACGGCGGCCGTCACGCTCAGCGCGTCGCCACGCCGTCCCTGCAAGGCTTGGCCGGGCGCCAAATGGCGGCCGCCCATGACGATGGCGGGAAACAGCACTTTCGCCGGCGGCGAAGGCTCGGCAAACCCGTCGCGGCTCAGGTGCGAAAGCCCGCGGCTCGTCCCGATCCAAACCGTTCCATCTTTGGCCGCCAGCAGTGCCGCGCCGTCGCAATCGTTCCAGATCAGGCCCTCCTGTGAGGTGAACTGCCGCCATGCCTTGCCGTCCCACACGCTGACCCCGCGGTCGGTCCCCAGCCAAACCCATCCGTGCGCATCCACGGCGACCGACAGCGCCTGGTCCGACGTCAGCCCATCGCCCGCCCGTATGTGCCGGAGTGTCAGTTGGCCGCGTGTCAGCCGGGCCTTGCTGATGCCGACGTTCTCGCGGTATCCGAGCCAGATCGAGCCATCCGGATGCGCGGCCAGGTAGGCGACGTAGGATGAACTCAACCCGTCCTTGGGCGAGAAGACGCGCCACCGGCCTGCTTCGTGAACCGCCAGGCCAAGCGCGCCGGCAGCCCAGATGCGGCCCTCCCGGTCCTCGGCGAGACCATAGAACGTCTTGTTCGGCACACCGCTCAGCACGGTCTGCCGGGCGAAGTTCCGCTGCCGGCCGGTCCGCCGGCCCAGAAAGAGGCCGTTTCTGGTGGCCACCCAAAGCTGGCCCCGGCGGTCGAGCAACAGCGACATGACGCGAGGCCGCGTGGCGTCCCCATTAAAATGATAGGGTTCCGCCGAAGCCCGGCCGGGCGGAACACGCCAGAGTCCGTGGTCGGCGTAGCCAAGCCACAGCGACCCGTCGTTGTCGATCGCGACCTGCCGAACTCGGGCCTCCGGCAGTCCCTGGACCATCAGCCGCGTCAATTGCCACTGCCCATTGGCCCGCCTCAGCGCGGCCACCCCTTTGTCGGTGCCCACCCAAACCGTGCCGTCGCGGTCCTCGGCCATGCCCCAGGTGGTCTGCGCGGGCAGGCCGTCCCTGCGCGTAAAGGCCTCCCAGCCCGAATAGCCCGCCCAACGCGCCACGCCGCCCCCGCCGAGCGCAAGCCAGACCGATCCTTCGCGGTCTTCCATGGCCGCGATGACATTCTCCATCGGCAAGCCCTGCTCTTCGCCGATCCTGCGCCAAACGCCATCCCGGCGTTCCATCAACCCTTCATTTGTCGGAATCAGCAACTGCCCGCTGCGCCCGAGACTGGCGCTCTCGGATTCGACCGAATCCGGCAGTTTCACCTTTTCACTGTGAAACTTCACCGCCCCGTCAGGCCGGTATATCAGTCTCGCCGCGCTTCTTGCCCAAACCGTCCCGGGGCCATCCACGGTGAGCCCGTCCCAGCGCTGCGCTGCAACCCCGTGCTCAGGCCCAAAACGATCCACACGGCCGTTGGTCCAGCAACAGATCGCCGTGTCGCACCCGAACCAGACACTGCCGTTTGGCGCAGCGGCGACCGCCGCCGTCGACTGGTTCGGCTGACCTCCCCAAAGACGCCTGAACCGCCAATGCCCCTCCTGCTTCGCGCCCTCGAAAAGTCCGCCCAACATGCTCGCATAGACCTTGCCGCCCAGACCGGCCGACAAAGGCGAGCGGCTCAGGGTGCCTCCCAACTTCTTGCTCACCGGAATGAATCGGTCGCCCTCGCGACGGCTCAGACCCCGCTGAGTCGCCACCCAAAACGTCCCATCCTGTGTCTCCGCCAGCCCCTCCACGCGTGTGCCCGGAAGCCCGTCCGCCTCCCCGAAGGCGCGAAACCGTGCGCCATCGAAGCGGAACAGGCCGTTCTCGGTCCCCACCCAGAGGTAGCCGTCCCGGTCCTGGAGAAGGCACTTGGCCGAGAGATTCGCCAGCCCTTCTTCCTGCCCGTAACTCTGAAAGACGTACTGCTGCGCCAACGCGGCTGCTGAGCATACCGCAACCATTGCGGCCAGCCGCACGGCCACTCCGGCACCGTAGTACTTCAGTCCAAACGCCACAGCGCTAGTAGTGTGATCGGCCGTCCCACCGCGTTTCAATAGATGAAACGGCTTCGTGAAACGGGTAATCTACTTACTTGAAAGTCCCTTGATTGCCATGAAGCCAAACCGGCGCGCCTTTTTCTGTCTTGCCGCGGGCCTGCCCTTGCCCGCGCAACTCCGGCCCCAGCAGGGCCGTCAGCTTGCCATGAAGGCGCTGGCCGCCTTGGGCGGAGACGCTTTCCGCCGGATGCATCACCGCACCGAAAGCGGGCGTGCATATTCTTTTTATAATGAACAAATTACGGGATTGGCGCGAGCAACGTTCACGTCATATTACGCACCACCGCCAAACCCGGTTCCGGCGGGCTATGTCTGCCTCCACGAACGCCAGGCGCTCGGCAAGAAACAGGACGTGATCTACATTTTCACGCCCGAGGCCGCTCACGAGATCACCTATCGCGGCATCCGGCTCCAGACGGAAGCCAATCACGAACGTTGGAAGGAAAGCCTGCTGCACAACATCCTTTACATCCTCCACTCGCGTCTGGACGAGCCTGGCCTGACCTTCGATGAAAAGGGGTCTGACATCTATCAGAACCAGCCCGTCGTTCGGCTGGAGGTGGCCGACGCGGCGGGCCGGGAGGTGATCGTGCTGCTCGATGCGCACACGTATCTACCCGTGAGGCAAGCGTGGGTCCGGCGCGACCCGGCTTCGCGCCTGCCCATCGAGGAGGTCACCCTTTTCGCCAAGTACCGGGAGATCGGCGGCGGTATTCAGTGGCCTTACGTCATCCGCCGCGAACGCAACGGCGAACGCATCTTCGAAATGTTCTCCGACCAGGTGCAGGCGAACCCCGGCGTGGACCAATCGTTGTTTTCGCTGCCGAAAAACCTGCCCATCCTACCGCCCGCCAAGTGAGCCGGCCGGCTTGAGCCGGCACAACGGGTCGCCCACCAGGATGTTCATCCAGCTTACGGCGGGGATGGAACGGCTATAGCTTTCGCCTAACGTCCGGCCTTCGGCGACATACGCCAGGAACAACTCGTCCGGGCGCGGCGTGTAGCCCAGGTAGGGTTCATCGACGTGCCCGGTGGCGGCTGTGGCCCCGGCGCGGATCCAGTCCGCCGCCAGCGACTGCGGCGACCCGGCCCAGTAGCTCGAAGTCACACCCCATTTGCCAAGGTTCCAGTTGGGCGGCGGCTCGGCAAACGTTCTGCCGTTGGTGGAAACGTATTCGGTCGCCACACCACCCGGCAGCCAGCCCAGGTCCACGACCCTGGTCTTGCGATTCCTGTCGTTTGACCCCCAACCGGCATATCCGATGACATCGCGAACGCCAGCCGCCACCCGCGAGGTCGCATCGAGCACCACCCGGTGGCGAGCCAGTCTCGCCGCCGCCAAACGCAGCCACTTGTCCCCCCCACTGTTTCCGCCTTCCCTGGTATCGAGCACAACCACGCCGCGGTTTTCCGCCTGCAACGCCCGGTCCACCATCGCCCGAATGTCCGCGAAACGATAGCCGGCCAGACGGCCGACGATATAGACGGCACACTCCGGATGGGTGAAGACCTTTCGGCGCGACGCAAAGTGCGGATTCGCCAACGGCCCAGCCAGCATCCTGGGCCGCCCCCTCAGCCGGCCATACAGCGCTGCCAGCTCGCTGTCCACGCTGGCTGTCGTGCCTCGCATGCCGCCGGAGCCGCGAATCCTCAGCGGTACCCCGGCGGTGGTCACCAGCACCAGGGTCTGTTCGGCCAGGCCGCGCCGCAACAGCCACGCCGATATCGGGGATTCAATCTCCCGGTCGTAGATCTCGCGGCTGATCTCTTCAACCTCCGCCGTGCGGATGCGGCAGACCTGGCCGGCCGGGATTCCGCGGCTGCGGGCATAGTATTCCCCGGCACTTCTCGACAGCGCCGACGAGTCGTTGACGACGACGACGGCCTGTGACGGCGTCTGCGCGCCGGACGCCGCCTTCGCCCCCAGGGCGATGGCCGCGATCACCAAGAAATATCCCGTTTTCAATGCCATACCGCGATGCTACTATCAGGGTAGGAGAGCCGCAACGATCGGAGACCCGTCTGCCGCCCGTTCGCCGCTCTGATTCGGATGGACCTCGACCAGCTCCACACGTTCCTGGAAATCGTCAGACTGAAGAGTTTTTCGAAGGCTGCCGTGACGTGTTTCCGCACGCAGCCGGCGATCTCGGCTCAGATCCGGCAGTTGGAGCAGGAGGTCAACACCGCGCTGTTTGAACGCCTCGGCACACGCATCCAACTCACCGCGGCGGGCCGGATCTTTGCCGACTACGCGGAAAAGATCCTCGATTTGCGCCGCCAGGCGCAGAATGCGATCAACGAACTGGAAAGAGTGCCCCGCGGAGAACTCATCATCGCCGCCAACGAGGCCACCTGTATTTACGTCCTCCCCGGCGTCTTCTCCGAATACAAGAAGCTCTTCCCCAACGTCCAGCTTCTGGTGGACCGCTCCTACGGCAAGCATGTCGTCGAGGCCGTTCTCGATAACCTCGCCGATTTCGGCTTCACCCAGCTGCCGGTCCACGAGAAGAGGCTGCAAGTCGTCCAGGTGCATTCCGATGAAATCCGCTTGCTTGCTCCCTCGTCGCACCCCCTCGCGGGATACCGCGCGGTGGCCTGCGAGGACCTGCTCGGCCATCAGATCCTGCTGCCCAAGTCCGGAACGACGCGGGCCAAACTGAATGCCTGGCTGGAACCGGTCGAGGATCATCTCCAGATCAGCATGGAGTTGGATTCGACGGAGATGATCAAACGATTCGTCCACGCCGGGCTCGGTCTGTCCTTCATGGCCGCTTCCCATTGCCGTGAAGACGTGGCATCCGGCGCCCTTGTTGCGCTGCCCCTCGCACCGGAACCGCTCATCCGGCGGCTTGGCATCGTCTACCGGAAGGATAAAGCGTTTTCGAAGGCCGGGTTGGGTTTCATCCAGGTGGTGATGGAATCCGCCGGGCTCAAAGTCCAAAGCCCGGCCGCCGAAAACGAAAAGTAGCCCCCCTCCCGCATGCGCCCCCTGCTCTTCTGGGCGATGAAAACTCTTTGATTCTCCGGCACGTCGGGCCGATAAGCCCTCTATGGAACAGCGTAAGCATGAACGCTGCCAAACCCGCATTCCAGCCCGATTGCATTTGCTGGGACCTGACATTCGGAATCTTGCGGTGACGGTAGAGGAATTCTCCAGAGGCGGCGCTCGGATCAGCTCGCCGGTGCCCATCCCAATCTCGGTCCCGGTCCGGCTGGACTGGGAGAATGCGATGTGCCTCGGCGAATGCGTGCACTCAAACCCTTTACCTGGCGGCGGCTGTCTGGCGGGAATCCGCTTTGAACAGGTGCTCAACGGACTCGCGGATTTGCGAAACCTCGTGAAAAGCTTGATGCAGGAGAGCGAACCGGTTCCTAGTGCGGCGCCTACGGGTGCGCAATCCCGTAGATGCCCCAAACAACGCTAACAACCAGCGCCACCGTAAACACAGTGGCCATCGCAAACCTGATCCGGCGTTTCGCGTTGCCGGCGAGGGATGTCTGAACGATGCTTACCGTTGATCGTGGCATGGCGCCGGCTCCTTTCTTTCGCAACCCTACTTCCTAGACGTACCTTGAATGTAACCAAGTTGCAACAAATTTCTTGCCTTAGGCGAAAAAAAAGCAAACAGGCAATTCCGGCCCGTCCCACGTCAGCCAGACTGAACGGGCCGCGATTGCCCCTCCAGGCCATCTTTTCGCCGGTGGCCGCCTGATCGCGCTATAGTACGGGAGATATGGCGAACCGGGTCGTGATTTTCGGCAACGCGGGCCAATTGGGCGTCGAACTGACGAGAGCGTTTTCGGCCCGGAAATGGGACGTCTACGGCTGGAGCCGCGACGAAGTCGACATCACGCTTCCGGACGCGGTGGAGACCGCCGTCGCTTCGGTGGACCCGGCTGTCGTTGTGAACTCCGCCGCTTACAACCAGGTCGACGTGGCCGAACAGGAGCCCGCGGCCGCCTACATGGTCAACGCCCTGGCCGTTCGAAACATCGCCATGGCCTGCCGCCAATCCGGCAGCCGGATGGTGCACTACTCGACCGACTATGTCTTTGATGGCAAGACCGACCGGCCCTATGTTGAAACCGACCCGCCGCACCCGATGGGCGCCTACGGCGTCTCCAAACTGGCTGGCGAACTCTATGCACGCGCCTACCTCGACGCCCCTCTCATCATCCGGACGTCGGGAGTCTTCGGGCCGGGCGGACTCGCCACGCCGCGCGGCAACTTCGTCGAAGTCATGCTCCGGCTCGCCGCCTCCGGGCAGGTCATCCGCGTTGTCGAGGACCACGTCGCCTCGCCGGCATACGCCCCCGCGCTGGCTGCCAGGACGGTCCAGATGGTCGAACGCGGACTCACCGGAACTTACCACGTCGGCGGCGGAACACCCGTCTCCTGGTACGACTATGCCCGGATCATCTTCAGCGAGGCTGGCTTGAAGCCCGAACTCCGTCCGACGAGCGAGCGGGAATACCGCACCGCCGCCAAACGCCCCAAGTTCTCCGCTCTGTCCAATTCAAAAATGGAGGCCGCCGGCATTGAAAAAATGCCGCCCCTCGACCTCGCCGTCAGAAGTTATTTGCAG
>Ga0172368_10009064_pt1 | contig 10021 bp, 11 predicted proteins | sample Lak11m_FD_114540 | JGI IMG/M metagenome (GOLD analysis project Ga0172368, IMG submission 114540) | Freshwater microbial communities from Kabuno Bay, South-Kivu, Congo - kab_022012_11m | ecosystem: Environmental > Aquatic > Freshwater > Lake | place: Democratic Republic of the Congo: South-Kivu...
GGAGTTATCCCCTCAAAAGAAGACAATGTAGACATGGGTTCAATAAAAAAGCAGGCGGAAATAAATGCGAGAACTTCCTCAAAAGTAAATAACCCAGAGTTTATTGTTCACACATTAATGTTAGACCATCCTAACCTCTTTGAAAGACATTATAACATAGAAGCAAGAGGAGACTCAGAGCTTCTTATTAATGAATTAGGTAAAAAACACAAATTCCTTTTGAAGAAAGGCATGATTGACACAAATAGAACTGCTAAAGTGATTCTCAATGACTGGCAAGAAGGCAGAATAAAAATAAGGAAATAGCTACTTCCTTATCACAGCACAAATCAACTTTCTAGTATAATCCTTGCCACGTAAGGGTTTTGTCTCTCTAACATTAATTTTAACTCTAGAAAAATCAGAAAATAATTCCTTAATTTCTTTATCTGTAAAGAAATGACAAGTTAAACCATTAACTTTAGCAATTGTATTTTCAGCAATCGTATTACTTCCTTTCTTAAATCTAAAATCTCCAACAGAAAAATCTTCAAAAAGAACAAGTCCCTCATCCTTTAAGACTCTAAACATCTCAGAAATTGCTTTTTTCCTCTCTCCTTCAGTTAAGTTATTCATAACATAATAACAAACAACAGCATCAAAACTTTCATCTTCAAAATTCAAAGAAGTAACATCCATTTTTTCAAAATTAACATCATCTAATTGAAATTTATCCTTAGCAATTTCAATTGCCTTCTCAGAAAAGTCAATCGCATAAACCTCTTCAGGATGTTGTCTCAGTATACTAATCAATGTCTTCCCATTTCCTACTCCAAGCTCAAGAACTTTCTTCCCAGTCAAAACCCTAGAAGGCAATGTCCTCGTCTCTTTTCTCCATTCAAACTTGGAATACTCTTCGTCCCATATTTTGTTTTGTTTCATATAACTTAATGAAAAATATTAATTATAAACTTATCAGAAACCATTAAATACACATTATGGGGCAAATTTAAATGGAACAACTATCAGTTGATAAGGTAGTAGAGTTTAATCTAAGCAAAGTTAGAGAAGTTGTTGGCGAGTTAAGAAAAATAAAAGTCAGAGAAGCAGTTTATCCTTTAGAAATTGAATGGCATCCATTAGCAAGAAGTATTGCACAGAGTATGGTGGCAGAATGCAGGAAGATGCATATTTCAACAACATATATAGAACAAAAAGGCAAATATCAACTAGTTTTTAACTTTAGCAGGGTACAAAACTAAACTTTTGTAACTTTCGTCCCTTCAGATTTATCTTCAACTAAAAATCCAAGTTTCTTTATCTCCTCTCTTATTTTATCAGATTTCTTCCAGTCCTTTTTTGCCCTTGCTTCTTCTCTTTCTTCAATCAATTTATTAACTTTATCGGGAACATCAATCTTATCCTTTTCAAATAATTTAAGCCCAAGAACTTCATCCATTTTTGTTATGGTCTCTATTTTTCCAAGAGCTTTTTCATCTCTAACTAATTTCCATAAGACTTGAACAGCAAGGGGCATATTCAAATCATCATTTATCGCCTTCTCAAATTCAATAAGATAATTATCATTTATTTCTTCGTCATCTTTTATCTCAGAAATAATATTCTTTAATCTTTGATATGCATTCTTAGCATCATTTAAATTGTCCAACGTGAAATTCAATCCCTTTCTGTAATGTGTAAGCAAACACATATACCTATATTCTAATGGATTATATCCCAAATCCTGCAATTCAGAAACAGTATAAAGTCCTCCTTTGCTTTTACTTACTTTTTCTCCTTTAAACAATAAAAATGCCCCATGCATCCAATAATTTACCATCTTCTTTCCTATTGCACACTCTGATTGTGCAATCTCGTTTGTATGATGAATAGGAATATGATCCTCTCCACCAGTATGAATATCAAAGGGTTGTCCTAAATACTTAGTTGACATTGCACTGCATTCAATATGCCATCCAGGATATCCTAATCCCCAAGGAGATTCCCATTCTTGTTGTCTTTTTCCTTCTTCCAATGAAAACTTCCAAAGTGCAAAATCCGTCTTATTTTTCTTCTCCCCCATACCAACTCTCTTTCCAGCTTTCAATCCTTCAATATTAAGCAAAGCCATTTTTCCATAATTTTTAAATTTAGAAGTGTCAAAATAAACCCCATCACTTGTCTTGTAAGTATATCCTTTCTTCTCCAATTTCTGTATCAATTCAATCTGCTCTTTGATATGCTCCGTCGCCTTGCACCATACATTTGGTTCAATTATATTCAATTTTTTCATATCTTCTCTAAAGGCTTTAAGATAAAAGTTAGCTATATCTTCTGCCTTCTTCCCTTCTTTCAACGCTGCCTTCTCCATTTTGTCTTCTCCCTCATCAGCATCACTTGTTAAATGCCCAACATCAGTTATATTCATCACATGTTTAACATCAAATCCATTGTACATCAAAACTCTTTTCAGCATATCACTAAATATGTAAGTTCTAAGATTTCCAATATGCTGAAACCAATAAACAGTCGGCCCACATGAATAGAATCCAACTTTCCCCATTTTAATAGGTTTAAATTCCTCTTTCTTCCTTGTTAATGTATTGAATACTTTTAACATTTAATAATATAAAAATCAACATATTTAATCTTATCTTTTTAATACAATAATCTATAAAAAGCCAAAAATCACAGAAAAAATATGGATAAACAGGAAAATCCCCGAGTAAAAGTATTAACCGAGACACTTCAAGCACCTAATTTAATGCCTGGTTTTTCTCCAAGAGTTATTGCCTCTGCAATAACACAGGCACTCAAACAAGCAAGAGAAACCGAAACCGCGATGAACAAATTAGGTCAAGTTGCTTTTTGCCTTATGACTGGAGGTTCAGCATATAGAGAAGGATTCATGAATCTCCATTATGCAACAGAAAGACTTCCAGAAGCACAACAAGCAAGCAGATTAGCAGATTATATGTTAAACTGATCAGGCATAGTTTTATAAACCATAAATTAAACTCATTTTAGTAAAAGACAGTTAAAATCGTTAAGAGATAGAGCCGTTAAGGCACACTATTTCTACCCTATATAAGGTCTATACAGAAGTTAGCAATAACATAATAAGAAAATGGAAAGTTTCAGAAAACTTGGCTTAAGCAGCCATATGATTGAGCATGTAAAAAATGCAAAATACGAAAATCCTAGTGAAATCCAGGAAAAAGCAATCCCATTAATTTTAGAAGGAAAAGATGTCATTGGCGGAAGTGCTACTGGAAGTGGAAAAACATTCGCATTCGGAGCTCCAATCATAGATAAAATAGAGAAAGGAAAAGGAATACAAGCATTAATTTTAACTCCAACAAGAGAATTAGCAGAACAAATAACAAAAGTCTTGGACAGCTTCTCAGGGCATAAACAATTAGAAATTTCAGCAGTTTATGGAGGAGTAGGAATAAATCCTCAAATAAGAGAATTGGAAACAGCAGAAATTGTAGTAGCTACCCCCGGAAGAATATTAGACCATTTAGAAAGACGAACAATCAAATTAGCTAACGTTAAAACTTTAGTTTTGGACGAAGCAGACAGAATGTTTGATATGGGTTTCATCCATGACGTAGAAAAAATAATCAATCACTGTCCAAAAGAAAGGCAAACGTTGATGTTTTCAGCAACAATAAATCAAGACATTGAACATTTAATAAAGAAACATATGAAAAATCCAGTAGAAGTCTCTGTTGAAAGTTATGTAGACCCAACTTTATTAAAACAAGTATACTACGATGTTACAAGAAATGTTAAATTCTCATTATTAGTCCATTTACTAAAGAGTGAAAAATCTGGTTTAGTTATGGTTTTCTGCAATACAAGAGATAACACTGACTTTGTAGCAGATAATTTAGGAAGAAATGGAATTGATGCAATGGCAATCCACGGCGGTTTGTCTCAGGAAAAAAGAAGTAGAATAATGGATAAATTCCACACGGGAAGAGTTTTAGTTCTTGTATGCACAGATGTTGCAGCAAGAGGATTAGACATAAAAAATGTTTCTCATGTATATAACTATGATATTCCTAAAACATCCCAAGATTATATTCATAGAATAGGAAGAACTGCCAGAGCAGGAAACGAAGGAATTGCAATAAATCTTGTAGCAGATAGAGATTATGAAAATTTCAGAAGAGTTTTAGAAGATGACTCAATAAAACCAGAGTTAGTTGAAGTTCCAGAAGTAGAAAGAGCATTCTTAAGAATTAATTTTGACAAACCGAGAGGAAGATTTGGAGGCAGAGGTTTTGGAAGAGGAAGAGAAGGCGGAGAAAGAAGTCCAGATTACGGTAGAAGACAAGCAAGGAGAACACATATGAGATATGGTTCAAGAAATGGTTCAGGACATTCTAGAAGAAGATATTAATTTCTATTACGAATTCTCATTTTGGCAAGAGTAACAAAAGCCCCACTATGTTCAACTAAGCTATGTCCAAGAGTCTCGTCACCTTTCTTTATTCTGAGCAAGTCAGATTCAACTTTATCAAAAACTTCTTTTATGTCTTTGTATGGAACTTCTTCTGACTGCTTGCCAACAAGAGAAGATTGGACTAAATCGGCGTAAATAATCCCAGCATATCTTTCTACAGGTCTTACTCTAGACCTTACTATTCTCTCTCCAAATGGAATAAACCTCAAACATGTTGAGGGATCAAATTCTGCCTCAGCAACGGCATTAGTTCCATTTTGTAAATATGATAACTTGCTCTTTATACAATATTTCCAAGAATCTCTACAATTTATGTTCATAGTAAAAAGACTTCCATCACTAAACATATGTTTGCAAACCGCATTATCTCCATCATGCCCAAAACCGTCAGACCCAACATCTACAATAGCTATTTCGGTGTTATTATCAGTCGCCCTAATGCTTAGATGATTCTGTCTTCTCAATTCAACAGTATAATCTTTACCCTTTACTTCTTTTCTACCAAAAAAACCAGTTACTCTTTGATAAAATTGAGTATAAACCCCAAAATCGGTTGGTTCTGCATATACATTTCCAGCAAAAATTACCATAGCACCAACCAAAGCCAACAACCCTCCTTTCATAGGTAAACCAATTCATTCAGGTTTAAAAGCATTGTTATATTCTTTTAGACAAACACTATTCTTTTCTATATCCAAAAGATTAGATAATCTCTTTAACAAACTCTTCTATCTCATCAATTGTCTTCAAACTCATAAACCCTGCTCTTTTTTTAGCAGCCCCCTCAAATCCAGAAATAAACCAAGTCCCAACTTGTTTTATTCTATGCATATCATTAAATCCATATTTCTTGCACAAAGAAATATACTCTTTAAACAATTTCAAATTTTCCTTGTAATCTCTCTCTTTTTCCTTTCCATTCTTAAGATAATAGGCAATCCGAGAAAAAATAAGAGGATCTCCAAGTGCTGCTCTTCCAATCATAACCCCATCACATATCTCTATCATTCTTTTTGCAGTTTCTCCATTAATAACATCTCCATTCCCAATAACAGGAATCTTAACTGCTTTCTTCACCTTAGCAATCCATTCCCAATCTGCAGGAATTTTATTGCTATGCGCGGCAAGTCTTGCATGAACAGTTATTGCATCTGCTCCTGCTTTCTCAATTGCCTTAGCAGTTTCAATAACATTATTATTATCAAAACCCAATCTTATCTTAGCAGTTACAGTCAATCCCGCTTTCTTAAGCAATTTAATTATAGAAGCAATCTTCTCAGGACTCTTAAGTAAATAGCTTCCAGCCTCACTTCCAACAATTCTAATTGAAGGGCATCCGCAATTCAAATCGATTATATCATATTCTTTAAGATAAGGAATAACTTTCTTGAACTCTTCAATGTTATTTCCCGTGATTTGTATTCCCGAAGGTTTTTCTTTCCTTTTATCTATTTTCATCAACCTCTTTGTCTTATCATTTTCATGTGTAATTGCATCAACATATAACATTTCAGTATATGCCATTCCCGCCCCTGCTTTTCTACATATTAGTCTATAAGGCAAATCCGTCACATCAACCATAGGTGCAAGAAAAATAGGATTTTTAATCACATATTTTCCTATTTTAATAGGTTTAACTTTGAATTTCATAAAATAATGTAATAAAATGAGTATAAAAGCGTTGACAATTATCTGCCTTGATTATCATCAACTCTAGAAGGCCCAATGCACATTAGTTGTGCGGTTGTATCACAAATTGTTTTAAGTCTATCATCACTAAGTCTTACAGCAACCTTACCAACATTCGCGTGTATACACTGAATTCCCTGAGAGCCACAATCATATGCTTTTGGACATCTTGTTGTTTCTTCGTACATGTCAAACCTCAATTAAATTGGTTTATAAAACTTATTCTTTTTTTAATTTTAATAAAGATATAAAATTAGAGCCTAAGAAGATTGAGCACCAAACGCCCTAAAATAACACGAACGGGATGAGCATCCAAGGCAATAATCCCTAACAAAATCATTTCCATCCTGCCTTAATCTGACTGGACCTCTATCTCCTTGAGGATTAGAAACAGATGCGCAATAAGGAACGCCATTCAGAATCAGCGCTTCTGGACATCCGCCCTTAGCTTTCTTCAACTCTACTCTCTCAGCTTTTTGTCCCATGTTTTTCAATTTATTTAAATATTTATTAATATTTGTGTTTTACAATATAACTATATTCTCTAATATTTTTGTTCCTTTAGAATGCACACTCATCTTTATATACAAATAAAGATAAAATAATTTATGGAAAAAGATATAGACAGAATTCCTAAAAATAAAGAGACAGATATAGTTCTAAGAATTGACGACTTTGGAGGCAGAAGAGGATTAACAATAAGAGAATTTGTTAAATCTGAGAGATATACCGGTTTTACTAAAGCGGGAACAAGAATTCCCGCAGATAAATTCAAAATATTTAAAGAAGCAATAAACAGCATAGATGAAAAAGACTTAGAAGGAGAAGCAGAGCCTCAAGAATACAACCAAGATTACCAACGAGAAGCACAACAACAAAGGCAACAAGATTATAACCAACAAAAGCAATCATATTCCCAAGAATCTTTCGGGAAAAAAGAGGTAAAAAAGAAAGCCAAAGTCCAGGACGTGGATGAAGTTGAGTTTTAACTCAACTTCTGCTTTCTTTTTCGTATTTAATCATTTTAACCATTTTTAAAATATGCTCATTTTATCTAAACACTTACATATGGTATGTAATCTCTAATATAACTATCAGACATTAGCTAACGATTATTAAATTCATATTAGCCTCTTTTAAAACACCCAAACTAATTTATCAAACTACCAACAAACACTTTTCCGTCAAGATAATTTTGAAAATTATTAAGGTTCTTCCCATTCATAACTGCAATCTCAATTCCCAATTTTTCAGCTTCCGCAGAAGCAGAGACATCAAAAGGAGTGTTAGAACCAGAAATCCATTCCTTGGGCAACACTTTACTTCTAAATTCCTTCCATTTCATTTCTTTAATTGGTTTTGCATCTTTGAATTTCTTCGGGTCTTTATCATAAACATAATCAATATTACTCAAATTAATAACTCTTTTAACTCCAAAACTCTTAGCCATCAAAACAGCATCCATGTCCGTAGATGTTCCGGGTTTCCATCCGCACCCAACAATTATATCTTTATCAGTTTTAATCTTTTCAGTTGGATTATAAATGACTTTTTCATAAGCCTTTCCCTTAAATATTGTTTTAACAAAATAAGCATTCATTCTAGTAACCTCAATTCCCAACCAGTCTAAATCAGTATTACTCATCTCCACTAATTCTTTAGCGGCATGTTGATATTTCCTACAAGTTCTTCCTCCTCCAGCAATAAGCACAAATCTAAACCTCTCCGTGTTCTCAGTTATAACTCTCTTAAACTCTTTAAGCCAAGAAACATCAATCTCTTCAGGCACAATTAATGAACCCCCAACAGAAATCACAATTGTCTCCTTTTTCATGGATGAAAAAGGAATATGTGTTATTTAAAACTTCTGACGAAGTTTTAAGCCACAAGAACCTGAGGTTCTTGATGTTTAAAGATTAACCTCTACCAACTACTCTTCTTCCTTGCGTTAGTTCTACTCTTCTGCAACTCGTAGCACCCAGACTTTCTTTTAACCATTACCCAGTCTTTCTTGCATAATTCTTAGCAAGAGAATCGTTTGGAGCACAAACATCTGACTCTAAGCGCTTTATTGGAGGCAATCCTCTAATATGAACTTCATAAACAGCAAGATATTTCATTCCGGAACAATAATCTCAAGCTTTAAAAACAATATTATGATTGAATATACAATGGAAACAGGAGAACAAAATGACAATCAGACAACCAATTATCACAATTGCAGGGCATGTAGACCACGGAAAAACCTCTATTTTAGATGCATTTAGAGAGACAAATATCCAAGATGGAGAGGCGGGAGGAATTACACAGAAGATTTCTTTCACCAAATATCCTATAGAACAGTTAAAGTCCTCCTGTCAGTTGATAGAAAAAAATAAGGTTAAATTAGAAATTCCAGGATTCTTATTCATAGACACCCCAGGACATGCAGCATTCACTCATCTAAGAAAAAGGGGAGGAGCGTTAGCAGATTTAGCAATTGTAGTAGTAGCAGTAAAAGAAGGAATAAAACCACAAACAGCAGAAGTTCTTCAAATACTAAAGAACAACAAAGTTCCATTTGTAATAGCATTAAACAAAGTCGATTCAATATCTGGATGGAAAAAACATGACAATCTAAAAGAAAGTATAGAAAACCAAGCAATAAATGTTGCAGATGAATTTCAGGAAGCACTTTTAACTTTCCAAGGTTCATTAAGAGAACATGGTTTCGATTCATCACTATTCTATGAAATCACAGATTATACTAAACAGGTAGCAATTGTTCCCTGTTCTGCAAGAACAAAAGAAGGAATTCCCGAATTATTATTCATGCTCTGCGGATTATGTCAAAGATTCTTGAAAGAAAGACTAAAGATAAACAACGACGCAAAGGGAATTATATTGGAAGTAAAGAAAGAAAAGAACGCAGAATATATAGAATCCATTCTTTACGATGGGGAACTAAAAGAAAATGATACAATAGCCATAGCAACACTTGATAGTATGGTTGTCTCAAAAGTAAGAGCGATTGAGGAGATACAACCCTTATCATTAAAGTATAAACCAATAAAAAAGGCATCCGCAGCTACAGGAATAAGATTAAATCTTGCAAATAAAGAAGGAATAATGGCTGGAATGCCGTTTCAAAGAGTTCATAATAACTTAGAAGAAATAAAGAAGGAGTTCAAAAAAGAAATATCCGAGGTTATGCATTTAGACAAACAAGGAATAATAATAAAAGCTGATTCTTTAGGTAGTTTAGAAGCACTTATCGCCTTATTAAAACAGGAAAGCATCCATATCCTTAAGGCAGGAATAGGTCCGATAAGTAAGACAGATATAATAAATGCAAAAGCAAACCTAGAACTAAATCCATTAAATGCAATTATATTAGGTTTTAACGTTGAGAGAGAAGAAAACCTTGAAGCAGGAAACGTAAAAATAATTTCTCACAATGTAGTCTATAAAATAATAGAAGATATTCAAGAGTATAGAAAGCAAAGACAAGCAGAAATAGAAAAAGAAAAATTATTGGGCTTAGCAACAATATGCAAATTAGAAATTCTCCATCAGTATGTATTTAGGAACTCAAATCCTGCAATTTTTGGAGTAAGAGTATTAGCAGGAAAGTTAAGAGTTGGAATCCCAATGATAAACGAGAGGGGAGAAGAAGTAGCAAGAGTCAAATCTATTCAACATGAAAAAGAATCTGTAACAGAAGCAACAGAAGGACAGGAATTAGCATTAGCCTTGCCAGGAATTGCTTTTGACAGAAAACTTAATGATGTAAAATATCTTTATGCAGACATTTCCGAAAGGCAATTCAAAGATTTTAAGAAAAGCAAAGAACTTCTTTCCTCACAAGAATTAAAAGTTCTTCAGGAATTATCAACAATA
>Ga0172368_10009065_pt1 | contig 10020 bp, 13 predicted proteins | sample Lak11m_FD_114540 | JGI IMG/M metagenome (GOLD analysis project Ga0172368, IMG submission 114540) | Freshwater microbial communities from Kabuno Bay, South-Kivu, Congo - kab_022012_11m | ecosystem: Environmental > Aquatic > Freshwater > Lake | place: Democratic Republic of the Congo: South-Kivu...
ATACGCTTGAAGTTATGCATATCTTCAGCGTGGTCGCTGAAGTACTTTGCCATTGCTATAATCATAAAAAGTTTAGCAAACTCAGACGGTTGGAATTTGAATCCGCCAATATCTATCCACCTGGTTGCGCCCATAGTCGTCACACCAGTAAAAAATACAATTGCAAGTAAGGCAATTGTAATAAAATACAAAATACCACTAGTGCCTCTGAAAGTTCGATAGTCAAAAAAGGCCACAACAAGAAACGCCAAAAGTCCTATACCGCCAAATATCCCCTGCTGAACAGCCTCTTTCCCTCCGCCGGTCATACCATACGTAGTGGAGTAGATGATTGCTATGCCAATAGAAAAAAGTAGCAGAGTAATCACTATGATTATCCAGTCAAAGTTTTTTAATAAACGAAGGTTAAACATATTCTTATCATGTCATTCCCGCGGAGGCGGGAATCCAGAATTATTTTTATAGATTCCCGCCTCCGCGGGAATGACGGCAAAGGCTATTTAATTCGCTTCACTCCCAACTCTATTTCCACCCCTTCAATCTTCGCTTTTTCACTGTACTCCGCTTTTTCTACTTCTCCAACCGTAACCTCTTTTGCCAACGTTTCTTTTGCGATATAATCTTTTTCTTTCTCAAGAACAGATTTTAATGACTCATCGGTACAACCCCAATGCAGGTGAATACGATCCTCGACATTAAACCCGGCTTTCTTTCTCATCGCCTGAATGGTACGGACAACTTCCCTTGCCAGTCCTTCACTTCTCAAATCATTTGTAATTTTCGTATCAAGGATAACTGCTTTTTTCTTTGCATTATATATCACTTTTTTGACGTTCACTTCCTCGGCGATAATACTTTCTAGCTCCCCGTTTAATTTCGTTCCACCATAGGTTAAAGATGCAAGAGGTTGACGGACTTTGATACCTTCTGCATTTCTAGCTGCTAAGCCGGATTCAACAATATTTCTAGAAGATTGCATTGATTCCTCAAGTTTTTCGTCAATTGCATCCTTATCGACTATTGGCCACTCTGACAGATGTATGCTTTTACCTCCGGCTAGATTTTGATAAATCTTTTCACTAGTAAATGGCATAAATGGTGCAATGACTTTTGTGAAATCAACCAAAACTTCATACAACGTATCATATGCTGCCGTTTTATCTGTATCATTCTCGCTTTTCCAGAATCTGCGTCTAGATCGTCTCACATACCAATTTGATAAATCATCCAGAAAACTTTCAATTTCTTGAGTTGCCTTGTAGATATTATATCTATCCAGATGTTTGGTAATGCTCTCAACAAGCTTGTTCTTCCGTGATAAAATCCACTTGTCTAAAATATTAGTTTTTTTCGTCATTCTGGCTTGTCCAGAATCTATATTTCTTGGTTGATAATCATCAACCGTGGCATAAGTCACAAAGAAACTGTACACGTTCCAGTAAGTCACGAGGAACCTTTTTGCCTCACCTACTAGTTTAATAGAGAAATTACGCGGATTGCCTGGAGTAGTTGCTGAGTACATATACCACCTAAGTGCATCCGCACCATGCGCGCTTAGAACATCCCAAGGATTTACTACATTCCCAATAGACTTCGACATTTTCTGCCCTTTTTCATCTAAGATATGTCCCAAACTAATGACGTGTTTATAAGCCGGTCCTTTTCCCAAAAACGTTGAGATTGCAAGCAGTGTGTAGAACCAGCCTCTTGTCTGATCCACCGCCTCGCAGATGTAGTCGGCGGGGAAATGGCTTTCGAAGTTTTTGTCAGAATTTTCTCCAAACGGATATCCCCACTGGGCATACGGCATCGCGCCGGAGTCAAACCAGCAGTCTATAACGTGGCTATAGCGCTTGAAGTCTCCTCCACAGCCACACTTCCATGTGTACTCATCTATATAGGGTCTGTGCGGGTCAAAGTCGTCACTAATCTTCTGCCCTGTTTTCTTCCCCAGTTCTTCAAAGCTTGATATCAGCTCCTTCTCTCCGCATTTATCACATTTCCATATAGGAAGCGGTGTCCCCCAGTATCTCTCACGCGACAGCGCCCAGTCTATGGCTCCCTCTATCCAGTCGCCAAAACGGCCCTTTTTCAGATGCGATGGATACCAGTGTACTTCCTCATTATTCTTCACTAGCTCTTTACGTAGAGATGCCATCCTGATATACCAAGTATCCCGAGCATAATAAAGTAGGGGAGACTGACAACGCCAGCAGAAAGGATATGAGTGAGTGTATTCCTCTTCTTTCAAAATCAGTCCACGCTTCTTTAAATCAGCAATAATAAGAGGGTCGGCCGTCTTAGCAAACTTCCCCTTTCCAATATCTGTAAGCATTTCTCCACTTTCACTGATAGTGATTAAAACGGACAAGTTGTTTTGTATACGCCCAACGGTGTAGTCGTCGTCACCATATGCCGGCGCAATATGAACTATCCCTGTTCCGTCTTCCGTCGAGACGAAGTCGCCCATTATCACCTTGTATTCTTCTGTATCTTTTTCTCTTTTGAATTTTGCACCCTCGGAGAAAAGCGGATCATAATGTTTCTCGCCCTCTGTCGGTCCGTTAAAAACACTTTCGGCAATCTCTTTGCCATAAAACTCTTTCAAAATTTTATATTTTTTTCCATTTAATACTTCTGCGGTTCTGTCCTTTGCCAAGATATATTTCTCACCGTCCAGCTCAACTTTTACATATTTAATCTCCGGTCCAAACGCTAGTCCCGAGTTACCGGGCAATGTCCACGGAGTCGTCGTCCAAGCCAGAAAATATGTGTCCTTCTCGCCTTCCACCGGAAACTTTACATATACGGTATTTTCCGTCACATCCTTATACCCTTGTGCCACTTCGTGAGAAGACAGCGTAGTACCGCAACGAGGGCAGTATGGCACAACTTTATAACCCTCATATAGCAGATCCTTTTTCCACGCTTCACCAAGAACCCACCATAAACTTTGGATGTAATCTGAATCATATGTAATATAAGGGTCTTTTGTATCTACCCAGAATCCTATTTTCTCCGTCAGTTCTTCCCATTCCTTGACATATTTAAAGACGCTCTCGCGGCATTTCTTGTTGAACTTCTCTACTCCGTACTTTTCAATATCGGGCTTTCCGGAAATACCCAAGTTCTTCTCCACTTCAAGCTCTACCGGTAGACCATGCGTATCCCAGCCACCCTTTCTGTCCACTTGAAATCCCTGCATAGTTTTATAACGAGGGATAATATCCTTAAAAACACGCGAAAGAACATGATGAACCCCCGGCTTTCCATTCGCTGTCGGCGGACCTTCAAAAAAGACAAATTGCTTTTTATTCTTATCATTCTGGCTCAGCCCAGAATCTTTCCTTTGTGTCTCCTCAAAGACCTGATTCTTTTTCCAAAAAGATATGACTTCCTCATCTATTTTCGGAAAATCCGGCTTCGGTTCAACACGATCAAACTTTTTCATATTTCGGTCCTAAACAAGGTCGAACCTTGTCGCTCACAAGGTTCGACCTTGAAAGCAAAAAATAAATACTAAAATGTGCCTATCTAGGCACAAATATTATACTTGGTTTAAGAACGGGGGTCAATTGATACTTCTCCCTGTCATTTCGACCGACTTCGCAGAGCAACGAGCGGAGAAATCTTTTTCTCTATTTTTAAGGGATCCCTCGACTCAATTCTCATTTCGCTCGGGATGACAGGAGGAAACTTCAAAAATCTTAATCTTTGACTTTTGGCCGGTTTTTAAAGAGACTTGCGACTTTGGAACTTTGAAATATCCGGCAATTATTTTGACAACTGCCTCATTTGCCCGCCCTTCAACCGGCGGGGCCTTTGTAGAAACATTATAAATCTGATTTTCTTCATCAAAACTGACGCAATCACACTTTGCGCTCGTCCTAACTTTGACCTGAATTTTCATCGTTTGAAGGATTCTGGGCTGAGCCAGAATGACACTGTATTTAAGCCGCTTGTTCTAAATCCTCGTCTCTGTTTTTCTCTATAATATCCGCAACTGCAGCATCATCGCCATCCATTCTTTTCGTCAGTTCATCAAAAAGCGTTGCTCTCATTTCTCCTCTTTTGAGATTTGACTCATCCCCGTCTGAATACTCCTGTAGAGCACTATCTATATCGGCTATTCGACGTGCCAGCTCATCGTTATCAACACCTTCAAATATATTTTCTTGTTGTGGCGTTTCTGGTCCCATAACTTTTTCCTTTCTTTAAATAAAACTAAAAATCATCTACTTTAACCATTTTTTTACCTGTTCATCTACATCAGTCTCACTCACCAGTCCCTTGTGTTTGACTTTTGCTATCAGTTCATTTGCGTTAGCTTCTTTTTCCTGCTGGCTCTCTCCCGGCATCATCCCAATAAGTCTCGTCATATCTGTCCTGACCTGCTCCTGTCTTTTTTGGTTGATTTCACTTGCCACCAAGTCATTCGTCGAATCTTGGCAGTTCACTATTCTTCTTGCAATATCCTCTGTTGTTTCTCCAAAAGTCATATTCTAAGCTCCTTTTTTAAATATCTTATCATCAAAATAATAAAACAACTACCTTACAAACTAAACAGAAAAATTATATAGCCATTTCTATTATCTTTCTTAGTATAAACAATAAAACAAAAACACATATAGGAGAAAAGTCAAGCGGGCTGTTTTTAGGATTTAGCCTACGGAAGGGTTTCAATATCGGTTCTGTAATATCAAAGATAACTTGAGTGAAACCATTTTTGACACTTGGCATCCAACTCAACAAGACTCTTATAAAAATCAAAAGAAACAAAGCTGAGGAGAGAAAGTCAAAAATATTAACAATAAAATTCTGAGCGTTCATATGTTTATTGCCATTTTTAGCTCAAACTCTGCCGGCATGTGCCCAAGCCAACAGTCGATTGTTGAGCCTTCATCAGTAATAACTAAAAGAGAGGGGACGGCATAAATATCATAAACTTCTGCCACTTCTTTGCCCTCCCTATCTTCAACATCTAAAGTTTCTATCTCGATGTCACTATAGTCTCTGACCCTCTGAACAAATTCCTTCGCTTCTCTGGTTTCGGGACCATCGCCACTGACAAACAATCTAATTTTCATATAAATATTTTAGCAAAATACCAAACAAAAAAACAGGATAAGTTTACCTAGACAGGTGCGATCTATGACGTAGGTCGCACCTGTTTGCGTTGTTAATAACTTATAACTGTCTTTTCTAGCCTCTGTGCCTCTCTCTTTATCTGACCTGGGTATAGATCGAGTTTATTTTTGTTTTCTTTTGTCGCTAAATCCTCGAGAATGGTGTCGTTTGATGGAGTCTTGATGGAATCTAAATCTTTCGCTATATTATCAAGTTCGGTTGTTACTTCTTGCAGTTTACTTGTTTGACCCGTCTTTGCATAATCGGTTGCCTTGACTATCGCTGCGTCCATTTTTTTGAGAGCTACAATATACTTATCATGAAAATCTTTCATCGATGATGGAGGAGTCGCTGCTTCTAGTTTTTGTATAGCGCTAGTCAAGCCTTCATGCATCTTTGTAAATGTTCCAACAACATCACCTGGGTTTCCCGTCCCAACGTTTTTCACGTCACCCGATGACGCTTCGATGACTTTGACATAAGCCAAAAATGCAGATGTTTGTTCTGCGGCATTTTTTGCTAGTGTAAAATACTCTTTTGTCTTTTTTTCAAGATTCTTTGCCTTCCCCGGAGCACTCATACTGTTTAACTTGGCTAGTTGCACTTCAGAGTCAGTTTTGACCTCATTCATTGTTTTTTGAATATCTGTCGCAGAGCTCGAACTCTTCTCAATAGTTTTAGAGTTCCACTTTGCATCGCTCTCAGTAATCATTGTGTCAATTTCTTTCGCGTATGAACGAACTTTTGATGCGTTGTACAAGCCATACCCAAGTACTGCAACCACAGCTGCTACAATCACCCCGCCTACAATATATTCTTTTTTCATTTTGCCACCTTCCTTTTTCTTTATGATATAACTATTTTAACAAATATTATGGTAAAACAATAGACCAATAAGTACTTCACCCAAGCTGAATAGTCTTTTTCTTTTTTGGCGCTTCGTCTGCAGCATTATTGATTTTGGGAATAATAACCGGTTCAACCACATTCGGTGTCGGTTCGGCTATCTGAGGATCTGCTTGCTGTGAAATCTCTGCCTTTATTTCTCCTGCCTCATGCTGGAGATGAAGTTTCTTGCTGTGATAATAGCGAATATACAAAACCGCAAATACTGCTGCGATTATGAATCCACCGGTAAAAAATGTGATTGCCTGACTAAAGCCGGGACCAGAGACCGTAGAAATACCTTTCACATCCTGCACCTGATAGAATTCATTGAATGCCTGTTTTGCCTCCTGTTCCTGCCTATAATTTTTGTAACCTAAAATCCCGCCGCTAAAAACGACCATAAAAACAGTTGCAATAAGAGTATATTTCGTAAGCTTCTTCACGCGCCCTCCGCAAAGATTATTTAAAAAGTGCTTTTATCATAACACGAACATTTTTCAATTTACAATTTTAATTTTCAATCTCCGACAGTCAAATCTTTCCCCGACTATCAAAGACTCCTTCCGACATCACGGAGAAATAGCTCCAAGTTTTAGCTCCTCAGCTCGGATATAAAAAAGAGTTACTTTTTCATGTCACTCGCTTTACGTCGCTAATAAAACTTAAAAATTTAGAACGTTCTCCCGACTTTTCGGGAGAAAAAATCAGGATTTAGTGAAGCGCTTACTGTTTTTAGTGATAAATTTTTATTAGTTTTATCTATTTCGTAGTGCTAGTCGGTCGGCTTTGCTCCACTTTTGCCGATACAAAAGTGGATTATCTTAAGAGAGATAGATTCCCGCCTACGCGGGAATGACGGAGGGAGCGGGAATGACAATAGTTAATCCCTAACTATCTCCGTCCCGATACCTTCTTCCGTAAAAACTTCATATAAGAGCGCATGCGGTATATTACCGTTAATAATGTGAATTTTGCCTACTTTTTCAGATTCCAAAGCATGCAGAACCTTTGGTATCATGCCACCTTCAATATGCCCGTCAGATATCATTTTCTCCGCCTTACCCAGATCAAGATGTCTTATGATATTACCATGGTTGTCTAGCACCCCATCTACAGACGTATGTATAATAAGTTTTTCAGCACCAAGCATCTCAGCGACGCTTACAGCCATATCATCTGCGTTAACATTGCACAGATTTCCCTCTTCATCAAAGCCAAAAAGCGGCATTATAGGCACAAGGCATCCGGTTATCATTTTGGCAAAAAGAGCGTCAATAGCAGTAACTTTACCAACAAATCCCAGGTTTTTGGCGCGTTTGACGCGAATATAGTCGTGAGGAATGATTTTTGTGTTGATTTTGTTGTTTTTAATGTTTTTTTGTATTTCCTTAGCAATACCAGCAAACACTTTTTGCGATGTACTCAAAATTTCTCTTGAATATATCCTCATACCATCTTTTTTATCGAACTCAATTTTTTTCTTGTTAAGCTCTCCATCAAGCTGAGGACCGCCACCATGCACAACTACAGCATGAATACCAAGTGTACAAAGCAAGTCTATATCTTCAGCCAGATTTTTAAGATTTTCTTTATTTGAAAGCAGCTCTCCACCATATTTCAATACAAAAATCTTCCCCTTAAACTCCTTCAGCCAGAGGATTGATTCCAGAAAAATCTTAATTTTATCTTCTATTTTCCTCATTTTTCTATAGTATTGCGCTAAAAATACCACAACTTCTTTAAAAAATCTATGGTATTTGGTCTAAAATATTCACATTTACTTTGGAATATTTATCTGAATAAATTATTTATTCTCTGTACCGGATAGAAGCGTGCTATTTTTCAGTCTTGGAAGCATATACCTCACACCTTCGTAAGCTCCGAAAAGTACTGTTACAAAGAAAAAATCTCCTGCTAGAGTGTTTCTGAAAAATGGCAGTGCCATCATAAAACACTCTATAAGCCCTTGTGTGTTTTTCACGTACATTGGTGTCATAGCCCAAACAGCAAGGTTGGTGATAAAAAAGAAGACAAGCGAACCGGTTAAAGTCGCAAACACAACATTTTGGATATTTTTCCTTTTTCTTAGCCAGAGTCCAATGATACCGACAATAACAAAGCTTCCCCAGGTGAAAAAGATGAGGTTATGAAATCCTATAAAGATATCAGATATCACCATGGCAACCAGAGGAAGCCAAAGCGCGTACCTTTTCTTTAAATACACGCCTGAAAAGAGCGCAAGGGCGCCTACTGCGGCAAAGTTCGGCGGATGAGGTAAAAACCTTGTCATTACCGCGAAAAATACCAGAACTATTGCTATGGCGTTTTCATCCAATTTCTCTAAAATTACATCTTTTTTTATTACCATGATTCATACCTCCACTCTGTTACATCTTTATTTTTTACTGCCAGATCGCTTGCTCCGACACTAGAATACCCACCATTATAATATAGCGCCCAGTAATATGTCCCTTTAGTCTCAGTAGCTCCTATTTTTGAAACCATTACTCCGAATGAATAGACTTGGTATTCAAGTGAGAATCCGTTTTGAGCTGCTGCTTTTTTGAGAACATCAAATGCTGTATCTCCGGCCTTAACTTCAACCGTATATGTACCAAGACCGGTGATTTTCACTGCCATAGTATCTTTTGGTGCAAGCGGCGGTGTAACTGTCGTATTTTGCACCGATGAAGCCGACTTGGTAACAGCACCCGTCTGACTTGGTACATTTGTGGCCACATATTTATAAGTAGTAACCTTTTTCTTTGTACTTATCTTTGTTGGCTGTGTAGTAGGCACTTTTTCTTGGCTAGAAGTCGTTTGAGTACTTTCGCCAATATCTCCTTGCTTAGTATCATTTGAGCTTCCGACAGATGAACTGCCACTTGCCGCTTCAATCGGCGAATCCTGAAGCCCTACTGCCACCACACCAAGTATCAGACATATCCCCAAAAGATATACCCAACCGTTTCTGACCCTCCACACAATTTCTTTCATAACTCGATGCCCTTTCTGGCTTTTATACCTTTATCATAATAATGTTTTATCTTACGCATTTCCGTCACCAAATCCGCTTTTTGAATGAGTTTCTCTGTCGCTCCGCGGCCTGTCAAAACAATTTCTTTATTTTCAGGTATTTCTCCCAAAAAATCCAGTATTTCTTTTTCTGTAATTAATCCTAAACTCATTACCGTTACTGCCTCATCAACTATTATAACATCATAGTTTTTTGCGCCCTCCCTAGCATACATAAGCGCGTTACGAGCGTTTTTTGCCTCTTTTGCCATGTCTGACCCCTCTACAATCCACTGACCGCTCCCAAACGCCTTGAAATCAATGTTCGGAATGTTTTTTAGCGCCTCTGTTTCTGAACTGTCGCCATTTTTAATAAGCTGGATGAAAAGAACCTTGAGTTCTTTTGACGCTCGGACAGCCAACCCAACTGCAGCCGTTGTTTTGCCTTTACCCTCACCGGTATAAATCTGAATCATAATAATATTGTTAAATTTATTCTAACTGTTTAATCACTTCGCTCGTTTGATATACATAACTAACAACTCGAGCAATTCGAACACTCGAACATTTATCCTATCCGCACTCAGAGTAACCGCAGCTTCTGCAAACCATGCATCCGCCCTCATACTCTATCGGACCGCCACATTCACGGCAAACACCTCCAACATACCTTTCTTTTGTTACTACCGGCTTTATCTTCTTGGCCTCGCTGTCGTCTATTCGAAACTCAAGTTCTGCTTGTGTTTTGACGATATTTTTATCTTTTACTATACCAAGGGTTGGCGGAGAAATAAAAGACTCAAGTGCCCTTGCTATAGCATCAGAACATGACGTAACCCTATCCGACCCAAAACCAAAGGGGCGATGGCAAGCGATACTTTTTAAGTGTTTAATAATAATTTTTGGATCAATGCCGCTGCGGAGAGAGGTCGAAACCATCCGGCTAATAGCCTCAGCCTGTGAGGCAGCGCATCCGCCTGCCTTACCCAT
>Ga0172368_10009068_pt1 | contig 10019 bp, 8 predicted proteins | sample Lak11m_FD_114540 | JGI IMG/M metagenome (GOLD analysis project Ga0172368, IMG submission 114540) | Freshwater microbial communities from Kabuno Bay, South-Kivu, Congo - kab_022012_11m | ecosystem: Environmental > Aquatic > Freshwater > Lake | place: Democratic Republic of the Congo: South-Kivu...
AAAATTGTGAGCCAGGGCGCGTAAATTTATTGAATCACCAACTCTAAGAATATTTGGTAAAACCGGACGAACAATGAATGATTTTTTTACAACTATATCTTTTATATTTTGTCCAACAATTGTGTTGTTAGTCGCTCCGACAGCAGCTATTGACCACGTTGTAAGGTTATCGGGAAGCTTAAAGTTTACTGTTGCTTCACCATTCTCATCAGTCTTCACACTAGGGTTCCAATAAGCAGTATCTTTGAAAATGCTTCGCGAATCACCTCCACCCTTGCCATTGTGAACTAAAAATCCGTTCGCGTAATAAGTATGATTTTTTTCAACTTCCAAATTATAGACTGGTGCATTATCTTTTAACCAATAAATCGAATCGATTGTTATCTTGCGACCGTCACGGTCAACTAGCTGATCACCAATTTTTGCTTGTCCGACTTTTATCCAGCTACCATTAATATTTAAGATATGACTATCCGTCACTTTTAGAGAATTATTGATTACTAAATATCCGCTGACATTTGTCTGATGTAGAGCTGTTACTTTTGCCAATTCCGTTTTGCTAGTCTGAGGATTAAAACTCAATACTTTATCGCCAACCTTAATTTCTTCGATATTTTTTTCTTTGAATCCGCTAACAAGCACTTTAGTGCCGGCAACAAAACAACCTTTTCCTCCGGCCTCATAAATACCCGCAAGAGAATTTGAGCTGTTTGTCGCATTCCATCTTTCGGACCAATAAGTATTAAAAATATCACCAAGATTGGTTGAACTAAGCTCGAATAATGATTTATCAACTGCCCATAAGGCTACTTCGGCACTCAGAGGTTTACCTTGAAAATCCTTAGTTAAAACTTTAATACTGGCTTCTTCTCCCGGGCCAAAATCACCGGATTTGGTCTGAATTTCCACAGTTAATTTCTTACTTTCGGCCGAAACAATAATATTTTCTTGATTTTCATCTAAATCAGTCGAGTTAAAACTCATAGCCTCAGCAAAAACATTCGGTATATCACTATCATTAGTCTCAATTTCCAATGTCGCGCTCTTACCCTCCATTTTCACAACTTGATAAGAACGAACATTGGCCCGCTCCATAGTAAATAAGAAATCTCGATTACCTTCATTGGAAGCAATATTTAATTGAGCTTTTTCTCCCGGCAGATAGAGTTCTTTGTCCAGAGTAACGGAAATGGCCGAATTATTGACCGTAAAATAAGTCTCTCGATCCGTAATATAGGCGTGAAAATCTCTACTAACAAAATTACCCCGAGCGTCTTTGGCTTCGATTGTGAACGTGTAGGAACCAACTTTATTGGGAGTGAATTGGAAAGTTAAATTACCATCCTGATCGCTAACTGCTTTCAAGTTTGGTAATTTTTCTTTTTCTTCGGTAAACTGCGCCTGTTTGCCGCTAGAATTAGGATTAGTTACCCAATTTGACCGCTCAACTTTTGCAATTAAACTCATGTTGTCGATTTTGGCATTATCAAAATTCTTTTGAAGTGTGAGAGGTAAAGTATATTCTTGATTAACTTGACCGCCAGAACGGCTCTCGCGTCGATAAATATTAAATTCACCGGCGTGAACTAAAATATTTTTTCTCGCTACGGCAGGATTCCCCGAACCATCGTCGACTTCTGCTTGGATGGAAACCATTTGATCACGACCCTTGTCGGTAATATTTTTGGCTTCAAATTCAAAATTACCACTACCCTCGGCATCAGTTCTTAGTCGGCCGGACCGATTCTCGATTGGTGTGCCATACCAATAATTAGTTAAATCTTCCTGAATATTGGAAAAACGAAGATGATCGTTCAAATAGTCAAAATCGGAAAAATCCAATTTACTGACACTGTATTTGATTTCCTGATTAGCCATTTTTTCGCCAAAAAAGTACTCGCCAGAAATAGATAATTTAGTTTTCTCGCCACTAATCAGCTCTTGGCTTGAGGCATCCATATTCAAACTGTATTCTGGTTTTCGGTAAAGATTAACACTAAAATAGGTCGAGCTAGCGTCTTCACCGCTTTGATTAGCCCGAGAAACTGTTAAATAATAATCGTTCGGTTTTGCGCTGTCTGGAAGTTTATATTCTCCATTGACTGAGCCAGATTCAGAAACTCCGAAAGTTTGTTCGAAAATTTTATTTTCTTCCGAACTATAACCTTGAAAAATTTTTACAACAACGGGACTAGCATCAATGGAATAAGTAGCATCGTCATCACTACGAATGATGGATTTAAAATTAACTGTATCACCGGGTTTATAAATTGGTCGATCAGTAAATACAAAATTTTTCGTTTTAATTTGCTGATTAGACCAACCAGTTTCTAAAAATCCCGAATCTATATAGCGCAATCCAATCGGGATAACTGAAACATCCGCCCCCCGAGTCACAATTGCTACATCGGCATTAGCAACAAAACCGGTCTTCGCAATTCCTTCTGAAGCGAAAGTCGCCTGTCCGATTAATTTTGCATCATCCTGTAAATTGTAGAGTTTTACCGCACCCTCAGAAACACTGCGCTTAGTTTTTAAATCTTGCCCCCAAAAAATAAATTCATCTCGGCTATTTTTTACTACAACTCCGGTTTCGGTGCGTGAAAGCAACGTATCAGCTGTTTTATCACCAGCTTTTGCCCGAACCAACCACAAACCGCTACCATTTAGCGGTAAAACAAATCTGGTGGCATCCTTATCATCGATATTGGCTGAACTTGTATGCATCGGCTCCCAACCAGCCAAATCCGGATTTGCGTTAAGTCGATTGTTTTTATTATCGTGGAGTAAAAATTTTAGAAATTGCGTTTCATCAAGTTGGAAAACGGAAATTTCGGCCTTTTGATTTTTTTCAAAATTATAACCCCGAACTTCCACTACCGGCTCGGAAAAAACTGTTTGCTCAATCAGAGCGCCACTACCATTTGATGACTGGATCGAGAGATAAGGTTCTCTGCTAGATTGATAATTAGAATTGCTAACCGATTCTGTAGAAACATTGTTATTATTCTGATTATCAATAACAAGCACTTGATCGCCAGCAAGAAATTTAAAAGCGCTCAGAAACCCTACAACTAAAATAAAAACAAAAACTATTAAATAGAATGGTTCTTTTTTTATTTTTTCCAAAATTTTCGAGAACACTTCCCCTCCTCAAATATTTTAATCTAAACTTAAATTTTCGTTATTGAATACATTTTTAGTATAGCATATTGAGTTAACAAAAACCCGCCAATTAATTAGCGGGGTAAAATTCTATATTCATAACTTTGGTAATCACCTACTTACTTCAATCTACTCAGAGCGTCTTCTGCCACCCACAACTTTACATGTGACGGGTTAGAACCAATCCAATCTTCTATTACAGAAATAGCATTTGTGTTTCTTGTGTAACCGAGAGCGTAAATTGGCATAGCCTCGTCACCAATCTCACAATCTTTAAGCCATTTTGTTAATTCTTCTACAGCTAAATCTGTACCAATTCTTCCAAGAGATAATGCAGCGTCTTCTCTTGAAAAGGTTTCACGATCCCGATTTTTTATGTAACTCATCAAAAATGGAATCGCACGATCGCCGAGATAACCAAATGCCTGAATAGCTCGTTGCGGAGGTGCCAATTCAAGATCAAATTCCTGTAACAACAAAGAAACAATTATGCAAAATACTTTTTCATCAACATTTTTTGCCTTGCTAATACATTCGGCTGCAAAATAGCAATGTTCAGTAAGTACTCCGCCATTTTCACCAATTGCTGCGATTAAATTAGCAGTTTTTGCTTCTGAGTTATCATTCGTCCAAGTTCCAACTGTACTTACAGATTCTTCCCCTGGGCGAGCAATTTTAATCCGGCCTGCACTAAGCATAATGGCAACAGCTTCCGTCCCATTATCGACTTCACTGATCAACCCCAAGACCCTCTCTCTCGAGGTCTGATCCTTCGGATTGAGAATGAACTTCTCAACCGCTTCATAAAGGCGCTGTTCAACCGAGATCGACATCTCAACTCTCCTTTGCGACCAAACCGATTGCGGGGAATTTCCCCACTAAGTTTGTATCATATTTAAATAAAAAAATCAATAAAATTCAGCCCTTTGCTAGAGAATCAAAAAACCGCAGAAAATCTGCGGATTAGTTTTTTTGTTATAGATTGTGAATTTAGAACTGTCTGAAGTAGTCCCACTGTTTCAGAAAATCAAGTACTTCAGATACGACGCAAGCGCCTTTTGTCGGCTGAAGCTCGATCATACTCGGATTAATTAATAACGGGCGACCATACCCAGTCGCCTGAATAACGATATTTGCTCGTAAAGGATCGGTTTTTGGCGGTAGGTCTTGTTCACTACCAACGAATATAATTGGAATATCTGAACGCGTTAAACGCTTGGCTATTTTGGCATCAAATAATGGCCTGGTAAAATCCAGGTCGGCTTTACCATCACCTACTGCAATAGTCTGGTCCATTACAGCAGAAATATCATAGTGATGATGACCTTTGACCTTATGATAAATATTTTCAATAGCGCGACCAGAAGCCCAACTTTTACCCAATTTATTACCATTGATTTTAGGCACAATATTAATGGCTGTAGAAATTACTTCAGTATCGATATCGTTTTCAAATCCAGCATTTTTAATGGCTCTTAAAATGATTTCATTGAACGGATCTTGGTTAAAAGTTGTGATACCACCCTTCTCATCTCTGATTTTTTCAAAAGTAGCAAAAGCGCGTTTGGAAGTGCTCCAAACATAAGGGTAACAGGGCACATCGCAAACAATATGGTCAATAACAAAACCTTGATTGTTGGCGTCGTAAATCACTTCTTCGGAAGCTTTGAGTCTTTTTCGTCCGTTTAATCGCGGTAATTTATCTGGATCATAAGTTAAATCACGCAAGATTTGTCTGATCCCGTTTTCATTCGTATATAACGGGTGCTGTTCGATTTCGGGATTGATAGTTTGCAAAATATTTGCCGTTGGATCAAAACTCATCTCGATACTACCAACTTCCGCAAAAAAAGTCAGAGAATTTCGAACAACACTAAAATTATGAAACTCCTGCATCGGATTAATCAAGTTTTCGATAATCCAGTCGGCATCGCGACCAGTGGCAAAACTGTGATAAATATTATGCATACCCAAATTGATGATTTTAGCCATAACCCCCTGATTTGGTAAACCATCTGGATCAGTAATCGTTCCGTCAATATCCCACAAAATGTGAGAAATTGGTCGGAGTTTGGTAAAGGCCGGAATAGTATACATGGTTCCCCCTCAGTTGTTAAGGATCGAGTCCTTATATAACTTTTATAATATTTGTTCTAATCTGTCAACAGGATACAAAAACCGCCCCGTTAGGGGCGGATAATCAAGCCTTAGCACTTGTGTATGGCAATTCGGCTTGGATGTGAGCAGGGAGTTGTACATATTTTTTGGAACAGCGGACACAAAAACCAATTTTGCAAACTTCCTCGTCGCAATCGCCACAGACGCGAGGGTTAGTGACGCCATACGGACAGTGGTAGTGCTCATGGCAGCTAACGCAAACGAAATCCATGGTGCCTCCTCCTCAAAATCTGCCCTTATTATAAGACTAAAAATGGATTTTGTCAACCCAACTACTTAAGCAATTCGTAAAGTGCTTGAATAATCGGTTGATAAAGATCGCGATCTACACCCATAACCAAACTTTTTGCACCAACATCACTCAGTAGCAAAATTTTGGAATTGGTTTCAGCTACCGTTTTTAAGATATCTACTATAAATCTTGCATCTCCCGCTCTTTTTTCTGAGACAACTGAAATGGTTGCAATCGGAAATTGTTCCACTTCAGCAGACAAATTTTCGCCAAGGAAATGAGCGATTTCTGCAGGATCTTTTTTGTTTAAAGCTTTGCTCACCACAACGATAGAAATATCATTTTCACCAGTTGCCAAATGGTCAATGGCGATTTTCAGTTCTTTAAAAATCTCCAACGCATGAGCGCCAAATCCAATTTCATCGCCGATACCGGGTTTATGGACACGGAATACCACTGATTCGCTGTGACCAGCAATTGCAGAGATATCGTGATCCGCAGTCAATCTAACCCAAGTACCTTCTGAATTCGGATTCTTTATACTTCTAAAGAGGATAGGGATTCCGGCTTCTTCTACGGGGTAAACCGCTGCCCAATTCAAGACTTCTGCACCCCGAGCGGCTAGCTCCGCCATAAAGCCATAGGAAATTTGATCAAGATACTGAACTTTGCCAGGAATCAACTTAGGGTGAGCGATGGCCACTCCCGGAACATCTTTAACATTTTCATAAACACTCGCATCGACCGCCTTAGCTACGACTGCCGCCGTGATATCAGATCCGCCTCTCGGAAAAGTCTTAACTTGGCCAGACAGGTCTGAGCCGTAAAAACCTGGTATGACATAAAGTTTTTCAGGATCACTTAAACGCGCTTTGAGTAAACTGTATGTTTCCGGCGTAACTTGGCCATTAGACTTAATTTGGATGCAGTATCTCGGATCAACAAACTCTGCATCCAGTAATTGGGCTAAGATTTTAGCCATAAAATACTCTCCACGACTAGTCACCCAGTCTACCTTGGTTTTACGACCATGGAAGCGTAATGCGTCCAGTTTTTTTTGTAAACGCTCAAGTTCGCCATTAAGCGGGGGAAGACCAAAATAATCGGTAATCGCTTGATAGGCAACCACAATTTGTTGAAAATATTGGCCATAATCCTCTTTTCTGGATGCCAATTCATGGCACTTTAAAAGCAGATCTGTCACCTTTGCTCTATTATCAGCTTCTCCCGGAGCCGATACTACAACGAAGCGGCGATGTGGATCAGCTTTGATCATATGAACCACATCATCCACTCGGTTCGGGGTGGCCATATTATAGCCACCATGTTTTGTCACGATGCTCTCGAACTGAGACATATCTTCCTCCTCTGAGATCGCTTTACGCTAAGATTTCGTAAAGCGATTGGTTGTTAAGGTACCACGAAAACAAAAAAGCCTCTTCCGACGAAGAGGTTTTTTTGTTATTTTTCTGTTTAATTTATGTCAAATAGCCTCTTCGGGTGAGAGTTTCTGTTTTTTAGTAGTTTTCATTGTGACTACGAATTGGCTAGACATATATTTATAATACCTGATTCAAAATAAAAAGCAAGAGCTTAAAATTTAACCGTTATCTCTAACTGATCGTCTAGGGCTCTATTATCAGAAGGATTGTCTTTTTTCAGAATAATTTTACCGGTTGCGGTTTCTGGTTTTGAAAAAATTAAATTAGCCGTAAAGGGAACATATTCAGTTGTCATCCAATCCCCATTCAATGTTGCAAAACTATTTACTAACTCTTTACCATTGGCGTCCAGCACCACAACTGGAAAACTTCCTTCAAAAGACCAAGTACCTCTTACCTGTCCCTTAAGACTGATCGGGCTATTAACTAAAGTGTCTTTTTGCGGTGTTAGAATTTTAATAATTTCTCCCTTGGGCGAAGAGTATTCTATCAAATTAGGTGCACTCGAAACAGTTGGTTGAGGTGTGGGTTTTTGTTGCGGCCGAAAAAGCAACCATCCCACTAAAAGACTGGTCAAAAGCAAGAAACTAACTAAAACCATAATTAGCCAAATACGATTTGAATTTTGTGATTTTTCTTCCATTTTTCTTTCTAGATTATTTTGTATCTATATCATAACAGATTTGAAAGGAAGTTTTAATATTTGCATTTCTTTTTTTCTTTGGGATAATAACCGTGAGCGGATGCTCAACCAAGGGGGTCACCATGACAATTGAACAGGCAGGAAGAAGTCATCAGGAATTATTCGATTTCGACTATAGAATAATCGAATCAATGTGCACTCCGACTGGCGCTGTTATCGCGGCGCCCGGAGCCGACTATAACCGTGTCTGGATTCGCGATTGCTGACAGGTCGCTTATTGTTTATTGATTTGCGATAAAGCCGAACTGGGTAAAAAAATTCTCCGAGGAATTTTCAATATTCTTCATAAACACAATGCTGGAACCCATAAAATCGATCATATTATCGAGCACGGCAAACCGAACCAAACCGAAGGCTGGAAATTAATTCACCCGCTTTATGACCAATTCGGCAACGAAATGTATCATCAAGACGGTTGGGGCTGGTGTCAAAACGACGCCTTAGGACTGTTTTTGTTTTGTGTTGCCAAGGCCGAAGAAATCGATCAAGATTTTCTAACCGTCAAAGACATTAAGTTTATTAAGCAACTGATTCTCTATTTGATGGTGATTCGGTACTGGGAAGCAGATAACAGCATTTGGGAAGAAAGTCTGTGCGAGAATTCACCAACCATCTCTAGTTGCATTGCCGGACTTAAAGCAGTTAAAGAAAAACTGGAAATCGATGTCCCGGATATTCTAATCAAAATTGGCGAAAAAAAACAGCATCAATTGGCTAATAAACACAGTCATAGTCATCCGATTGATGCCGCTCATCTACAACTATTTTTTCCACTAGGCATATCAACAGATATTTCAATCATTGATGAAATCAAGGAAAAGCTGGGTGGAGATTACGGCATCAGTCGTTACCCCGAAGATACTTACGAGTCCGGTGAGGATGGCCGTCCTGCTCAATGGCCGCTAATCCTCCTTTGGGAGGGTTTAGCCAGGTTTTCTCTCGGGCAATACGATCAAGCTGCAAATTGTTTAGAACACGCTGATCGACTGCGATTACCTAACAATGAAATCCCTGAAGCTTACCGTTTTCACCAAGATAATAGCCATGGTCATTATGTGTCATGTTTACATACGCCTTTGACTTGGGCGCACGCCTTTGCTATGGCACTTCGCTTTCAATTAGGACTAGCCAAATAATTACCCGTCACCAGACGGGTTTTTTGATTGATTTTTTTTAAAGGTTTTGTTATAATTGCGACTCGAGGAGGTGTACCTATTATGATGCCGTTGAATTTGTTTCTATTGCGCCACGGTCAATCAATTGGCAACTGGGCCAACGACCTGGTTCGCACCGGTCGCTACTCGGAAATACCCGAAAGACTCCATGGCGTACCCATTTGGCTGTTAAAACTCACACCATTGGGTATTACTCAAGCCCAGCAAGCTTCCAACTGGCTAGACGCAAATTTTGGTTTAAACAATATTCAGGCCGCAATCCACTCGCCTTTCATCCGCGCCATTCAAACCGCCAGTCACATAAAAATTGATGGTAGAATTTGGCGCGAAAGTTCTTTTATTCGCGAACGCAGCTGGGGAGATATGGACCATATCCCGACACCAGAAGAATACGAGGCTTATCAATATAATAAAGTCCACAAAAGTCCGGACTTAAGTTGGCAACCCCCTAATGGCGAAATCTTAATGAGTCTAACCGATCGCTTAACTCACGTTTATGGCACTATGCATCGGCAACACTCGAAAGATAATGTCCTTTGGGTCATGCACGGTGAGTCGATTGTGGCGACAAAAATTGATCTTGAGCGATTTCACTTAGTTACAGCTAATCATTTGATTGCTAAAAAAAATTCGATTCTTTACATTCCCAATTGCGGTATAACCCAATACACCAGGGTTAATCCCTGGGACGAACGAGATATTCGCCAACACTTAATGTGGGTCCGCGAGCTTGACCCGATGGATCCGCCCGAAAAACCACAACAAATTTGGCGTTCGATCGAGCGAGTCAAATGGAATACCGAGGAACTCTCTACTTTAGTAAATGCCTATGGTATAGATTAAACCGCAGTAATGCGGTTTTTTGATACAAAAAACCGCAACTTAGAAAATTGCGGCACTTACCGACGGTAGTCGAAACCGTCGATTGTTCTGTTCGAAGGCTTTACTTTTTCGGGATATTTTGGCGTGTAGCCAATTAGTTGGAAAAATGATCTTTTTAGAGCATTACTGAGATCACGGGTTACTTCCGGAGAAGATTCGCGACCGAATAAAGCCCCGGCGATTGTTACAAAAGCAACGGCCTCTCTGGCACCAGTGCCGTCATCCGGTCCTAGATCGATATC
>Ga0172368_10009069_pt1 | contig 10018 bp, 7 predicted proteins | sample Lak11m_FD_114540 | JGI IMG/M metagenome (GOLD analysis project Ga0172368, IMG submission 114540) | Freshwater microbial communities from Kabuno Bay, South-Kivu, Congo - kab_022012_11m | ecosystem: Environmental > Aquatic > Freshwater > Lake | place: Democratic Republic of the Congo: South-Kivu...
CACCCCCAGGAGCGTTGCGTCCCCCTTCGCCAGCGCCAGCAGCCCGCCGCGCGGGCGCAGCTCCGCCAGGAGGAGGCGCTCGCCGTCGTCGGTGGAAAAGCGCAGCTCGAGGACGCGCTCTGCCGCGAGCGCGCCGACATGGTCCAGCCGGGCACCGGCCAGGTGCGCCCGCAGCAGCCCCTGGAACGCGAGCGGGCGCTCCGGAGAGCGCGGGCGTCCCGACACCAGGCCGGCGCGCGCCAGGCCGGGATCCGCGTCGAGCCGCAGCAGCAGGCTGCGTCCGGGCAGGCGCAGGTGCAGCAGGGCGGTGCGCGCCGACGGAGCCCAGGCCCGCTGCACGCGGGCACCCGCCAGTACGGCCAGCTCGGCGGCGGCGAGACGCAGCTCGGCGCCCGACAGGCTCATCGGCTCGCTCTCCCGGCCGTCGCGCGGCGGCGGCGGCGGCGCGCCCGAGGATAGCGCGGACCGGCGACACGGGCGCCCGCGGGGAGAAACGGCTGCAGGCGCCCTGCGCACGAGGCGGGGCGCCCGCAGCGGGCGTTCCGATTGCCGTGGGAGCTAGGCGAGGGTTTCGGGAGCCGGGGCCGCGGGGGCGGGCTCGGGCGCGGGGGCCGAGGCCGTCTTCTTGGCGGCCTTGCGGGCGCCCTTCTTCTTGGCGGCGGGCTTCTTGGCTGCCTTCTTGGCGGGCTTGGCTGCCTTCTTGGCTGCCTTCTTCGCGCCCTTCTTCGCCACCTTCTTGGCGGCCTTCTTGGCGCCCTTCTTGGCGACCTTCTTCACGGGCTTCTTGGCGGCGGGGGCCTTCTTCTTGGCGACTTTCTTTGCGGGCATAATCCCTCCTGGGGATTGGGGTGGCTTCAACCGGGGGGCAGTATATGCGGGGGCTTGTTCGGCCGTCAAGCGTGATCCGTGAGGCAAATCCGGGGGTTGGCGCACGGGCGCCCCCGGGAGCCCCCGCGGCGGGGCCTCGAAAAAGGACTTGACAGACGCGCCGGTGCTTGCTGTCTCGACACTTGGGCGAGTTGTTACGAGCTCGTACGAAATCCTCCGCGGTCGCCCGCGGGGGCGCCGCCGGGGACCGTGTGTGCGGGCAACTTCACTCGGAGTGAAGTCCGTCCGGGGCGCCGCGGCGCCCCGCGCCCCGCCTGCGTCGGACGCGCGAAGCCTTGGGGCACAAGGGAGATCGGTGCGCGCGTACACGCGCCCCGGCGCGCGGCGCGACGATGCCGCCGCGCGCGGATCAGCGCAAAGCCGCGCGCACCAAGGCTGAGCGGCGTTCAGTCGCGCGCGATCCGAGCGGCCCCCGGGGGCGCGCGGGCGCATGCGCACCCGACCGGACCCGGATCGGACCATGGCTGTGCTCCAGACTCGCTTCGTCTCGGGGCCTCCGCGTGCGGCCGTGGTTCGGCGGGCTCACCATGAGCGAGTCGCCGGTCCGACGTGTGGCCAGACGCCTCCGACTGGAGGCCGCACGCGCGTGCGAATCGCATAGGCGCGGATCGGACCCCCGTTGAGCGCGATGCACGCCCCTGCTACACGGGTGTCGTGACGACGGATCCGATCCCGCTCGTGGCACTGCGCGCGCCCCGCATTTCGCGGCGTTTCGAGCGTGCGACGAGGCTCGTGGGTGCGGAGGGGATGGAGCGGCTGGCGCGATCGCACGTCGTCGTGTTCGGCGTCGGAGGCGTGGGATCGTGGGCGGCCGAGGCGCTGGCCCGCGCCGGCGTGGGGCACCTGACGCTCGTCGACTTCGATCGCGTCTGCGTCACGAACGTGAACCGCCAGATGCACGCGATGCAGGGCACCGTCGGGCTGCCCAAGGCGCGGGTCATGGCGGAGCGCCTGCGGCTGGTGAACCCGCAGGCGCGCGTGGAGGCGGCCGAGGAGTTCTACCGGGTCGAGACGGCGGAGCGGCTGCTGCCGGCGCAGGGCGTGTCGTTCGTGCTGGACGCGGTCGACAACGTGACGGCGAAGCTGCACCTGCTGGCGCGGTGTCTGGCCCTGAAAATCCCCGTGGTCTCGTGCATGGGTGCCGGCGGGAGGCTGGATCCCACGCGGGTGCGGGTCACCGACCTGTACGAGACGCACACGGACCAGTTCGCCAAGGACGTGCGCAAGTTCCTGCGGCTCAAGCACGGCATCCCGGCCACGACCGAGCCCACGGGCATCCTGGCCGTGTGGTCCACGGAGCGCCCCCGCGACCCGCTGGATGCCGGCGGCGACGGCTGCGGCACGGTCTGCGTCTGCCCGGGGCCGCGCGAGTTCCACACGTGCGAGAGCCGGCACCAGATCCTCGGCACCGCGGGATTCGTCACGGGCGCGTTCGGGATGGTCGCGGCGGGCGTCGTCGTGCGCCGGCTCGCCGGCGTGTGTTAGTCGCTGCAAAACTACTTGCGCCCGGCGGCGGCGACAGAGCCGGCCCCTCGCGTCCGCTCCGCGCGCAAAGAGCCGCGCGCTCCGCTCCCCTCGGGGCGAGCGCCTTTTTTCCGGTAGTACTCGTCGGTGGTGAAACGGCGCAGCACGGGCTCGGTCGTCGGCGTCGTGTGCCACCTCCCCCGCCGGTGATCATAGGCCCGCGTGCCGCCCGCGCCGCACTCCGCCTCGAACTCCGCCCAGCCTTCCCGCGAGTCGATGCCGGCGGCGTGCGCAAGGCCGGGCGGAAAGAGCGCCCACGGTCGGCCGGCGAGCGTCCGTTCCGCCTCGTCGTCCTCGCGATCGAGCTCCTCCGCCTCCGCAACCCAGTCCTGGCCTCCACCCGGTGCGCTCATCGTCCCGCGTCTCCGACAGCCTTCCTACCTCATCAACCGCAGCGCCGGCGGGCCGGGCCGCGCGCCTCCGTCCGCCGGCGGCGGCGGGCGCACGTGGGGCAGCACCTCCACCGGCGAGAGTCCGTGCACTTCGACGAGCGCCTGCTGCAGAGCCTCCACCGCCGTGCGCACTTCGCCCAGCGTGAGATCGCACTCCTCGAACTGGCGCTCCGCCACGAGCTGGTCGGCCACCCTCGGCACGAGCGCCCGGAGCTCCTCCGGCGTCGCCTCCGGCCGCGCCCGCGAGGCGCCTTCCACCGCGTCCGACAGCATCACCAGCGCCACCTCGCGCGTGCGCGGCCGCGGCCCCGGATAGCGGTAGTCCTCCGCGTCCGGCGGCGGCAGGCCCTCCCTCTCCGCCAGCTCGCACGCCCGCTCGTGGAAACGCCCCGTGGGCCGTGTGCCGTGGTGCTGCCCGATGAATGCCAGCACCGCCGCCGGCAGGTGCGCCGCGCGCCCCAGGTCGAGCCCGTCCTGCACGTGGCGGCGCAGATATCCCGCCGCCGCGATGGGCGGCAGCTTCTCCAGGCGGTTCTCGGTCTTCTGGTTCTCCAGGAACATGAGCGGCGCCTGGCTCTTGCCGAGGTCGTGGTAGTAGCCGCCCACCCGCGCCAGCAGCGGATTGGCGCCGACGGCCCGCGCGGCCGCCTCCGCCAGCGCCGCCACGAGGATGCTGTGGTGGTAGGTGCCCGGCGCCTTGATGATGAGCTCCTTGAGCACCGGATGGTTCAGGTTCGCGAGCCTCGCGAGCTTCGCGTCGGAGGCCCACGAGAACAGCGCCTCCAGCGGCGGCGCCGCGAGGGCCGCCGCCAGCGGCGAGAGCACCGCCGTGCCCGCGAACGCCGCGCCCGCCTGCAGCCACGCCGCGCTCTCCAGCACGCGTCCGTCGAAGAGCGCCAGCGTCAGCACCGCGAGCGCCGCGGCAATTCCCGCCTCGACGGCCGCCACGGGCAGCGGACGCGGCATCTCGCGGCTTCGCATGCGCGTCGCCGCCACGGCCGAGGCGACCAGCCCTACCAGCGCCGGCGCCAGCGACCCGAGCTGCACGCCCGCCAGCGGCGCGAAGCCCATGGCGAACACCGCCGCCAGCTCGCCCGAGCGCAGCAGGCGCACCAGCATCGTGCCCGCCGCGAGCGGCAGCAGCAGCGGCGTCACCTCCGCGGTCAGCAGCGGCACGCGGTCGCGCAGCGCCTCGGCCGCGCCGAACACCGCCCGCGCCAGCGCGAGGTTGCCGGCCAGCGCCGCCGAAAGGAACACGAGGTCGCGCTTGCTCGGGCGGAAGCGGCGCATCGTGGCGCGCGCCAGCCGGTAGACGCCCGCGACGAACAGCGCCGTGAACAGGCCCGCCCCGGCGCGCACCTGCACCGTGTCGAGCGCGCGCGACTGCTCGCGGATGAAGCGGAAGACCACGAGGTGGCGCTTCTCGACGCGCTCGCCGTCGCCGACGATTCGCTCGCCGCGCACGTACTGGAGCACCACCGGCTTGACCGCAGCCGCAGCCGCGCGCCGTCGCACGTCCGTTTCCAGCGCGTTGTAGGCGAGCGTGGGCGCCACGAGCACCGACACCAGCGAGGCCGCCGCCCGCCGTGCGGCCGGCGTCGTGCCCTCCGGGAGCGCTGCTGCAAAGCGCGACTCCTGGTTGCCGTCGGCGAGCCGGGCCAGCTCCGCGCGCACCGAGGCGACGTCGGCGATCTGGGACACGTCGCGCGCCTCGCGCTCGCCGCGCCCCGGCGAGGGCCATGTGGGCCGCAGCACGATGCCGCCCGGCGCACCCACCGGAAGGAGCAGGTCGCGGCTCGCGACGATTTCCTCCTGGAGCACCCGGCGGGCGAGCGCGCGCGCGGCGTCCTGGAGCTGGACGGAGAAGCGCTCGCGCGCCAGCTCGCGCAGGCCCGCGTCGTCCACCCAGGCCTGCAGCAGGCGCATGAATTCCGCGGCGTGGGGCAGCACCGCGCGGACGATTTCGTCCTCGGACGGCTCGCGGCGGCGGGCGGGGCGCCGGGCCGCGAGGTCGTCCTCGATCTGTTCGCGCATGAACACGAACGCCTGCGAGATGCGGCTGGCCGCCTCCTCGCCGGCGCCTGCGTCGAGATCCCAGACGGGCCGCACGGCGCGCGAGGCCTCGCTCTGCAGGGCCTGGGTCGCCTCGAAGTCGGGGATCGTGTAGGCGCGGTTGGCCTTGATGGTGCGGGGGGCGAGCTGGCCCAGCGCGTCCTCGCCCGGCAGGTCGCCGGCCGGCCCGGCCGGCGGCAGGAGCAGCACGGCCGAAAGGCTCACGGCCACGAGCATCAGCAGGCCGGTGGCCCCGAGCAGGGAGCGGGGGCTCACGAGCCAGCGCAGCGCGCGGCGCATCCGCGAGGGGCGCGCGGGCGCGGCCGGCTCCGCGGCGCCGGCCTCGTCGGCCGTGCGCGGGTCGGCGGCGGACTCGTCGGCCTCCGGGGCGCCGGGGGGGCCGGCGTGGGGCGGGCGCGGCACCTCTCCCATGGGCACCACAATGCCAGCGCGGGGACGCCGGTGCAAAGCAAGATCCGGGACTGCTGAGACTCCGAGTGACGCAGCATGAACCGCCAAGACGCCAAGGACGCCAAGAGCGCCAAGGAAACAGATGGTTTGTCGCGAGCCGAAAGGTGTCGGATCGGGCAGTCGGAAGGGTGGCCCGCGAATTCCTTGCACAGTTCCTTGTTCCAAGCCCTCGTCGTTCCTTGGCGTTTTTGGCGCTCTTGGCGTCTTGGCGGTTCGAGCCGAGCAGGAGTCGGCTCGCCCGCCGGGCCGCGGACGTGCTAGTCCGGCGTCGACGGACGGCGATTCCGTCCGACCGGAGGGTTCCCATGCCGGCACGCAATGTCCTGCAAACGACAGTCGCGCTGCTCGCGGCCGTCCTTCTGCCCCGGGGCGCGACGGGACTGCCCGCGCCCGCGACGCCGGAGCTGGCCAAGCGGCTGGCGGACGCGGTGCGCATCGGCGCGGACGACGTGGTGCTCGTGCGCGCCAACCCCGACGCGTTGCGGCTCGCGGAGCTCGTGGCCGCGGAGGCGGTCCGGCGCGGCGCCGCGGTGCGCATCGTGTACACGACGGCGGGGCTGCTACGCACGGCGCTCGCCGAGGGGAGCGACTCGCTGCTGGAACGCGCCTCGCCGTGGGAGACCGCCTTGGGCGCGGCGGGCGTGATCGTGGACCTGGGCGGCAACGACGATCCCGCCGCCGAGGCGGGCATCGACGCAGTGCGTCTGGCGAAGGCCCGTCGCGGCGCGCAGGCGGAGGCGGATCGTTTCTTCGGATCCGACGTGCGCCGCGTCGTGGTGGGCAACGGCGCGTTCCCGACCGACGCGGCGGCGCGCTTCTACCGGGCCGATCCCGCCGTGCTGTCGGAGACGTTCTGGGACGCGGTGGCGGTGCCGGCCGCGCAGACGGCCGAGCGCACGGAGAAGCTGCGCCGGCTGATGGCGGGAAACCACGTGGTGCGCATCGCTGCCCCGGGCGGCACGGAGCTGGAGCTGCGGGTGTCGCGCCCGCCGGTCGCGAACAACGGCGTGCTCACCGACGAAATGCTGCTGGCGAAGGGCGCGAAGCAGTCGTTTCTGCCGGCGGGGGAGGTGGTGGCCGTGCCGGTGGAGTTCTTCGCGAGCGGACGGCTCACGGCGGACGCGGTCGAGTGCAGCGGCGTGCTGGTGCGAGGCCTGAAGCTCGCGTTCAAGGACGGCAAGGCGTCGCTGGACGGCGGCGGCGAGGGCTACGAGGCGTTCAAGAAGGCGTTCGAGCTGGCCGGGGGCGACAAGGCGGTCATCGCGGCGTTCGGCATCGGCACGAACCCGGCGTCGCGCCCGACCGGTTTCTTCCGCTCCAGCGAGATGGCCGGCGTCGTGACCCTGGCCATCGGCTACAACCGGCAGTGGGGCGGCATGAACGCGTCGCCGTTCCGCGCCGTGTTCCGACTGCCCGACGCCACCGTGCGCGTGGACGAGGCCGTGCTGGTGGACAAGGGTGCACTGCGGCTGAAGTAGGTGCGCCTGTCCGCCCATCGTGCGCACCGGCCGACCGCCGACGACGGACGGGCGTCCCATGGTTCGGCAGGCACACCATGCGCGACGTGCCAAAGGACGACACTGCACGAAGCGGAGTCTGGAGCCGCGGCACGCGACGGGCACGCCCATCCCGCCCGCTGCGACCCACCGCACAGCTCCGGCGGGCCACAAGGCAGGCATGAAAGCAGACGCGCGCTCCCGGTCTCCTTGCGGAGCGACGGCGCGTAGGATGCGCCGGCCGTGCGGGCGGCGACTCCCGGCCGTACGGGAACCCTGGGGCCTCGCGCGCCGCGCGGCGCTGCGGCATACTCGCCGCGCCGCGCGGCGGGCGGGCGCGGCACGGGGCCTCCCATGGGCGTACAGGCCTGGGCCGCGAGCGACGTCGGCCGCAAGCGCAAACACAACGAGGACAGCTTCCTCGTCGACCCGTCGCTGGGTCTCTACGTCGTCGCCGACGGCATGGGCGGCCACGCGGCCGGTAACGTCGCCAGCGCGCGGTGCGTGGAGCTGGTGCGCGAGTCGCTGCTGGGCGCGCGCGGCCGCATGGACGCGCTCGCGCACGAATCCACCCCGCAGGCGCGCGAGGCCGCGCAGATCGTCATGGAGCGCGCCATCGAGCACGCCTCCAGCGAGATCTACCGCATGGCCCGCAGCGAGCCGACCATGCGCGGCATGGGCACCACGTGCGTGGCGATGCTCGTCTCGGGGCGCAAGATCGTGCTGGGCCACGTGGGCGACAGCCGCGCGTACCTGCTGCGCAACGGGCGCGCGCACCAGCTCACCGAGGACCACTCGCTCATCCAGGAGCAGCTCAAGCGCGGCATCATCACGCGCGCGGAGGCGGAGCGCAGCGAGGTGCGCAACGTCATCACGCGCGCCGTGGGCATCCAGGCGAGCGTGCAGGTGGACACCCTGGTGGCGGACATGCTGCCGGGCGACCTGTTCATGCTCTGCAGCGACGGGCTGCACGGCTACCTGCGCGAGGACGAACTGGCGGGCGTGCTCTCGCACGGGCAGAGACCCGACCTGCCGCGCTCTCTCGTGGCGCTCGCCAACGAGCGCGGGGGCAAGGACAACATCACGGCGCTGGTCGTGTCGGCGGACGCCGCGCCCGCCGCGCCCGAGGACGACGAGGAGACGGACGTCGAGGGGCGCACCGAGATCCTGCGCAGAATCCCGCTGTTCCAGTACATGACGTACAAGGAGCTGCTGGCGATTCTGTCCATCGCGCAGGCGCGCAAGTACGTGCCCGGCGAGGTGATCATCCGCGAGGGCGAGGCGGGCGACGACTGCTTCGTGCTGTTCCGGGGCAAGGTGGACGTGATCAAGGAGGGGGCCGCCATCGCGACGCTGCGCTCGGGCGGGCACTTCGGCGAGATGGCGCTCATCGACCACGCGCCGCGCTCTGCCACGGTGCAGGCGGCGGAGTCGGTGAACGCGGTGAGCATCGACCGCGACAGCCTGCTGAAGCTCATGCGCAAGGACAGCCTGCTGAGCGTGAAGCTGCTCTGGAGCTTCCTGCAGGTGCTCTCCGAGCGGCTGCGCACCTCGAACGAGGCGCTGAGCGGTCTGAAAGGCGAGGTGGAGCGGCTGCGCGGGGAGGCCACCGCGCCCGGAAGCGTCCCGGCGCCGCGGCAGGACCCGGACTACCTGCGCGGCACGGGCGGCGGATGAACCGGTTCACCACCAAGACACAAAGACACCAAGAACTGCAGTCTTGGTGTCTTGGTGTCTTGGTGGTGAAGAAGACGGCGGTCGAACGGCGGGCGACGAGTCGGTGGTGCCCCGTTCGGATCCTCGCCGCGCTCGCCCTGGCCGCCGCGTCCGCGGGCTGCCTGCATCCGCCGCCACCTCCCGACTTCGGACCCCGCGGGAGGCTCGCAGACCCGGCCGAGGCGCTGCGGGCGCTGCGATCGAGGCTGGAAAAGGTGCATTCCGTGCGCGGGGACGGCCGCGCGGCCATCCGGTCGCCGCAGGGCTCGGGACGCCTGCGCGTCTTCGTCGCGGCGCAGGCGCCCGCCTCGGTGCGCCTCGAGACGCTCGGGATGTTCGGCCAGCCGCTCGCAGTGCTCGCCTGCGACGGCGAAAAGCTCTCCATCGCCGACCTGGAGCACGGGAAGTTCTATGCGGGCCTGGCCGGGTCGGCGGGCGTGGCGCTGCTGCTGCCGATGCGCGTCGAGCCGGCGGACCTGGTCGCTCTGCTGCTGGGCGGGCCGCCGCTGCCCGCCGACGCCGAGCCGGTCTCGCTGGAAGTGGACGAGACGATGCGCTCCTACCGGCTCGACGTGCGCGCGGACGCGGCGCCGCAGCGCATCTGGATCGACACCGCCACGCTGGCGCCGAGGCGCGCGGAAGTTCCGGCGCGCGGCGCGCTTTCGGCTTATTCCGCAGCGTTTTCGGAGTACGAGGACGACCTGCCGAAGGTGGTCGAGACGGCCTCGGCCGACGGGCGCGGAAGCGTGAGGCTGTCCTGGGGATCGCGCGAGGTCAATCCCGCGCTGGATCCCGCCGTGTTCCGGCAGGAACCGCCGCCGGGTGCCGAGATCATCGACCTGCGGGAGTGAGGGGCAGGCGCGATCCGCGTCGGCGGATACGCCGCGTCCCGTGTCGCGGTGCCCCGCAGGGCACGGGGGAGGAGCCTCGACCGCTTCACTCCGGCGCCGGCGGTCTCTCGTGTCCGCTCCGCGCGCCATGGAGCTGCGCGGAGCTCCCTCGGGGTGAGCGCTGTCCGAAGCCCGGACCGGAGCATCCCACCGGGCCGGGGCCACGGGGAATCGCGTCGAGCTTGCGCCCGCGATGCTTGACCCGCCGCATCGCGGCGATAGTATGAAATCCGAAGAGCCCAGCGTCGCGGATCGCAGGACTCGGCGGCCGCGTTCCGGCACCGCGTGCACGCACGTCGCGAGGCCGGACGCCGACGGGTGGCGGTTCCCGTCGGGCCGGGCGGAAGCGGCGGCGCCTCCATGGGCGACGGCGCAGGGGAGTCGGGAATGAAGACCAGCACAGCTCGCGCGATGGAGCCCGGCACGTCGGTGCCGCGGTCTGCACGAGGCACCCGGCGCGGCCCGGAACTTGCGCACACGCGATCGCAGGCGGCGAAGGGCGCGCTCCGGCGGCATCCCGTCGAGATGCCGGGCTCCATCGTGGCTGCGATGGCCTGCTTCGCGTGCCTCGACCTCGACGTGCGGCGCG
>Ga0172368_10009070_pt1 | contig 10018 bp, 6 predicted proteins | sample Lak11m_FD_114540 | JGI IMG/M metagenome (GOLD analysis project Ga0172368, IMG submission 114540) | Freshwater microbial communities from Kabuno Bay, South-Kivu, Congo - kab_022012_11m | ecosystem: Environmental > Aquatic > Freshwater > Lake | place: Democratic Republic of the Congo: South-Kivu...
AGGCAACGAGCACCTCGCCTCGCTCGGCGAAATCCTGCGCCAGCAGGGTTACGAAACCCTGTTCATTTACGGCGGCTACGGCTATTTCGACAACATGAACGCCTTCTTCGCCGGCAACGACTACCGCGTCGTCGACCGCACCGATTTCCCGAAGGACTCGGTTGGCTTCGAGAACATCTGGGGCGTGGCCGACGAGTATCTGTTCGACAACGCGCTCGCCGAACTCGACCGCGTCCATGCCGCCGGCAAGCCCTTCCTGGCCCAGATCATGACGACGAGCAATCACCGTCCGTTCACCTATCCGGAGGGACGCATCGACATTCCCTCGCCCGGCGGCCGCGAGGGCGGGGTGAAATACACCGACTACGCAATCGGCCGTTTCATCGACCAGGCCCGCACGAAGCCCTGGTTTGCCGACACGCTGTTCGTCATCGTCGCCGACCATTGCGCCTCGGCGGCCGGCAAGACGCGCCTGCCGGTGCCCGGCTATCACATCCCGCTGATCCTCTATGCGCCGGCGCTGCTGGAGCCCGGCCGGTATGAGCGGCTGGCGAGCCAGATCGACATTCCGCCCACGCTGCTCGACATCATGGGTCTGCCCGGCGACGATCATTTCTTCGGCATGTCGGTGTTCGAGCAGACACCGGGCCAGGAACGCGCCTTCATCAGCAACTACCAGGAACTTGGCTATCTGAAAACCGACCGGCTCGTCGTGCTCGGTCCGAAGCGGCGCGTCGAAACTTTCGCCATCGCCGCCGATGGCAGCGCGCAGCCCACCGCCGAGGATGCGCAACTGCGCGACGAAGCGGTCGCCTACTACCAGAGCGCTCAGCAGGCCTTCCGCGAAGGCGCGCTGAAACTGCGCCGGCATTGAAAGTCGGCGCTGGCGGGACGGCGCTTCAATACTGCTCGCGCAGCGAGCCGCAAATTTCCCCGCACTTGAGGGCGGGGCTGGGGGTGGGTGGATTTACTTCCGCCAGAACGCCGGCGTCAGCACGACCAGCAGCGTGAAGATTTCCAGCCGGCCAAGCAGCATCGCGAAAGTGCAGATCCAGGTCTGGAAATCATCGAGCACCGCGAAGGTGGTCGCCGGCCCGACCTGGTTGAGGCCGGGACCGGTGTTGTTGATGCTCGCCACCACCGCCGAAAAAGCGGTAACGCTGTCGAGGCCGGAAAAAGTCATCAGCAGCGTCATCAGGACGATGCTCACCATGTAGACAAAACAGAAGGCGAGCACCGCGAAGAGGATCTTGTTCTCGACCGTCGTCCCGCCGACGCGCACCGGCCAGAGGGCATTCGGATGCATGGCGCGCATTAGTTCCCGGTAAACCTGCCGGAACAGGATGATCGCACGCATCATCTTGACGCCGCCGCCGGTCGAACCCGCGCTGGTGGCGAAACTGCTGAGGAACAGCATCCACAACGGCGCGAAAGGCGGCCACAGGTTGTAGTCGGCGTTGGCATAGCCGGTCGTGGTGGCGATCGAAACGACGTTGAAGGCGGCAAAGCGCAGCGCCGTGACGAAATCGGGATAGACATCGAGGGCGGCAAGATAAATGGCGATGCCGAACACGCTGCCGCAGATGACGGCCAGATACCAGCCGACTTCCGGATCGTGCCAGTAAGGCTTGAAGCTGCGCCGGCGAATGGCGAGGAAATGGGTCGCAAAATTGATCCCGGCCAGCAGCATGAAGACGATGGCGACTGCCTCGATGGCCGGCGAGTCCCAGTAGCCGAAGCTCGCGTCGTGATTGGAGAAGCCGCCCAGCCCCAGCGTGGTGAAAGCGTGCATCGCCGCGTCGAACCCATCCATGCCTGCCCACTTGAAGGACAACGCGCAGGCGAGCGTGATGCCGCCATAAACGACCCAGAGCCCCTTGGCGGTATGCGTCATGCGCGGCGTGAGCTGGGCATCCTTCATCGGACCCGGCGTCTCGGCCTTGAACATCTGCCGGCCGCCGATGCCCAGCAGCGGCAGCACGGCGACCGCCAGCACGATGAGCCCCATGCCGCCGAGCCAAACCATCATGCCGCGCCAAAGATTGATCGACGCCGGCAGCGTATCGAGATTGACCAGCACGGTCGCGCCGGTCGTCGTCAAACCCGAAACCGCTTCGAAATAGGCATCGGTAAACGAGAGATCCAATTGCAGGATCAGCGGCAGGGAAGCATAGACCGGCAACAGCGTCCAGACCACGACCACCATGAGGAAGCCATCGCGCACCTTGAGGTCGGTCGTTGCGCGACGCGCCGACCACCAGAGGCCAAAACCGGTGCCGAAGGCCAGCAGAAAGGCCTCGTCGTAGGCCGAAGTCGCGCCATCCTGCCAGTACCATGACAATAGCAATGGCACCAGAAAGGTCAGCGCGAAACACATCAGCAGCACGCCAAACACGCGAACGATAGGATGGAAGCGCTTCATGAGCAGAAGAGTCGGCGCCGGCGGGACGGCGTTATTTGCGCCAGAACGCCGGCATCAGGACGACCAGCAGTGTGAAGATCTCCAGCCGGCCGAGCAGCATTGCGAAGCTGCAGATCCAGGTCTGAAAATCGTCGAGCCCGGCATAGGTAGCGGCTGGTCCGACCTGGTTGAGGCCGGGACCGGTGTTGTTGAGGGTAGCGACCACCGCCGAGAAGGCGGTGACGACATCCAGACCCGTGGCCGTCATCAGCAGGGTCAGTGTGACGATGCTCACCATATAGATGAAGCCGAAGGCCATGATGCCCGTCAAGACGTTCTGCGGCACCACCACCCCGCGGATGCGCACCGGCCAGACGGCGCTCGGGTGCATGGCGCGCAGCAGCTCCCGATAGACCTGCTTGTAAAGAATCATGGCACGGATCATCTTGATGCCGCCGCCGGTCGAGCCCGAGCAGGCGACGAAGCTGCCGAGAAAGAGCATCCAGATCTGGGCAAAGAACGGCCACTGGCCGTAATCGGTCGTGGCCAGGCCGAGCGAGGTGGCCAGCGAGATCGAGTGGAAGGCAACGTAGCGCAACGCGGCGCCGAAATCGTCGAAGGTACCCAGCGCCAGTAGATAAAGGGTCAGCGCCAGGATACTGAGCGCCAGCACGCCGAGAAAATACGGCACTTCGGGATCGTCCCGGTAGGGCGTCAACGAACGGCGGTGCAGGGCGAGAAAATGGGTCGCGTAGTTGATCCCCGACAGCAGGGCGAACAACATGACCGTCATTTCGATCTCGAGGCTGGCGAAATGGCCGAGACTGGCGTCCTTGCTGGAGAAGCCGCCCAGCCCCAGTGTCGTGAAGGCATGCATCAGCGCGTCCCAGGGCGGCATGCCGAACAGCCATAGCGCCACGGCACAGGCCACCGTCAGCAGCAGATACACCCCCCACAGACCCTTGGCCGTCTCGGCGATGCGCGGCGTCAGGCTGGTTTCCTTCATCGGCCCCGGCGTCTCGGCCTTGAACATCTGCCGGCCGCCGATGCCCAGCAGGGGCAGCACGGCGACCGCCAGCACCACCACACCCATGCCGCCGATCCAGTGCATGAAGGTGCGCCAGAAGTTGATCGACAGCGGCAACCGGTCGAGGCCGGAGAGCACCGTCGCGCCGGTGGCCGTAAGGCCCGAGGTGGCCTCGAAATAGGCGTCGGTGAAGGAGATGTCCAGATACAGCCAGAGCGGCAGACAGGCGAGCAACGGCAGCACCGTCCACACCAGCACGACGAGCAGGAAGCCGTCGCGCACCTTGAGCTCGCGCCGTTCACGCCACAGACGGAGAAACAGGAACAGCCCGACCAACAGAGTCGCGGCAAAGGCCTCGTCGAAAGCCGAATGCACGCCGTCGGCGACGTACCAAGAGACGGCCATGGGCACAGCCAGGCACAGCGAGAAGCCGATCAGCAGCACGCCGAACACGCGAAGCAGCGGGTAGAAACGGTGCATCGCTGCCTGTCAGAGGAACTGGAAGCCGACCTGGAACAGCTTCTCGACCCGGGCGACTTCGCGCTTGCGCACGCAGAAGACAACGACATGGTCGTCGGATTCGATCACCGTGTCGTGGTGCGGGATGATGACGCGGGGCGGCAATTCGCCACTGCGGTCCCGCCGCACGATGGCGGCGATGCGCGCCCCCTGGATTTTAGGCAGTTCCTCGACGCGCCGGCCAACGACCTTCGAGCTGTTGCGGTCGCCATGAGCGACCAGCTCGAGCGCCTCGGCGGCGCCGCGCCGCAGGCTATGCACACGGGCAACGTCACCACGCCGCACGTGGGTCAGCAACGGGCCGATCGACACCTGGGCGGGCGACAGGCCGATGTCGATCGGCCCGCCCTGCACCATGTCGGCGTAGGCGCGGCGGTTGATCAGCGCCAGCACGCGCTTGCAGCCGAAGCGCTTGGCCAGCGAGGCCGCCATGATGTTGTCCTCGTCGTCGTTGGTCAGGGCAAGGAAGGTATCGATCTCGTCGATGTTCTCCTGCGCCAGCAGGTTCTCGTCGGTCGCTTCACCAAGCAGCACCAGCGTACCGTTGAGCCGGCCGGCGATGTATTCGGCGCGCCGCCGGTCGACCTCGACGATCTTGATCTGGTAGCGGGCTTCGAGGGTGCGCGCGACGCGCAGGCCGATGTTGCCCCCGCCGGCGATCATGATGCGCTGCACCGGCTCCTGGCTGCGGCGCAGTTCCTTCAGCACGGTACGGATGTGTTCGCTGGCCGCCAGCAGGAACACCTCGTCGCCCGGCTCGATGACCGTCTGGCCATCGGGATCGACGGGCTGATGCTCGCGGAAGATCGCCGCGATGCGTGCCTCGACGCCAGGCGGCAGGTGCTGTGTCATTTTGCTGATCGTCTGACCGACCAGCAGGCCGCCCTGGCGGGCGCGCACGCCGACCAGCGTGACCTTGCCGTCGGCGAATTCGAGCACTTGCAGGGCTTCGGGAAATTCGATCAGCCGGGTGATGTAGTCGGTGACGTCCTGTTCCGGACAGATCGCATAATCGACGGCGAAATTGTCGTTCGACAGCAGCACCGGATCGAGCAGATCGGGCGAGCGCAGCCGCGCGATGCGGGTGGCGACGTTGAACAGGCTGCGCGCGATCTTGCAGGCGACCAGGTTGGTCTGGTCCGACTGGGTGACCGCCACCAGCATGTCGGCATCCTCGATACCGGCCTCGCGCAGCACGTTCGGATAAGCGGCATTGCCGGCCACGGTGCGCACGTCGAGGCGATCGGCGATGGCGGCCAGCGACTCGCGATCCTGGTCGATGAGGGTGATGTCGTTGGCTTCGGAGGCAAGCGCCTCGGCGACGCTGGCACCGACCTGGCCGGCGCCGAGGATCATGATCTTCACTCGTCGTCGCCCTTGTTGGCGTTGCGCAAGCCGAGATCCTTGAGCTTGCGATAGAGATGGGTGCGTTCAAGACCGGTCTTTTCGGCCAGCCGCGTCATGCTGCCGCCTTCGAGCCGCAGATGGTGCTCGAAATAGAGCCGCTCGAACATTTCGCGCGCCTCGCGCAGCGGCTGACCGATCATCTCCGGCAGCAGGCCGGGCGGCAGGTCGGGCAGCAGGTCGCGACCCGGCGCAAGCAGCCGCTGGACATCCTGGGCGGTGATTTCCTCGCCCAGCGCGGCCAGCGCCAGCGATTTGACGGCGCTCTTGAGTTCGGCATAGCCCTCCGGCCAGGCATGCTGGCGCAGTACCGGGCGGGCTTCGGCGGCGAAGCGCCGGCGGGGCACCTCGCCCGCAGCGACGTAGCGCGCCAGCAGCAGGTCGGCCAGATCCGCAATGTCCTCCTTGAGTTCGCTCAGGGCGGGCAGGCCGATGCTGACCTCGAACAGGCGAGATACCAGCGCTTCACCCCAGCCCTGCGCGACCAGGTTCGGCACATCCTGGGCGGTGGCCGCCACCAGGTGGAGCCCATACCTTTCCAGTCGCTCAAGCGCGAAGGCCAGGTTCTTCTGCTGCAGGCGGGTCAGGCGCGCCAGCTCGGCGCAGTAAAGCACGCCACCGCCTGCCTGTTCGAGCATCTCGAGCGACAACGGCGCGGAATCCTGGCCGAGATCGATCCAGCGCTTGCCAGGCGCCTGCAGGCTGCGCGCCGCCAGTTCGGCGATCGAGGCAGCCGGCACGCGCAACAGCACGGCCGGGCTGCGTGCCGCAACCTGTTCGAGGCGCCGGCGCAATTCGCGGCAGACCGCCGAGCGCGGCAGGTTGGCCAGACTCAGGGGACCGCCCGGCTTGGGCGTGCGCTCGATGCCCTGCTTGACGGCGGCGAGCAGCTTCTGCATGCCGATCGGCTTTTCGAGGAAGCCGATGGCGCCGATCTTGGTGGCCTCGACGGCGGTCTCGATCGTGGCATGGCCAGACATCATCACCACCGGCATGTTGAGCAGGTCGTTGGCGGCCCATTCCCGCAGCAACGTAACGCCATCGGTATCAGGCATCCAGATGTCGAGCAGCACCAGGTCGGGGCGCCGGGCCTCGCGCCAGGCGCGCGCCGCCGCCGCGTTCTCCGCAGTGGCAACGTCGTAACCTTCGTCGGTGAGGATCTCGGAGAGCAGCTCGCGAATGCCGACTTCGTCGTCGATGACCAGAATCTGTGGCATGGGATGGGATTATGCCGCTGTCGCCTCGGTCCGGGTGAGCCGATGTAGCGGTAATTGGACGGCCACTTCGGCTCCGCCGCCCTGTTCCGCCGGCCGGTTGGCAATGCTGATCGTGCCGCCGTGATCGACGACGATCTTGTGCACGATCGCCAGCCCCAACCCGGTGCCTTTCGGCTTGGTCGTCACGTAGGGCTCGAAGGCGCGCGCAAGGATTTCCGGCGGGAAACCCGGCCCGCGGTCGGCCACCGTCAGCTGGGCCATACGACCGTTGAGACGTGTACTGACACTCACCGGCGCCGCTGCGCCGGACGCTGCCTCGGCGGCGTTCTTGAGCAGGTTGTGCAGCACCTGGCGCAGCTGGTCAGCATCGGCAAACACCGGCGGCAGGATCGGATCGTAGTCGGCGCTCACGGCGGCCGCGTCGTGGGCATACAGATCGAGCACCTCGGCAACCAGCGCGTTGAGGTCGATGGGCCGGGCGACCGGGGGCGGCAGCCGGGCGTAGTCGCGGAAGTCGTTGACCATGTTCTTCAGCGCCGCCACCTGCTCGACAATGGTGCGCGTGCCGCGCGCCAGAAACGCCGCGCCTTCGGCGTCGAGGCGGTCGGCCAGCTTGAGCTGCAGGCGCTCGGCTGACAGCTGGATCGGCGTCAGCGGGTTCTTGATCTCGTGGGCGAGACGCCGCGCCACCTCGCCCCATACAGCAGCGCGCTGGGCGGCCTCGCGCTCGTCGCGCGCCTGGGCAAGCTGCACCGTCATGGTGTTGAAGGAACGCGTCAGCACGCCGAGTTCGTCGTCGGTTTCGAGCACCGCGCGCGGCGTCAGGTCGCCAGCCGCCACCGCCTGGGTGCCTTCGGCGAGCATGAGCAGCGGCTTGGCCAGCCGCGCGGCGAGGAAAAAGGCCAGCGCAATGGCGACGAACAACGCCAGCAACAGGGCAAAGGTGAGCGTCAGGGTATAGAGGCGCTTGAGGCCGGAGCGGCCGAGCTGCAATTCTTGGTAATCGCGCTGCGCGGTCTCGACTAGTGCGGCACTCTGGGTGATGGCGGGCGGCACCGGCTGTTCCAGCTGCAACACCAACGGTTCGGCGTCGAGGCGATAAGTGCCGACCGGAATCAATGCGCGCACGACGAAGCCCGTCGCCGCATCGCCCTCGACGCGCGCACTGCCGGAACCCAGGCGCGCCTGGCGCAGCCGCGCCGGATCGGGCAGTGACGGCAATACGCCACGCAGCTCGCCGCTACTGCTCGCCACCAGGTGCCCCGAGGTGGTCAGCAGCACCGCCGCAGACACGCCGGTCTGTTCGCGCAGGCGGTTGAGCAGCACGGCGCCGGGGGCAGCGGTTTCGGCCAGGTCGTAGGCCATCGAGCGGCCCTTGGCGAGCAGGTCGGCCTGCATCGCGTCGAACACGCCGCGGCCGAGATCAAGGCCACCGTCGAGTGCGGCCTCGACCCGCACGTCAAACCACGAGTCGATGCTTTTGACGGCGAATTGCATCGACACCAGATACAGCAGGGCGCCGGGTAGCACCGCCATCAGCATCAGCATGACGAGCAGGCGCGATTTCAGCCGGGCACCGAACACGCGCTGGCGGTAGTCACGCCACAGTCGGCGTAACTGCGTGAACACCAGCGCCAGCAGCACCAGCGCCGCCAGCGCATTCATGCCAATCAGGAGCGGCGTGTGCCGGGCGAACAGCGTGGTGTCGGCGCTCGCCGAGGCGAGCAGCAGCACCAGCATGCCGCTCAGTACGGCGACGATCGCCAAGACGACGGTCATGGAGGCGTAACGGTACCGGGCACGAATTCCCAACGCAGGGTGCCGGCCTCGATTTCCCACGTACTGTCGGCCAGCGCATCGACCTGCAGCGGCTTGGGCAATTGCGCGGTATCGAGCGACAGCCGCACCGCCGCCGCGAGCGGCACGCCGGCGGGCAACGCGGTGCGCTCGGCGACATGCGTCGGTGCAATCCGGCCGAGCCCCTGCAGCGCCTCCTCGAGGCTGTCGAAGTTTTGCTGGCTGCCCTCGGAGGTCAGCCGGTACTGGCGAGTGAGGGGCTGATAGGCAAGGCGGAACCTGGTCACGCGGCCGGCGACATGCTCGTCGATCCAGTACCAGCGCTTGCGCTTGAGCTGGACCTCAAAACGAAAATGCAGCGGCACGCCGTGGTTGACGGCCTCGGCGAGGCGCGGTCCGATATCGACGACAAACCGGGCCTCGACAGCATAGCCCGTGGCGTCCGGCACGAGGGCTGCGCTTTGCGGCACGCTGCTGCCAGCCAGCGCCACAGCGGCCAACAGCCACAGCGTCAGCAGCAGGGCAATCCCGCTAAGCGGCTTTTTCCAGCAGGGCGAAATAGAAGCCGTCATGAACGGGCGTGGGCAACAGTTGCAGGTCGGGAGCATTGCGGATCGGCACGCGGCGTGCGTCAGGGTGCCGCTGCTCGAAGGCGCCCACCTGCCCGGCATTCTCGACAGCGAACAGCGAACAGGTGCAGTAGAGCATTCTGCCACCGGCGGCCAGTGTCGGCCACAAAGCTTCGAGAATGGCGGCTTGTGCCTGTGCGAAAGCCGCCACATCGGCCGCGCGCCGCAACCATTTGGCATCGGGATGGCGCCGCGCCACGCCCGACGCCGAACAGGGCACGTCGGCGAGGATGCGTTCGAACGGCCGGCCATCCCACCAGCTCTGTGGACGGGCGGCATCGGCGACCCGCACCGTGGCGCTCAGGCCGAGGCGGGCAAGATTCGATTCGATCCGGCGGGCGCGGCGGGCATCCTGTTCGAGCGCGAGCAGTTCGACCTCGGCCAGCTCCAGCAGATGCGCGGTCTTGCCGCCCGGCGCGGCACAGGCATCGAGCACACGCATGCCGACGCGTGGCGCCAGCAGCGGCGCGGCCTGCTGCGCGCCCCAGTCCTGCACCGAGCACAATCCTTCGGCAAAGCCCGGCAGGCGCTCGACCGGCAGCGGGCGTTCGACCAGCAGCGCGGTCGCATCGAGCGCACGCACGGCGATGCCGGCCGCGGTCAGCTGGCCGGCAAAGTCGGCGCCAGCGATACGGCGTCGATTGACGCGCAGGCACTGCGGCGGATGGTCATTGCCGGCCGCTGCGATCGCCCGCCACTCGGCGGGAAAGTCCGCCTGCAGGCGTTCGAGCCACCACGCCGGATGCCGCCAGTGCGCAACGGCATCGGCATCCGCCGCAGCGATGAGCACCTCGCGTCGGCGCAGGAAGTTGCGCAGCACCGCGTTGATCAGCGCCTTGAAACGCGCCGGGGTGGCGCTCACCGCCTGGTCGACGAGGGTATGCGCCTGTTCGGGGCGCCGTTCGAGCCGTGCCAGCGCCACCAGCAGCAAGGCACGGGTCGGCCGGTCGACAAGCGGTCGGGCGAGCAGGCGGGCAAGAAAAAAGTCACCCCGGCCATGATCGCGCAGTGTCTGAAAGGAGAG
>Ga0172368_10009071_pt1 | contig 10018 bp, 15 predicted proteins | sample Lak11m_FD_114540 | JGI IMG/M metagenome (GOLD analysis project Ga0172368, IMG submission 114540) | Freshwater microbial communities from Kabuno Bay, South-Kivu, Congo - kab_022012_11m | ecosystem: Environmental > Aquatic > Freshwater > Lake | place: Democratic Republic of the Congo: South-Kivu...
GACGGGGCAGAAGTCAACGCCTTGCTAAAGTGGTTGGACCCGCAGAAAGACAGCGGCGGAGCATACACCCCTGGTAAGCACGTATCTGCTGAAGCGAAAGCCGCTTACCGCCAGGCACTGATCGATGAAGGTCAGCAGGAACTAATCTAGCCATCCTCCTCCTTGAGACGCCTACCGGGTGGAAACATCCGGTAGGCAAAAGGATCACAACATGAGCAGAACAAACCCCGATTGGTACTTAGACCCGCCCGAAGAGCGCGAGAACCCGCGCTGTGGTGTTTGCGATCAGCAGATGAGGGAAATATCGTACGCATTTCTAAAGCAAAAAGTTTACGAATGCGACAACCCAGACTGCGAAGAATGCAGCGAAAAGTACAAAGTTGAGCGCGACGATGACTGATAATGCGCTTGTCCACTACATCAACTTCGATTTGCTGAAAGTCGCAAACTTCAAGCTAAATACTGCTATCCCGCTTTGCGGAGCGGATATGTGGTTACAAATTACCGATATCAAGGGCAAGGTGACTTGCCCTAAATGTTTAAAAATTATGGAGAAAAAATGACAACGTTAGCGATTGGTCTTGTCGTATTTACGATTGCTTGCGTCATGCTGGCAATCGATTGGATGCAAGGGGTAGGACGATGATCCCGGACTGGATCGAAAAATCCGCAACAAACCCGGCTTTTATCGCCGAGGTCATCCGGCACATGAAGGTGAAGCACAATGGGCGTGACCGGGCAGATAAACTGCCTGGTCTGCTTGCCGAAATGCTTGGCAGCATATCAGGGTCAAAGTCCTATTCGAATGACAATCGAACACTCCGTAGGGCATTTGAAATCGTGAACCAGGATCACTGCGGAATGATTGTCAGCGACACCGAAGTTGGTTACTGGTGGGCAGCTAACTTAGCGGAGGGGATGGAAGCTGTGGAGAAGAACAAGGCGCGAGCGAAAACGATCTTGTCGAACGCGCATACAGTCGAAAGCAACATAACCGCCGCTTATGGCGGCCAGATTGGAATGACGCTATGAACGATTATAAAGAATTTATTAAAACAAAGAGAATATCTAATTTATTTCACGGGAAAGATATACGGATTGACGAAGTGCATCCTATATTGTTTCCTTTTCAACGCGATGTTGTGAGATGGGCATGTGGAAAAGGGCGAGCTGCAATATTTCTGGATACTGGACTAGGAAAAACTTATGTTCAGCTTGAATGGGCGCGTCTTATGAATGTAAAAACGCTCATTATCGCTCCGTTATCAGTTGCACGACAAACAAAACAGATGGCTGTAAATATCGGAATTTATGTTCAATACGCTCGTCATCAATCAGAAGTTGATAGTGATATCGTAATCACAAACTATGAAATGATCGATAACTTCGATCCTTCAAAATTCGATGCGGTAGTCTTGGACGAGAGCAGCATTTTGAAATCACTCGATGGAGTTACCAGGCGAAAAATGATAACCTTGTTTGGTGACACAAAGTACAGGTTAGCGTGTACCGCCACTCCTGCGCCTAATGACCAGGCTGAAATTGGAAACCATAGCGAGTTTCTTGGAATTGCAACAGTAAATGAAATGCTTGCTATGTTTTTCGTTCATGCTAATAAGGTAGATTATTTAGATGTTGGAGATGGCAGGCAAGTAAAAACAAAGAGATCTGGATCGCAGGGGCAAGAGTGGCGACTAAAAAATCACGCAAAGGAAAAATTCTATAAATGGATGTCGTCGTGGTCTATGAGTTTACGTAAACCTTCAGACCTGGGATATGAAGACACTGGATATATTCTTCCTGAGCTGAAGATAATTCCCCATTTTATAGATGTTGATTATAAGCCAGACGATCAATTGTTTTTTACTGGTTTGTCTGGAATACAAGATCGTCACAAAGTGAGAATGTCCACCATCGAGGAGAGAATATCAAAAGCATTAGAAATCATAGATGGGGGAAACGATCAATGGATTGTATGGTGCGGTCTTCAATCTGAAGCTGACACAATTTGCAAACTAATAAATAACTATCGACAAGTTCAAGGTAATGATGCTCCTGAATATAAAGCACAAGCATTTGAAGATTTCCAAGATGGAAAATATAGAATACTTGTTACAAAACCAAAAATAGCTGGGTTTGGAATGAATTTTCAAAATTCTCACAACATGCTTTTTTTGGGATTGTCAGATAGCTGGGAAGCATATTATCAGTGTATCCGTAGACAGTGGAGATTTGGGCAAATAAATCCCGTCAATGTTCATATTGTTCTATCAGAAGCCGAACGCGAAATATATTCTAATGTAATGCAAAAAGAATCAATCGCTAAAAATATGAGCGCGGAACTGATAAAGCATGTTCAGAAATACGAGAAGGATGAAATAATTATGGGAAGCGATGTAAAAACAGAATTAGATTATTCAGAAAAAACAATAAAAGGCGATAACTATATCGCCATGTTAGGGGATAGCTGCCAACGATTGAAAGAAATAGATGAAAACAGCGTTCATCTATCGGTGTACTCTCCACCTTTCGCAGACCTATACACATATTCAGCTAGCGAGATGGATTTAGGAAACTCTAGAAACTGGAATGAGTTTTTTAGCCATTACTCGTTCATTATTGGCGAATTGTTACGGGTTACTAAGCCTGGTCGAGTTACCTGTGTGCATACAAGCGATATTCCAGCCATGTCGATAAAGGATGGATATATCGGAATGCGAGATTTTCCAGGCGCAGTTATAAACGCATATGAACGCGAAGGGTGGATATTCGTAGGCAGAGCTATTATTGGAAAGAATCCACAAGCGCAGGCTATCAGAACGAAAGCGCAGGCATTGCTATTTGCTACGTTGAAAAAAGATAGTTCGGATAGCAGACCTGCAATCCTTGACCAGGTTCTTATTTTCAAAAAGCCAGGGGATAACGAAATACCAATTACTCCAGTATTAAATGGCGAGATGAATAACGAAACATGGATCGATTGGGCAGGCGGTATATGGACAGGCATACATGAAAGTGACACATTGCAATATACAACCGCGCGTGACGCTGATGACGAAAAACATATCTGCCCATTACAGCTTGGAACTATCGAGCGGTGCATAAAACTATACAGCAATCCCGGCGAAACAGTTCTAACTCCCTTTCTAGGTATTGGATCAGAAGCATATCAAGCTATTAGATTTGGTCGAAAAGCAATTGGAATAGAACTGAAAGAAAGTTATTTCAGAATAGCCGCTAAAAATTTAGAAGATGCGGAAATTAGATACAAATCAATAGACTTATTTATGTTTGCGCTTACAAGCAATGTATCTGCGTAGAAAACTGGAGCAGTGGTATGAGCAAAACGATATTGGCGGAAGTGGACGGTTTTACCCCGCTGATTGATGGGGTTGTTCAGGAAGTCGGCATAATGGCGGCGGCGGTATTCGGCAAGGCATGGCGCTATTGCCAGATGAGCGATTCAGTGTGCAAAGCAAGCCAGGAACGGCTGGCCGAAGAACTAGGAATGGACAGAACCACCATCAATAAACACCTAAAAACGCTGGTTGATGCCGGGTATTTGGAAGATAAAACACCCACATTGAAGGGCGTTCCGCGGGTGGCAAACAATGCAAAAACACCCGCTGACAAGAAGCAGGCCGCGAAGCTGATTTTAGACGACCGCGCTGCCAACGGTAAATAGCCCATCTCTCCTCCTTGAGTGCCTGTCCGGTTGAAAGACCGGGCAGGCCAGAAGGGAAAATAACATGAGCAGAACAAATCCCGATTGGTACTTGGACCCGCCCGAAGAGCGCGAGAGCCCGCGCTGTGGTGTTTGCGATCAGCAGATGAGGGAAATATCGTACGCATTTCTAAAGCAAAAAGTTTACGAATGCGACAACCCAGACTGCGAAGAGTGCAGCGAAAAGTACAAAGTTGAGCGCGATGATGACTAATGATAAGGCGCTTGTCCACTTCATCAACTTCGATTTGCTGAAAGTCGCAAACTTCAAATTGAATACTGCTATCCCACTTTGCGGTGCGGATATGTGGTTACAAATTACCGATATCAAGGGCAAGGTGACTTGCCCTAAATGTTTAATAATTATGGAGAAAAAATGATTCCCTTTGTGCTATTCATAGCGGCCCTAACGCTGGTCTGTGTTTACGTGGAATACCGTAACGGATTTGGGCAAGACTGACAAACGGGTAGGGCATGATCCTATAACCATGCCCTACCAGGAGAGACAACATGATTCCGACATGGATAGAAGTGTCAGCCAGCAACCGAGAATTTTTATCAGAGATTACCAGGGTATTCAAGAACCGCCACATGGGGAGAAACAATGCGGTGAAACTACCAGCACTTGCGCTTGAGATATTGGGCATTACGCCAGCAGACAAGACCTATGCAAACGCAACCCGTACATTGCGGCGATCGTTTGAAATCATCAACCAGGATTTTGAAGGGTTGATTGTTTCTGACACAGAGGTTGGGTACTGGTATGCAGCCAGTCTTATAGATGGCTTGGCAGCTGTGGATGCGTTGAAGTCCAGAGCACTGACAATCTTGAAGAACGCAAACACGGTAGAGGCGAACATAGCAAATGCCTATGGTGGGCAGCTAGGATTGTTCCTATGAGCGAAAACAAGTATACGTGCAAACTTTGCGGGGAGATCGTCCTGGTCTCCCCGCGCAAGAGGGGCCTGCCCAAGAACGTATTCTGCGGCGATTACTGCCGCAAGTGGTACTGGCGCGAAACAAACCCCAAGCCAGTGAAGGCCCAAAGCCGAGCATGGGATCAGGAACTTAGACGAGCGTTGAAATCTGCGAACATCAAAACGTATCGGCCATACAGTGCAGCGCACGCCGAAGAAGCCTGGAATAAGATCGTCGCGTGCGTTGATCCAATGACACACAAGTACACGTCACCAAAGGAGTTGTAATGGCTTACACATGGATCAAAGTATATACAGAAGTCTTGGACGATCCAAAAATGGGCAGGATGCCGGATCACCTTTGGCGCCGAACGATAGAACTATTCTTGCTTGCCGGTCGCACTGGTCGTAATGGGGAACTGCCAACCGTCGCAGAGATGGCCTGGGTATTACGCACGACTGAGGCTGAGTTAACTGCTGACTTGCAAGAGATCGAAGCGATTGGAATCATCTTGAAAACTGATGAAACGACGACCGTTACGAACTTTATCAAGCGTCAAGCTGCTATGAGTGACAAGGAACGACAGCAAAAGCATAGAGACGGCGTAACGAATGTGTCACAAAATCGTTACGAGAAAAGTAACGAAGTAGTGACAGAAGTAGAAGAAGAAGAAGAAGAAGAAGAAGAAGAAGAATTAACGACCGAAACCGAAAACCGCGCAGCTGCTCCTATTTCTCGACCAGCGACGGCAGCAGCCAAGAGCGAGTACATGACAGGTATTCATTTGGGCAAGGCACAGGCTTTATTGCTCAATGTAGCACAGTTGCCGGCAGTGCCATTAGACCAATACCCCAGGATAGATACAGTTTATTCGATGATCCAGCAGCACGGCGAGGACGCCACAACAGACGCACTCAAAAAAGCCCGAGAGAAGTGGATAAACACACAGTCTAAAAGCGGCAAACTGTACTCGCCTATAAATTTCGGCTGGGTCGATTGGGCGATGGGGATGCTGTCTGGTAATGGGCTGGGAGAGAAGCCTACTAAGCCAGATCCATTTGCGGCGCTGTACGCATCGATCAACATGCGCCCAACGGAAATCAAAGAGACTGTGTTTGTGCCTAACCCAAATCCGAGAAACCCATTGCGAAAGGCAGGACAAAATGGCTAGTATCCAAGAGGTGTTGGATCAGTTACGCCAGGAACGAATGGGAGGTAAGAAGCTGGTCAAGGACTGGCATGACAACATACCGCCCGGCTCAAAATGGTTTCCCGGCAGCAAGGCTGACCCAGCTTGCAAATCGTGTGAGGGTATGGGCTATCTGAGGATCGATCTACCGGTTGGTCATCGCTTGTTTGGTCAGGTCCACACCTGCGAATGTGTAGAGCGGATGCGTAATCGTGGCTGACCGGCACGACATGAAATCTGTCGTGGTGCGTATCCGGTCAATCTCTCAGCCATACGGCGAGGGAACTGGCATAAAGTTTTCTGGAGATGATCTCGACGGCAACGATCCGCTGCACGAAACAGCGCTGGATCGGTTGGTGACCTGGATAGTTTTGACGATGGATAACAGCGAGGGCAAATGATTTATTGCGGCTAATGTCGCATTATTTTCAGAGGCATAGCATGAAGTATCTATTTTCGACAATCATTATCATCGCATACCTTGCCGTCAAACTGGCAGGGTACTGGTTGGAAGATCAGCGCATGAAGCCCATTCGCGGAGAATACACCGGCGGCGGCGTGGAAGATATGCCGCTACTGTCGGAAGATAATTTTTGGGATGCGCTCAGGAAGGGCAGGCCATGAAGATAATATCGTTAGGATGGGGAGTTCAATCATTCACGCTGGCTGCTATGGTTGCGCTAGGTGAGTTAGAACCTGTACAAGCGGCGCTACACGCTGATACTACGTTCGAAAGTCAATTGACCTATCAGTTTGCGGAACGATGGACAGGATGGCTAGAAGAACGCGGTGTGAAAGTGGTTACAGTGCGAGATGAAACTAACAAAATAAACACAGACCGCAGGGGGGGGGGGATTTTTATACCTGCTTATACAAACACTCCATCCGCAAACGGCGGCCAATTGCGCCGTCAATGTACAGGACGCTGGAAGATTGCACCGATGCGTAGATGGTTACAGACGAACCGAAACAACGAGCGGATTGAACAATGGTTAGGTATTAGCATGGACGAATTCCAGCGCATGAAAGATAGTGATGTGAAATATATAACAAGCCGCTGGCCGTTGATTGAAAAGAAAATGACACGGAACGATTGTACTAAGTGGCTGAAAGAACACGGGCTGGACGTGCCATCAAAATCAGCATGTACGTTTTGCCCATATCACAACACAGCCGGCTGGCGCAGAATAAAAAGCGTTGAGGACGATTGGAACGAAGCGGTTAGGGTGGATAACAGGATTAGAAAAATAAGACCGCCATTCGATCTGTTCGTGCATCCGTCACGTAAGCCGCTGGAAAAAATCGACTTCCGCACGCTTGAAGAAAAAGGACAAATCAGCCTTTGGGACGCGGAATGTTCCGGGATATGCGGCGTATGATACACCGAGAATTTCCAGCATCGACAGCCACAGCATACAGCATAGCGGCGGCGCTGTGCTACGCGATATTCACGACATTTCAGCAGTATTGGATAGCGGCGCTGTTTTATATCCTGGCCTTATTTTCCGCTTACTCCGTACTTGGCTGGATGGTGGAAGGCGTGCAGCTCATGCTGACAACTATCCGAGAAAACGACGCCGACATGGCGGAGCGCGAAACAATCGCTCATGATCGCAACCTGGTACTGGCTGAGCAGCTCCAACGGATGACCGCTGAACAGCTCGCCGTTTATCGTGACCTGGCCGGGGCGCAGTACGATCCCTGCGATCCACAGAGCGTGGTACTGGATGGGTTCGCTCTTCTCACAAAGGCGTTCGCCATTTCATATTTCGCCACGTGTTCAAACACTCCCACCCTGACACCCATACGGGCCTACAGCGAGGGACGGTCAGACCGGCAGCGGGAGCAGGCGACCGAGTTGATTGACTGGCTCGTTACGGAGGGGTACGCTACCAGGGCCGGGTACAACACAACGGCATCCTGGATGGGAGAATACAGCGCCAGAATGGCAACGGAGAGGCTGGGCATTACATGGTAGCCCCCTGCCCCACTGTTGATAGCCCCAGAAGTGGACAAAAATGACAGTGCGCACGGCTAAAACGCGCACGGAAAGGAATTTATGAACATAACGAACCTGCAATCCAACATCGCGCCGATCCTTGCCCCGGTCGCCCCGGCTGTTATCTTCGGGAACAACTTGCACAGCGGGATGATAGCGGACGGAGTACATCCTGCGCTGGCAATGACGGCGGCAGTGCTTGGCACGGGTGGCGTGGAACTATCCGGCGCACTGGCTTGCAGCATGGCGGTGATGGCATATCACAAGCACGATTACAAAATCATGTGGATAAGCATTCTGTCGTCCATTGTTTACGCCGCGTTTGTGATGCTTGGAATTATGCAAGCCAAAAATACGGCGGCATTTGGCGGCGCGGTAGGCATTAGCCTTATCGCGTATCTCATGCAAGGTGTTTGGCAGTCGTACAACAACAAACTCCGGGTAGCGCAAGCCGAAACCGATATGCAAATAAGCCTGATTTCGGCGCAAACCAGGCTAACCAATGCGGAAACACGCAAGGCAAAATCCGGCGCGAAAAACACGGTGAACACACGTGAACAAAGTCAATCCATCGTCCGATTGCCGGATGCGAAAATAGCCGAAATCGGCGAATGTTGGAAGTCGTACCCGGATGCAACGTACCGGGAAATAGCCGCTATGGTTGGCGTATCGCCGATCACTGCGGGGAAGTACAAGCCGGAGGATAGCGAGAGATGAATAAAAATACATTACTGCGAGCCGGTTGGAAACGCTGTAAAGGTGAATATCGCGGGCTGTGGGAACACCCCCAGTACCCTGGTTCACGGTTCTCGCTGAAATCCGCCTACGAACAGGAATTTCGTAGGTTGGCGCATTTGATCGGACAAAGAGAGGCGAAATGAGCGAAGAATTGAAACCGTGTCCGTTTTGCGGAAGACCTGCTACATCGTGGTCGGATGGATCAATGGCGAGTTGCCAAGAACACGATGACATTTTTCCTATGGTTATAACTGGCTGGAACACTCGCCCAATCGAGGACGTACTTCGCGCCGAGCGGGATGCTGCACTGGCCGACGTTGCAACTCTCATGCAATCCAACGCTGAGGCTGATGAGTTGATTGGGAAATTGAAAGCCGAGGTTGAACGATTACAGACAGAGCGAGCCCCACTTGTTTCTCGTCTGGAATCTGCGAGTTGCCTATGTGATAAGTACCTTGAAGAAAGCACCAGGCTGCGGGCGGCGCTGGAAAAATATGCAAATCCTAAAAACTGGGATGATAGAGGCGGATGGCCTAATTGTTTCTTTAATTTTGGACAAGAAGAAGGTCCCGACATAGCCCGCGAAGCATTGGAGGCGAAATGAGCGATATACAGAAATCATTGAATGAATGGGAAGCGCATTGGCAGGAACGTATTACCATCCTGGAGACGCTTAATCGGGAATTGCAAAATCTGGTGACGATCTACGAGGAGGCGGAACCAAAATACCGCTCCGAACGCGACGTGCTGAAGGCGGAAAACGCCAGGCTGCTCGAAACACTAGACTATTATAGTGAGGATTATAAAAAGATAATAAACGAGGAATGTCCTACCGATGAAAAACATTGCTCGTGCGTACCTGTTTTGCGTCAAGAACTAGAAAAAAGCATGGAACTTTTGAGGCATGAGGTAAAAAGGCGCATGATCGCCACTGAAAAATCCGCCAAAATAGCAAACAAACTCGCAGAACAAAAAGCCTTGTACGAGCGCAGTCTGCTATTTGCGAACTCGTACAGGGACGAGTGTGACCGGTTAAAGATAATAATAGCAGCCCAGGTGACGATCGACGAGGAGGCGGAACAAAAATACCGCTCCGAACGCGACGCGCTGCAAAAAGCATACGACAACGCGGTATCGTTTATTTGTGAACTTGAACCGCAGGTTGTGTTACTGCCTGGCAACATCAAATTACTTGAAAAGTTAGCGAAGTATCGAAAGGAAGCGAAGAAGCATTGGAGGGGAAATGAGAAACCCTGAACAAATAATTATCAACGAAAAAACGCTTGGGAAAATCTTAAAAGACCACGCGTCATGGTACAGCGACAGGGGCGGAGAACGGGCCTACCTGAGCGATGCCAACCTGAGCGGGGCCTACCTGCGCGATGCCAACCTGAGCGGGGCCAACCTGCGCGATGCCAACCTGAGCGATGCCAACCTGAGCGGGGCCAAC
>Ga0172368_10009075_pt1 | contig 10014 bp, 9 predicted proteins | sample Lak11m_FD_114540 | JGI IMG/M metagenome (GOLD analysis project Ga0172368, IMG submission 114540) | Freshwater microbial communities from Kabuno Bay, South-Kivu, Congo - kab_022012_11m | ecosystem: Environmental > Aquatic > Freshwater > Lake | place: Democratic Republic of the Congo: South-Kivu...
CGCGGGGCAGCCCGCCGAGCGCGGTGCTGTCCGCCAACTCCAGGCTGGCGGTGCGCTCGATGCGCAGCGGGCGGCCGTTGAGCAGCCAGGCGCCGCGCTCGCGCCAGATTTCGCGCCAGCCAAAGCGCAGCTGGCGCTCGTCCAGCAGCCGTCCATCTTGTTCCAGGCGCGCTTCCAGGCGGTAAAGGCGCGGGTTCTGGGGCGACCAGAACGCCGCGCCGGGAAAAGCCGCGGCGGCGCGCAGCGGGGTCAGCACGCCCGCCGCCAGGCGCACGGGCAGGCGCTCGAAACGCAGCGCCAGGCCCTCCTCGGCGTAGACTGCCAGGTCCAGGCTGGCCTCGAGCGGCGCGAGGGTGCGGTTTTCGAGGGTGACGACGGTCTCGAGCAGCCCGCGGCGGGTGAAGGCGCGCACGGCGGCGTCGGGGATGGAGACGGGCGGGGCGTAGAGCAGGCTGGCGGCGGGGTTGGGCGCGCTGCCGGCTGGGCCGGGCTGTTCAAAGCGCGCGCACAGCTGGTTGTCCAGCTGCTCGGTGTGGTCGGTGATGTCAAACTCGACCGGCAGCTGGCGCTCGCGGCTGGCGTACATGCGTTTTCCGTTCAGAAAGAAGACCGCCGGGCTGCCGGATGGCTCCAGGCGCACCCAGGCGCGCTGGCCTTCGAGTGGGCGCAGGCGCACAGAGCGGCGGAAGTATTCGCCTGGCGGCTGGCCCGGCGGGGCGGGGCAGGCCTCCCAGCCGCCCTTGAGCGGGATGATCTCTGTGTGGGTAGGTTCAATGGGCTGTGTTTGCATAACGGTGAGTGCTTTGGGTTTGTTTTTTTGGGGGGGCGCGCAGCCGTCGGGCTGAGCGGTGATGCAAAGGTTATACCCAGGGTGGCGTAAAAATCTGATACAAGTATAATTAATTTGTAGTTAGCATGTAAAAGTCTGCTTTCGGGTCAAATTTGACAAAATCATGTCCAGGATGTAAAATTACACATGTCCACGCATGACATTTGTCTTGACCGCGGCGGATGACCCTGATGAATTTTCAACCGGCAGGCATGAGGCGGGCGAGCAAGCCGCCCCCAGTGCGCTAACAATCAAAGACGAGCCAATAGACGGCCTGCCGATGGTTATGGATTGGGCAGGCGGTTGCAACAGCAAGCCTGACACGTGGCATGGGAGAAAACGGATTGAACGAGAAACGAATTCAACAAGTGGTTGACATCGAAAAGCAGGCGCAGCAGATCCATGATAAGGCTGTCGCCGAGGCTGAACGCATTCCGCTCGAAGCCGAACAGGAAGCTCAGGCGCTGCTCGAACAGGCCCGGACCGAAGCCCAGGCCGAAGCGCGCGCGTTGATCGCCAAAGCCCAGGCTCAGGATGAAGTGAACGCGATCCTGGCTGATGCTCAAACAAAGATTCAAGACATCAATATCACCGCGCAGGCCAACATGTCCCGCGCGGTGAATTATGTGCTGAACCGGGTTGTGGGCAGGGAGTAGCGTGATGTCCGGAGGTGTTTCCGGTTATGCATCGATCAACGCGCGGGTGCGGGTGATGTATTCCACCCTGCTCACCTCGCAGGCTTACAGCGATCTCTCCGAAACAATCGACGCTGAAGCGCTGCTGGCCGCGCTCAAGCGCACGGACTACGGCCCCTACCTGGACAAGGTCAAGGATCGCAGCCTGACCCCGCGCCGGGCTGTGTTCCAGATGAAGCAGCGCCTGGCGGACGCCTATGGCTCGGTGATCCATTCCTGTCCGCAGGGCGCGCGCCCTATGCTGGCCCAGCTCTACCGCCATTTTGAGGTGGATAATCTCAAGGCGGTCTTGCGCGGGATCGTGGCTGGGGCATCCTGGGACCGCATCCGTTTTGTGCTCTTTCCGATGACGTCGACGGTGCTGCCCGCCCAGGCCATGGTTGAGTCGGGCAACGTGACCACCGCGGTGGAAATGCTGCGCAGCACGCCCTACTACGAGACGCTTTCCTTCGCGATGAAGCGCTACTCCACCGAGCAGAGCCTCTTTCCGCTCGAAATCGCGCTCGACTTGAACTACTGGCGCAACCTGTGGAGTTTGATCGGCCGGCTTTCGGGCCAGGACCGCGCTCAGGCCAAGCGTATCATCGGCTCGCTGGTCGACATGAACAACCTGATGTGGGCGATCCGCTACCGCGTGTACCACAAGGTCTCCGAGGAAGAGCTGATCAACTACACCCTTCCGTTTGGGCATCATGTGCGCGATGAAGACATCCGCGCCATCGCGGCCGGCGCTGACATTGCCCAGGTGATTGAACACATCTGGCCTGATATCGACGACGCCGCCGAGATGATCCACGATCCCCATCTGGGCCTGCCGCATCTGGAACACGAGCTGCGCCGCCGCCTGGCGGATTACTGCCGCGCGGCGTTTGTGGGCGATCCTTTCCATGTCGGCATTCCGCTGGCCTTCGTGCTCTTGAATGAGATGGAGATTCAGGATCTCACCGTTCTGATTGAAGCCAAAGCGACTGATAAGCCGCCGGCCGAATTCAGGCCTTACCTGGTTTTGGGCGGCGAACCCGCATAAGGTTGCAGGTTGCGTTCTGATACGCCGCAGCAGCACCCAACTGGAATACTTTGCTGGTTCTTGGAGCGTGTATGTTTTATCCACAAGAAATGAAGGAATTGGAACTGGTCATCCCCGCCAAGGACCTGGTGCCCGTCACCAAGGTTTTGGCCGGACATGGCGTATTTCACCAGGTCGATGCCAGCTACCTGAGCTCTGAAGCGCAGGGCGGGTCGGCGAACACCTGGCAGGAGAAAGCCACCGTGTTCGGCGGTTTGGAGCGGCGGGTGCAGGTTCTGATGCAGAATCTCTCGCTCGAAGAGGGCCAGCCGCTCTCTTCTGACCGGGATATCGTGGTCGAGCCGGATCTGTTCGTCGCGAAGGTCGAGACGATCGAGGCGCAGGCCAAGAAGCTGACCGAGGCGCTGAGCGCCGAAGAGAAACAGGTTGACCAGCTCGACGGTGTGCTCAAGCAGCTTGAGCCGGTTGCGAATGTTGACCTGGACATCAGCACGCTGCGCAACCCGCGCTACCTCTACTCGATTCTGGGCGTGATGCCGACGGCGAACATCGCCCGCATGGAAACCAGCCTCGAGCGCACCCCGCATGTGTTCCTGGTTTTGCACCAGGACAGCAGCCAGGCCGTGGTCTGGTTGGGCGGCATGGAAAACAGCTCGGATTCGCTGGAGCGCTCGGCGCGCAGCGCCTACCTGACCCCGCTCAGCCTGCCCGAGACCTACCAGGGCACGCCGGCCAAGATCATCGCTGAAATTCGCAAGGATATCAGCGCCCTGCAGTCCGGCATCTCCGCCAAAAAGCAAGAACTGGCCAAGTTAGGCCAGACGCACAAGAAAGAACTGGCGGGTCTGCTGTGGGATCTGCGCTCCAGCCGCCTGCTGACCGACGCAATCGTGCGTTTCGGCAAGCTGCGCTACACCTACGTGGTGGTGGGCTGGATCCCTGCCGACAGCATTGATGACCTGAGCGCGCGCATCAAGAGTATTTCCAAAGATACCATCATCGAGACCTTCCCCACCGACCGCGACGCCAGTTCGGTGCCGGTTTCACTGGGCACCTCAAAGTATCTGCGGCCCTTCCAACTGCTGGTCACTACCTACGCCCGCCCGCGCTATGGCGAGATCGATCCGACCATTCTGATCGCGATCACCTTCCCGCTGCTGTATGGCGCGATGTTTGGCGATATTGGTCACGGCCTGCTGCTGGCCCTGCTGGGCGGGCTGATCATGAGCGGCAAAGTGAAGGCGCTCAACAGCTTCAAGAGCCTGGGCGGTCTGATCCTGGCCTGCGGTTCGCTGGCGATGGTTTTCGGGGTGGCTTACGGCAGCATCTTTGGCAACGAAGAATTCCTGCCCACGCTGTACAAACCGATCATCCAGCCTTATCACGACATCATGCCGACCCTCGAGGCCGCGATTGCCGCGGGGATCGTCATCCTGAATCTGGGTTTCCTGATCGGGATTTACAATGCGGTCAAGCTGCGCGATTGGGGCCGGGTCTTCTTTGACGCCAAAGGCGTGACCGGGCTGTTGCTGTACTGGGCTTTGATCCTGGCCCTGATCGGTGCTTACAAAGAGGTTACCCTGGCGCCCGCGCCGCTGCTGATGGTGATGGCTGGGATCGGGGTGGTCGGTGTGACCTTCGCCGAGGTCTTCAAGCACCTGATCATCGGGCACCGCCCGCTGATCGAAGGCGGAATTGGCACCTATGCGGTGCAGGCCTTCTTTGAGCTGTTTGAGGCTTTCATCAGCTACCTGAGCAACACCCTTTCGTATGTGCGTGTGGGCGCCTTCGCGGTAGCGCACGGCGGTTTGAGCTCGGTGATCTTCCTGCTGGCTGGCGACAACATGGCGACGGTCGGCTACTGGGTGGCGGTGATCATCGGCACGCTCTTCATCACGGTGGTGGAAGGTCTGATCGTTGGCATCCAGACGATGAGGCTTGAGTACTACGAATTCTTCAGCAAGTTCTTCACCGGCGGCGGCATGCGCTTTGAGCCTCTCAAACTGCAGTCGGCTGGTGAGAAGTAACCGGCAACACATCGTATCCAACCGGGAGAGCGGTATCCGTATCCCGGCCAGACAATTTCGAACAATATCAGTTAAGGAGAACCACAATGGGTAAATTGGTCATCGCACTTCTGGTCAGCTTGATCCCGATGATCCCGGCAGTCATTTACGCTCTGCGTAACCGCAACATGCCCGTCGAGTCCGCTCGCCGGCTGGTCAAGGGCCTGGGCGGCGTCAATGTCGTCTTGACCCTCATGGCCGCAGGCATCGGCATCCTCTGGCTTGCTTCGCCGGCGACCGTCATGGCCATGGGCCTGGGCGCTGAGGGCACGGTCGATCAGTACGGCAGCCTGGCCGCCGCGATCTCGACCGGCCTGGCCTGCGTTGGCGCTGGTCTCGCGGTTGGCCCTTCCGGCGCCGCCGCGATTGGTGCGATCGCTGAAAAGCCCGAATCCTTCGGCCGCGCGCTGATCTTCGTGGGTCTTGGTGAAGGTATTGCGATCTACGGTCTGATCATTGCCTTCATGGTGATGCCATAATGAAATTGCTCGTCATCGGTCACCCGGATGCGGTGCTTGGTTATTCGCTGGTTGGTGTCGATGGGCGCCCGGCGACGAACATCGCCGAAGCGAACCAGGCTTTGGACGAGGCACTCACGGATTCAAACCTTGGCATTATCCTGGTTACCGAGGATGTGACCGCGATGATCGAGGCGCGAATGGACGACCTGCGCGCACACAGTACGGTGCCGTTGGTGGTCGAAATTCCCTCGCCCGAAGGACGCAAGCCAGGCCAGCCCACATTGAACGATATTGTGCTGCGGGCCATTGGTATCAAAATTTAGCTCCTTCCGGCTCCGGAAACGCGAGCATAGAAGGTATAGGTGGTTGGACTATGAGATCGATTGAAGAGAATATCCAAACCCTCTCCCGCGCGATCATAGATGAAGCCAATGCGGATGCGGAACACATCCTGGCCGATGCTCGTGCCAAGGCGGATGCAATCCGCCAGCGCGCTCGTGAGCAGGCTGCCGCAGAGCGGAAGGAAATCTTGGATCGCGCAAATCAGGAAGCCGAGCGGCTTCGCGGTCAGTCGATTGCGACCGCGCAGCTGAAGGCGCGCACGCTGACGCTGGAACATCGCGAAAAGCTGCTGGACAATGTTTTCAGCACGGCGCGCAAAGATATGGCGACCGTCCAAAAATGGTCAGACTATGAAACCGTCGCTAAACGTTTCTTGCGCGAAGCGCTGCGCCATCTGGGCAGCGGCGAAGCGCGCCTGCACGCCGACCCTTTGACCGGCAATGTGCTGTCTGGGCACGTGCTGGACGAGGTGTCGAAAGAAATGCAGGTCGCGATTGTGATGGCCGAGCCGCTTGCCAAGGGCACCGGCCTGCTGGTCGAGACCCCCGACGGGCATTTGCAGTATGAGAACACGCTTGAGGACCGTTTGAACCGGTTGCAAAACGTGCTGCGTTCCCCGGTTTATCATATCCTGATCGGAGAAACACTATGAGCACGCAAATCGGATCTGTTACCTGGATTTCAGGGCCGGTTATCCGCGCGCGCGGTTCGAAACAGGTCAGCATGCTGGAGCTGGTGGAAGTCGGTGAGGATCACCTGATCGGCGAGGTCATCGGCTTGCAGGGTGAGACGATCACCATCCAGGTCTATGAAGAGACCACCGGTCTGCACCCCGGCGCGCCGGTCTACGGCACCGGCCTGCCGCTCTCGGTTGAGCTTGGCCCCGGCCTGCTGCGCTCGATTTTTGACGGGATCCAGCGCCCGCTGCCGGTCATCGAGATGCGCACCGGCTCGTTCATTCACAAGGGCGTTCAGCTGACCCCGCTCTACCACAAGGATCGCTGGGACTTCACCCCAGTCGCCAATGTGGGCGATCAGGTCAGCGTGGGCGCGATCCTGGGCACCGTGCCCGAGACGCCCGCTCTCGAACACCGCGTGATGGTTCCCCCCGGCGTGAAGGGCACCCTGTCCTGGGTGGCCCCGGCCGGGAAATGCACCGTGCTGGAAGTGATCGCTAAGGTCCAGACCGAAGACGGCGAGCGCGAGCTGACCATGCTGCAGCGCTGGCCCGTGCGCCGCGCGCGGCCCTACAAGGCCCGTCTCGGCCAGTCGGGCGGCCCGCTGGTCACCGGGCAGCGCGTGCTCGACACGTTCTTCCCCCTGGCCAAGGGCGGCGCGGCTGCCATCCCGGGCGGCTTCGGCGCGGGCAAGACCGTGACCCAGCAGAGCATCGCCAAGTGGTCCGACGCGACCGTGGTGGTCTACATCGGCTGCGGCGAACGCGGCAACGAAATGACTGAGGTGCTGTCCGAGTTCCCGCACCTGGTCGACCCGCGCTCCGGGCGCCCTTTGATGGAGCGCACCGTGCTGATCGCCAACACCTCGAACATGCCGGTCGCGGCCCGCGAGGCCTCGATCTACACCGGTATCACCATCGCCGAGTATTACCGCGACATGGGCTACCATGTGGCCCTGATGGCCGACTCGACCTCGCGCTGGGCTGAAGCCCTGCGTGAAGTCTCCGGCCGCCTCGAAGAAATGCCCGCTGAAGAAGGTTACCCGGCTTACCTGGCCAACCGTCTGGCGGAGTTCTATGAGCGCGCCGGTTATGTGGAAACCTACAACGGCGGTTTCGGCTCAGTCTCGATCATCGGCGCGGTTAGCCCTCCGGGCGGCGACTTCTCCGAGCCGGTCACCCAGCACACCAAGCGCTTCATCCGCTGCTTCTGGGCGCTGGACAAATCGCTGGCCTCGGCCCGCCACTTCCCCTCGATCAACTGGCTGGACAGCTACTCCGAATACCTGGAGAATGTGGCCGGGTGGTGGCAGGAGCAAACTCAGCTGGATTGGTACGCCATGCGCAACGAGGCGATGAGCCTGCTGAGCGAGGAAAGCCGCCTTTCCCAGATCGTGAAACTGGTTGGTCCCGACGCGCTGCCGGACGAGCAGCGCCTGATCCTGGAAACCGCGCGCCTTCTGCGCGAAGGCTTCCTGCAGCAGAGCGCGCTGGACGATATTGACGCGTATTCGACCATCCACAAACAGATTAAGATGTTGGGCCTGATGCTGCACTTCCACCACCGCGCCCTGCGCGTGGTCAAGCGCGGCGCGACGATCGGGGTGATCCACAGGCTGCCCGTGGTCGACGCGATGATCCGCATGAAGATGCAGGTGCCCAATACCGACCTCTCCAAACTGGATGAAGTCCGCAAGCAGATCGACGAACAGATGACCCAGTTGGAAGCGGAGTACAAATGAGCGAATTGACACATGCAGGTGGACAGGAAGTCATCGGTGTAAACCGCATCCAGGGTCCAATCCTGGTGGTTGAAAACGGCGGCAGCATCGGCTACGACGAGGTGGTTGAGATCACCGACTCGACCGGCGCGCTGCGCCGCGGGCGCGTGCTTGAGGTTGGCGAGCGCTTTGCCGTGGTGGAAGTCTTCACCGGCACGACCGGGCTTTCCATCGACGGCACCAGCGTGCGCTTCCTGGGCGGCGCGCTGCACATCCCCGTCGCTGAGGAAATGCTCGGGCGCGTCTTTGACGGCCTGGGCAACCCGCTGGACGGCGGCCCGCAGCCCTTGACCGACCGCTTTATGGACGTCAACGGCGCGCCGATCAACCCGACCGCGCGCGTTTACCCGCGCGACTATATTCAGACCGGCATCTCGGCCATCGACGGCATGAACACCCTGGTGCAGGGCCAGAAGCTGCCGCTCTTCTCGGGCGCGGGCATCCCGCACGACCAGCTGGCGGCGCAGATCGTGCGCCAGGCCACCCTGGGCGCGCCCGCCGGTGAAAGCCGCAAAGATCAGCTGCCCTTCGCGATTGTTTTCGCGGCGATGGGCGTCAAGCACGACGTGGCCGACTTCTTCCGCCAGTCGTTTGCGGAAAGCGGCGCGCTGACGCGCGTGGCAATGTTCCTCAACCTGGCCGACGACCCCCCGGTGGAGCGTCTGGTCACCCCGCGCGCCGCGCTGACCCTGGCCGAATACCTGGCCTTCGAGCGCAATATGCACGTGCTGGTTGTCCTGACCGACATGACCAACTACTGCGAAGCGCTGCGCCAGATCTCCAACATCCGCGGCGAAGTCCCCAGCCGTAAGGGCTACCCCGGCTACCTCTATTCCGACCTGGCCTCGATGTACGAGCGCACCGGCCGGATCAAGACCAGCCAGGGCTCGATCACGCAGATCCCGATCCTGACCATGCCCAACGACGACATCAACCACCCGGTGCCCGACCTGACCGGCTACATCACCGAAGGCCAGATCGTGCTCGGGCGCGCGCTGTACCAGAACGGCATCTACCCCCCGATCGCCGTGCTGCCCAGCCTGTCGCGCTTGATGAAAGACGGCATCGGCAAGGGCCGCACGCGCGGCGACCATTCGCGCTGGGGCGCGCAGCTCTACGCTGCCTACGCTCACGTGCAGGATGTGCGCGCGCTGGCCTCGGTCATCGGCGAGGAAGAGCTCGGCGCGGTGGACCAGCTGTACCTGAAGTTTGGGCGCGCCTATGAACGCGAGTTCATCAACCAGTCCTACACGGAAAACCGCACGATCGACCGCACCCTGGCGATCGGCTGGAAGCTGCTGTCGATGCTGCCCAAGGAAGAGCTGACCCGCGTCACCCTGGAAGAAATCGCCCAGTACTACGAGGGAGATAAGTAATGGCTCGCATCAATATCCCGCCAACGCGCAGCAACCTGATCCGCATCCGTCAGGAGCTGGAGTTTGTGCGCGAGGGATATGAAATCCTCAACCGCAAGCGCGAGGTGTTGACGTCCGAGCTGATCCAATTAGCCCACGACGCGGGTGTGCTGCAGGAAGAAATGTACCGCAAGCAGTCCGCGGCCTACCAGGCCCTGGAACGCGCGCGCCTCTCGATGGGGCGCGAGCGGGTGGAATGGGCGGCGATGGCGACCAGCAAGACGGTGGATGTGCAGCTGCGCTTCCGCGGCATCATGGGTGTCGCGGTGCCGCAGATCACGGCCACCGGCGCGCCGCCCGAGCTGTCCTACAGCCCGGACGACACCAACGCCGCCATGGATGAGGCCAGCGCTGCCTTCCGCGAGGTGATCGCGATTTTGCCCGAGCTTTCGCGCCTGGTCACTTCGGTCTGGCGCCTGGCGGGCGAGCTGCGCAAGACCCAGCGGCGCGTCAACGCGCTCCAGCACATTTTCATCCCGCAGTACGAGGAAACGGTCGAGTTTATCGTCAGCACGCTCGAAGAACGCGACCGCGAAGACACCTTCCGCCTCAAACTGCTCAAGACCCATTCGTCCTCCAAAAATAACTGAGACGCGACAAAAAATGACCGGGATCCCCGGTCATTTTTTGTCGCGTGCACACATAACCCCCACCCCGGCCCGCCCCCTGAAAGGGGGCGGGAGAAAGATAAATGCACATTTTGAACGCCAAAGGCGTGCAAA
>Ga0172368_10009076_pt1 | contig 10013 bp, 8 predicted proteins | sample Lak11m_FD_114540 | JGI IMG/M metagenome (GOLD analysis project Ga0172368, IMG submission 114540) | Freshwater microbial communities from Kabuno Bay, South-Kivu, Congo - kab_022012_11m | ecosystem: Environmental > Aquatic > Freshwater > Lake | place: Democratic Republic of the Congo: South-Kivu...
GAAACCGGCCTCGATGAGGCAGGAAGTTAGCTTTGTTCTTGCTTGGGCAATAATGAGTAAGTCTGATGGGAAATAGGCATTTTCATTTTTCCTTCATCAATTTATCGTTTCGTATACCGGAGCCTATGAGAACAACTTGATCAGCGGATAAAATACATGTATCTTATAGGGGACCAAAGGATCAAAACCCTCTGCAAATCCCAGAAAAGCGAAGGATAGACCAATGCCACTTTCTATTCGCCTGCCAGACGAGATCAACGAGCGCCTGGATTTTTTAGCGCGTCAGACCGGCCGCACCAAGGCGTTTTACATCAGGGAGGCTCTGGCAGAGATGATTGATGACCTCGAAGATTATTACCTAGCGGCCGATATCCTGGAACGTATCCGCAAGGGAAAAGAGTCCACTTATTCTGCGACCGAAGTGAGAAAAAACCTTGGCCTGGTCGATTGATTATACCAACAGCGCCATGCAGCAACTTCGGAAGCTGGACAGGCAGACTGCCCGACGGATTCTCGACTACGTGGATGAGCACATAGCCACTCTTGAAAATCCACGAGGCCTCGGTAAGTCCCTCCGTGGTCCACTTGGGACTTTTTGGCGTTTTCGGGTAGGGGATTATCGCTTGATTTGCGATATTCAGGATAACGCCTCGCGCATTTTGGTCGTGCGTCTTGGGAAGCGGTCAGAAATCTATCGTTAATATCTCCTTGCGGGGATTAAAACCCCTGGCCTTGAGGCGAAGCGGCTTTTAAACGGTTTTTTCCCTGGGGATGCAGAGCTTGAAGCCGGATCCATCCGGCTTTCTATAAGACCTCAAATTTATCTGAGAGAGCATTCACTTTTTATACAATAGTTTATAATATTATTTGGCATGGGGCCGGGCATCTGGATTAACCTGCAAAAAAACTACGAAATGCGGATAGCGGTTCAGGGAATAGGGGATGCGCTTCAAAAAACCTCCTCAGCATCGCGGCAAAGCAAAGCCCTGAACGATATGCATCCGTAGTCAAGCATAACTTGACGATATTCCACCCCCTTATATGGCGTGAGCGAGGCTCAGATCATGCGGGGAAAGGGTAGCGCAAGCACTTATCAACTGGGAACTCACCTCTCATCCAAACCGGCAACACCCTGGTTAAAAGGGAAGCTCCGACCCTGCCCTACCTTCCGGCAACACCCCGCCTTTTTTCCTCTACCCCTACCTGCTCATGGCCCACATGCGACAGGGCGGCCTGACCCCCCCTCCTTACAAGGACCACCTCTGAGTCTATTCTTGCGTCAACGCCATCGCGATTAACGACGCCCCCCCTCATTAAAATCAAACCCGAGACAACGATGTGTCCTTCCGAGCCGGGACTTTAGCCCCGGCTTATGTCGTTTGGACACAGTTTGCTAAGCCAACCGAAAAATGACCCCCCGCGCCGCTGATCCCGGTTCAGGGGGAGGGGCACCGGAAGGTGTGGGCCAGGCTGCGGGTGCGGGATGAGGTCAAGGTGGGCCGCCGGCGGGTGTTGCGGCTCATGCGGGAAAATAACCTCCCTATCGGGGCCGCCGCGGTAGTCCCCGTCTCCACGAGGGAGAGATCATTACCCAGGCGCCCAACCTCATGTGGGGCACCGACGGCGCCAGGGTCTTTACGGTGGAGGAAGGCTGGGGTTGGATTTTCGTGGCTGTAGAGCACTGGAACGCTGAGTGTGTGGGCTGACATGTCTGCAAACAGGGGACCCGGTTTGCGGCTTTGGAGCCTATTTCTCAAGGGCTGGTGGCCACGGTGGGCACGATGGCGGTGGACGCCCCCCGAGGCCTGTCCCTGCGGATGGACCACGGTACCCAGTACCTGTCGGATCATTTTCAGAACCAGCTCAAGTACTGGGGGATCAGCCCAAGTTTCGCCTTTATTGAACAGCCCCAGACCAATGGCGTGGCTGAACGCTTTATCCGGACCCTCAAAGAGCAGGTCATCTATGGTCGGGTGTTCCAGAATCTTCAGGAGGTGAGGCAGGCGGTCAGGCACTTTGTGGACACCTACAACCGCGAGTAGCTGGTGGAGAAAAACGACTTCAAAAGCCCCTGGCAAGCCAGGGCCCAGTGGCTCGCCCAAGCCTCACTCGCTCGAGCGGCTTAATAAAAACTTGTGTCCAGGAAACCGGGTGCGGTACAATTTTAGTAAGCCCCTTTAATATCGAAGTAGCCTCTATAGGGAATTTAATCCCTAATAATAAGCTTTCAACTAGGCGAAAATACCTATTTTCTTATCTGCAAAAATACTAGGTGTGAATGGGAAGGCTATGAATGGAAAAGTTATAAGGGCCGGTATATGTCTCGCCGGAACATCCACCGGAGAACAAAAAAGCAGCCAAGTGCGGAACTACCGCTTGCCGCAATTTTTCTCACTCCATCATTGGGTTGGGTCATTATAACTGCACCCCAATGTTGAATGTGGAAGAGGAATTGAAGAAAATCAATTGTGGTCAGAATAGCCATGTTTATATAATCGATTCCTACTGTTCGGACAGCTGAGTAGGTTGTCAGGGCCAGTTCCTCAGGGGTCTGGGTGTCCCAGGCTCTGGAACCATAAATAATAGCGGCCTTTGATATCCTCTCCGGCATTCATGACGGGGAGGATGTCAAAGGATTTCCGAACTTCCTTGAGCGCTAGAGAAATTATTAGTGAAATCGAGTTGCGGTTAGAAGTAATACCAAGTTGCCGTAAAACGAGTAATAATCCGAATTGTGGGCGGTTCGCGAACCGCCCCTACAGAGGTTGCGATCATAAAGCCAGAATTACCTTTATGACGGCAACTTGGTATGAGACGGCCCCTGAACAAATGCTCTCTTCCCATGCGGTGAAAAGATTTTTTGGTGCCTTCTCCTGGTTCCGTATCTGGTTGTTCCGCTCCCTGCTGAAGCAGTTGTTCCTTTGGCGGCTGCGGATTAAGAAGCCCAAGGTGGTGGTCCTGGGAATGGACACCATGGTGATGGACAATGATGAGGCCCAGAAGCGCCATGGGGTGGAGCCCACGTATAAAAAGGTGAATGGCTTTCAACCCCTGCAGTTGACCTGGGAAGGCCTGATCATCGACGCTGTTTTCCGGGGTGGCAGCAAACACAGCAACGACGGGGATACCGCCCTCAAAATGGTCACGCATATCGTCAGGTTCATCCGCAAGCATTACGGAGAGGAAGTGCCCATCCTCATGCGGTTGGACGCCGGCTTTTTTGACCAGGATCTGTTTAAGGGCTTCGAAAAGTTGCAAATCGGCTATATCTGCGGGGGCCGCGTCTATGAAGAACTGAAGACCCTGGCGGAGAAGGCGGAGACCGGTCAGTGGCGGCAATATCGGAACCACCAGCAGGTCTGGGATTATCTGGAATTGGGCGACCGTCGGCGTACCTGGCAGACGTTTCGCCGGGCCTTTTTGTGCCGGTCGGTGACAGCAGGCCGGCAACGGCTGTTGGATTACGTGCGGCCTCTGTCCATCTTTTACACCAATTTGGGAATGGGACAGGCCATTGATCAACGCTTGGCCGCGGCGGGCCGGCAGCATTATCTGGAGGCGGAGGGCATCATCGCCGGCTACCATGGCCGCGGGGCGGATGAACTGGTGCATCGCGGCTTGAAGGACTTCGGCTTTGAGGAACTGCCTTTTTTGCGGTTTGCGCCCAATGCGGCCCTTTATTACACCATGCTGGTGGCCTTTTTTCTCTTTGAGTGCTTCAAGGAGGACGTCTGCGGGGAAGTGATTCCCGTGGTGGCCTATGCCACCACCCTGCGGCGTCGACTTATTGACGTGGCGGCCAAGATTGTCCGGCATGCCGGCAAGATCATCCTCAAGGTGGCCGCGGCCGCCATGGAGCAGTTGCAGTTTGCCTCCCTGTGGACCCGGAGCAGTGCTCCGCCCCGGTTTGCTCGAGCCTAAGGGCCTTGGGGAGTTAAACAGAGCGGGCATTCTCATCGGGTTCCGCTGCTCATGGCAAAAGCCAGGGGTGAAGTATGCATAAATCAAGAGTAACTCTGGCCTGTTTATCAGGGGCTCTGCCGGCTGATTCGTTATCGACCTCGTCTTAACCTCAAAAGGACACTGTCGAGGGCCATTAACCCAAAAATGATCTTGCCGGATACATCGAAGTATTGAATTTTAACTACCCAGTTTGGGATCGCTCAATTTAGGATATAATATATCCATCCCTCAGGCATTATTTAATCACTGATGGAAATCTTGCAATATGGCAAAAAAATACTCATTTTCATATGAGCAAAAATACCTATTCAGGCGGGATAGGGTAATGTATGGCTCGACCATTCGGCTTTTAGGGCAGGCTACAGGGCTTAAGGTAATTTTCCTTTTTCTCAAAAAACTAAAATCCCTGAATTGGAATTATCGCGAAATAGAGAGAGCTACAGGAATCTCCTTAGGCGGAATTGCTTGGGTAATTCGCGACCTTCGAGAGATGGGATTCGTGCGACCAAAGGGGGGCGACGTAAGCCAAACTCAACGCGAATTAATAAAGAGACGTGAACTGCTGGATCGTTGGGATTTAGGTTATGCTGAAAAATTAAGGCCAAGTCTTTTTTATAGCCGTTATCGCATGGCTGGTAGTCGGTCTTTATATGATCTTTTAGATGATATTTTGGGTGCTAATGCAAATGATCGGATTTTGATTGGTGGAGAACTGGGAGCTGCACTTTTAGTAAATGATTTACATCCCCAATCTGCAACATTGATTTTTGCAGCAGACTATTATAACTTAATGATGCTTCTTAAATTAATTCCTGATCCTACTGGAAATATAGACGTTCTGGATAACTTTGGAACTTTTAATCACTTTGATAATGAGATGTTAGATGGGCTTCCTCTTGCAGACCCTTTACTTATCCGTTCCGAACTATTGTTAAGAGGCTCAAATAGATTAAGATTAATTGCTGACAAAATCTATAATAGTTTCATAAAAGATAGGTTGGAAATAATTGATCAAGGCTTCTGATAAAGAAGCAATAAGGGGTTTTGCAGTGATTGCCAAGCAGAATGATGTTTTTATTTGTATTTTCAGCACCTATAGCATCAATGCCGTTGACTTAACGCCATTTATTGGCCCATTTGCCGTGTCGGCTTCTGGATTTTCGGGGGAATGTGCGCCCGGGACGGTGGCGGTATCTTCTCCAGGCGATCTCTGCCAGACAACGAGAGAGGAGTTCCTGACACTCTTCCAGAGTTTGGGCCATCAGGAGGCGGTCCAGATACCGGGCCACCGCCCCCAAGGCGGCCTTGGTTTCCAACTCGGCCACCGGCAGGTTTTGTTGTCGGGCCGCTTCCAGCATCATGATGCGGGTCAGTAGATAGTAAAGGTAAGTGGATAACAGTTCCTGATCGATGAACTGGACGCTTTGGCCCCGAAATTCTTCGGCCCGCAAGTGTTCTTTGATAGTTTTGAAAAATTCTTCCTCATTCCAGCGGTAGTGATACAGGTTCCGCAGGGCGCTGAGGGGATACCTGGGGCGATCCAGAAGCGTGGTAATAAAAAGCGCCCGTTCCTTGGTGCCGGGGAGGGCCACCATCACCACCCGCAAGGTCAAGGGCGAAAAATGGGCGGCGGGATGTTTTTTGATCAAGCTTAGGGGAGGCTGGAGGGTGATTTTGCCGTCCTTTTTGCCTCGGGCCAGGAAATCTTGAATTTCCTTAAACATGCCGTCCTTGGGTAAACGAATAAGGAAATCAGCCCCTTGCTTGATAAGGGCCTGGAACACCCGATAACTGGGATAGCCCCGGTCCAGCAGCACCAGGTCCCCCGGCCCCAGTTCCGGGAGGAGGGCCAGGGCCATCTCCCGCTCCGGGGTATTAAAGGGGGCCCGCATATAGTTGAGAGGGACCTTGGCCAAGACGTCAAACAGCACCCCGGTGATCATCTGAGGAAAATAGGCGTGGTGGGGGGCCTCAAAGAAATCCAGCAATTCGTCGCTGCGGGGTAAGTTTTTCTTGGTGGCGTCGATGGCGTAGACTCGGAAGCCGTTCCAGGTGAGCTTGGCATGTTCTCGGGCCAAGGATTGCGCATATTCGGAGGCCCTGGCGAAGAGAATTTGGCAGACAGCCGGCGGGATCTTCTTCCTGGCCCGATTAAAGGCCGCTTTATCAGGTGGTTTGCTAACCTCTGCCTGGGCAAAGGCCAAGCCGGTGTCCGAGAAAAACCGGTCGATGATCTTTTGGTAGCCCAACCGCTCTCCTGGCCGCACCATGTTGAGCAGCAAAGCCAGGGTGACTTCCAAGGTAAGGCGCCGCTCCCGGGTAAAATAGCGGGCATCCAGGATGGATTCCAGTGAGTTTCGGTCAGGGAGGAATTGTTGAATGAATTCGGGCAGGAAAAAATCGGCAGAACCATAGTTTTCTGCCGTACTTGGCATGGTATTTTCACGGCGTGATCATGTGATCTCCATTTATTTCAATTAGTTATGCTTGATTATATCCTTAGCCGATCCTTAAGTCAACGGCATTGCCTATAGCATGATAATAAGTTGCAGATTACGAAGTATCCTTGTAACCTTTGCATGGCCAGTACTTCTTAATCACATTCGATGGTTGATCCCAACCCTTATAATTCGCCGCGTAGTTCAAAATTAAATTGATAGAATGGCCTCTGTTATTTCCTCTTCCCTAAAGCTCAAGTAGCTCACAGTTGAATTTATGGACTTGTGACCTAAGGCCCTTTGGACCTTTATCAAATCCCGGCCAAGGCGGTCATAAATTCGGTCTGCGAAGGTTTTTCGCATTGAATGGGTTCCCAGCTTTCCCATCAATCCATTGGCTTCATAGACCTCCGTCAGAACTCGAAATGCCTGCACCCGGGTAATAGCCCGCTGCCCTTTGCGTGATCTGAATAATGGGCTACTGGCATCGGCTTTCCCCGCTTTCTCCAGTTCCTTGATCCAGACGCTCAAAGCGACTTTGGCGTCTTGGTGCAGAGGGATAGCCCGACCCTCCAGCTTTTTCTTCATATGTTTCCGCTCCACATATACCACGTCGGCCAGCCGCCCATACTGATAAACATCGCCGACCTTCAGACTCAATAATTCGGAAATACGTAACCCGGTCTTCAAGCCGAGGATGAACAGGGCCTTATCCCTGGTGCGTACAAACGCACCCTTCACTGTCGCGATCTCAGAGTCGGTTAATGGTCTGCATCCCTTCATGTACATATCCCCTTCTGGGCGATTTTCTTTACGATCCTCTCCGTTGCCGCCTTTGACTTCCACCGGGTGTCCGGACTGCCGCCCGACCCTGAAGCCCAGCACACCTCGTTACGCTTCACTGCCAGTCAGCCAGCCAGGCTGCCCCAGCGTCCTGCCGGTAGACTTCCTCATAACCCGGCCTCACTTCCGGGCCGATCCTGGCGCCCCGCAGCCGGCGCTGGCGGTCAATGAACCCTTGCATGCCATTGATAGCCACGTAATATTGGAACTTGCGTTCTTGGAACACGGGGATGCCCGGCCATTTCCAGCAACATCACCACGCTCTCCTGGACTACCTCTTTGGCCTCAAGGTACCAGGGGAGCCTGGACTTAAATTTCCGGTGGTAAACATACCAGGCCATCTTGTAGCCGGCTTCAGGGTCAAGGGGGCCGGGGCAGATGGACCGCTTCAGGTACTCCACAATGCAGTAACCGCGCTTCAGCGTCGCCTTGGCGGTCATATAGTTGCACTTGAAGAGCGCCATAACTGCATGGGGGTCAACCATGCCTTCGGGAACCGGGATGATCTCCCGCTCCCTGCCCTTACACTTGTTGCCGTAGGCTCCTACTAATTTACGTTGCACTTCGCCTTCTGATGTGCTTAAAATTTCCATAGTCTTGTCTCCAGTTGTTTTGGGCCTCTTAGGGCTGGCACCCTGGGGGGCCTTTTTTATAAGGGTGAATTTGTTTCCCCCGCCGGCGCTTATCCCGGGTAGCCATCCAGCCGTTTTCCTTTAACCCGTAGAGTTTGCTCTTTCGGGGACGACTGTTCTTTATTTGGTTTCCAAAGAGCTGTGTTCAATAATAGTAGATGCACTCAGTGTGCATAAGTGCTCAATATAACTTGTTATTTGTGAACGGAAAAGCAATAGGAAACCACTCGTGGCAGTTCAAAAGGGACCCACTTGGTTTAAAAAATGATGACATATCTCCGTAGACAAACCAGCCGCTGGCCGGGCAAAGCGAGCCCAGAGCCGGCGGCACCCCACATATGCGGGCGGCTCTGGGCTCGCCCCTGTTGATCACTCAGGAAGTTTTTTCCGGCCAAGGCTGGCGTTATGAGAACCAGACTGTTGGCCATCCAAAAGGGAACCACTATCCCCCTTTCTTGCCCATGCTCTCCTTGAACCGGAAGCTTTCCCCATTCATAGCCAGGATGTGGGCATGGTGGGTCAACCGGTCCAGCAGAGCGCCGGTCAGTTGTTCGCTGCCGAACACCTGTGGCCAATGGGAGAAGTCCAGATTAGTGGTCATGATGAGTGATTGCCGCTCATAGCTCTGGGCCACCACTTGGAAGAAGAGCTGGGCCCCTTTTTCCGAGAACGGCACATAGCCGATTTCGTCGATGATCAACAAGTCCATCTGAGCCAGGCTCCGTTCCAGGTGCGAGAGTCTGAGACTTGTCTGGGCCTCGGTCAACCGGGTGATGAGGCCGGCCGCGGTAAAAAATCGCACTTTCTTGCCTTGCTGACAGGCGATGAGTCCCAGCGCGGTGGCCAGATGGGTTTTCCCGGTCCCGCTATTGCCCATCAGGATCAGGTTCTCTCTTTTGTTCAGGTATTCCCCTTGAGCCAGGTCCAAGATCCGGGCTTTATTGAGGGAGGGAACCGCGGTGAAGTCAAACTGATCCAGGCTCTTGATGACAGGAAACTTGGCCAGCCGCAGCCGCTTTTGGTGGGCGTTTTCTTCTCGCTGCTGGGCTTCCAGTTCCACTAAGGCCAGCAAGAAGGCTTCATAGGGAAGATTCCCTTGAGCTGCCTGGCGGGCCAGTTCCTGATAATGGCGGCAGATAGCCGGCAACTTCAACCGCTTGAGATAGGCTTCGAGGAGCAGGCTCTTTTCCATCATGCCCCTCCTTGGCGGTGCAGCAGCAAGTCGAAGTGATCCACCCGGTTGGGCCACACCGGCGGAGACTCACAAGATTGCCTGGCTGATTCTCCTCTGAGAGCGGTTTTTATGACCTCATAGCCATAAAGCCCGGAGCGTAAGGCCCGCTCCACCGCTACCGTGACCTCTGGAAGCGGATGGTCCTTGAGAAGCATGAGCACCTGGATATACTCTTTAGTCCCCCCAGAACCTTCCCGGCGTTCCTGCAGCTGCCGATGGTAAGTCTCATAAACCGGTGGCAAGGGCCACTTGAGAATCGGTGTTGCCCGAGCGAAGGCGCCAGGCTTCCGCAGCAGGACCGGCAAATAATGCTGGGGTTCCAGGACTTCGTCTTCCCGGCCATAGCTCCGCACATGGGAGGCGATGATCTTATCCTGAAAGGCAATGGTCACCCTGAAGACGTAGGCGTGGACGGTCACCAGGCGGCCGACATACTCCGGCGGCACCGAATACCAGTTCCCGTCCCAGCGTACCTGTTGACGCCGGTTAACCTTGGCGGTGACCGAAACGCAGGCCTCCGGGCACTTCGACGGTAAGGGCCTGAGGCGAGTCTGTTCCTCTACCCAAAGATCCTGCACCGTCCGGCCAAAGCGTTGGCGCTCCCGGGCATCCCGCTCACAGCATTCGAAAAGATAGGCATTGAGTTCGGCAAAATCCTGAACCTCAGGCAGCGGCACCAAAAAGTTACGCCGGCCATACCCTACCAGATTTTCTACCCCGCCTTTCTCCTGACCCCGTCCAGGGTTGACGTATTCACTGGCAAAGAGAAAATGGGACCGGAAGGCGATCCAGGCAGCCTGTTCCTGCCGGTTCTTCCCGGTCAGGATCTTGTGCACGGCCGGCTTCAGATTATCGTAACGCATCCGCTGGGGCACTCCACCAAGATAGGCAAAGCCCCGGAGA
>Ga0172368_10009078_pt1 | contig 10013 bp, 10 predicted proteins | sample Lak11m_FD_114540 | JGI IMG/M metagenome (GOLD analysis project Ga0172368, IMG submission 114540) | Freshwater microbial communities from Kabuno Bay, South-Kivu, Congo - kab_022012_11m | ecosystem: Environmental > Aquatic > Freshwater > Lake | place: Democratic Republic of the Congo: South-Kivu...
GCTCATGATGCATCTGCGCGGCGTACAATAGGAAGGTCTTGTACTAAACTAATCAGCCCGGGATCAAATATTTGGTAATGCTGCAGCCACCCAGGCATATCCAATCTGCTACAATATCTGCTTGGTGTTATGAAAATAATCTATTTCTCGTTCGACTACAGCCCTCATGACCATCGTTTTCTTTCCGCCCTGGCGGAAACGGAACATGATATCTATTATGTGCGCCTACAGCGCGGTTCCAGGCAGATTGAGGATCGTCCCGTACCACCCGGTATCCACCTGATCCATTGGGCGGGCGGCGAGAAACCCTTTGAGTGGCGTGATTTTGTGCATCTTGCGCTTGATTTTCGGCGGTTGGTGAGGGGTATCAAGCCGGATATTATCCATGCCGGTCCCATCCAAACCTGCGCTTTTATTGCCATCTTATCCGGTTTTCGGCCTGTGTTGACCATGTCCTGGGGCTTCGACCTGATGAAAGATGTCGAACGCGGTCGCTGGTGGCGGTTTGCAACACGGTACACCCTCAAGCGCAGCAGTTACTTTACCAGTGATGCACTTGTGACCCGCGACAAGGCAATTGAATATGGCATGGACCCCCATAGGATGGTTGTTTTCCCGTGGGGTGTTGATCTTGATCATTTCAGCCCATCCCCCAAACGGGATGGCAGCGAAGCTGACCCTGTTGCGCAAGCCGGGATGACTTTGTTTTGCAACCGTTCCTGGGAGCTAAATTACGGCGTGGATGTTTTGGCCAGGGCTTTTGTGAAGGTGGCGCAGCGCTGCGATGATGTCAGTCTGTTGCTGCTGGGAGGTGGATCGCAGGGTGCGCTTATCCGCCAAATCCTTGCGGACGGCGGGGTGCTTGAGCGGGTCACGTTTGCGGGGCAGGTAACGCAAAAAGACCTGCCGCGTTATTACCGTATGGCGGACCTGTATATTTCGGCCTCGCATGTCGATGGCTCTTCCGTCTCGCTCATGGAAGCGCTGGCTTGCGGGCTGCCCTGCCTTGTTTCCGATATTCCGGCCAATAAGGAATGGGTGTTTGAAGGTGAAAACGGCTGGTTATTCCCGGATGGGAATGTTGATGCGTTGGCTGCAAAAATATTGAGCGCCATCGAGAACCGCAATTCCCTGGCTGGGATCCGCCTGGTCTCACGCCAGGTGGCGGAGGATAAGGCAGACTGGAAGAAGAATTTTCAAAAACTGCTCCTGGCATATCAAGAAATAAAGGAGATAAAGTAATGGCTACCATCTATCTCATCCTGGCACTCGTGATCGCGATTGTTGCAGTTATTTTTGCGCTTCAGAATACAGCGACAGTCACTGTGGCTTTTTTTGTATGGAAAGTCACCGGTTCGCTATCGCTTGTTTTGCTGGTTGCGCTCGCCATTGGCGCGTTGATTGCTTTGCTCGTTCTGGCTCCTTCGCTGCTGAGGAATTCCTTCCAGGCATCCGGTCATCGCAAGCGGATTGGATTGTTGGAAAAAGAGCTGGAGGAGCACAGGCAAACTGTTGGCCGCTTGAAGACAGAAAAAGATAAGCCCCTGGTTGAGATGCCCCAGGATGAACCATCCAAAACGCCTGCTGCGCCAACAGGAACTAAATGAATATAGTCGCCATCATCCAGGGCCGCATGGGTTCTTCGCGCCTGCCCGGCAAGGTTTTGCTTGATATTGCCGGAAAACCAATGATCCAACGGGTGATCGAACGCGCCAGCCGGTCCCGTACACTTGACAGGGTGATCGTTGCGACCACCCATGATCCGGGTGATGATCCCCTTGCTGCTTTTGCCAGTTCAATTGGAGTAGTATTTACACGCGGCTCGCTTCACGATGTGCTTGATCGATATTACCAGGCTGCCAAAGACCAGCGCGCTGATGTGGTTGTGCGCATCACGGCTGATTGCCCCCTGGTTGATCCGGAATTGATCGATAAAACCGTGGAAGTGGTCAGGGATGGCTGCATGGGGCAAACGTTTGATTTTGCCGCCAACCGCCTGCCGCCGCCATTTACCCGCACTATCCCGATCGGGTTGGACGTGGAAGTGTGCACCTTTGCCGCGCTTGAACGGGCTTGGCGCGAATCCACGCAGGCTTTCCATCGCGAGCATGTGATGCCTTATTTATACGAAAACACCAGCCTGTCAGCGTTCGCGCCAACCCTGCTTTCGGGCACATCACCGCGTGGCTTCAAGGTGGCCCAATTAAATAATCTGGTTGACTACGGTTCCCTGCGCTGGACGGTGGATACACCTGAAGACCTGGAATTCATCCGCCAGGTCTTTGCCCGCCTGGATGACAGGGAAACTTTCAATTGGAAGGATATCCTTGCGCTCGTCCAAAGGGAGCCGGAATTATCGGCAATTAATGCGGATGTTCGCCATAAGAGCATGACAGAAGTGGATGAAAGAATAAAAAAATAATGGCTTTCATCACTATTTTCTCCGCCCCCAAAGCATTTACGGATGCGCATATTGCCACGATACAACGCAATGCAATCGCATCCTGGACGAAACTGCCTGATGTGCGTGTGATTCTGCTGGGTGACGAACCCGGGTTGGCACAGGCCGCCCTCGACCTGGGTGTTATCCATATCGCGGACCTTCCGCGCAGCCTCAGCGGGGCCCCGTTGATGGATGCCATGTTTCGACTGGCGCGTGAGAACGGGTCCAGCCAGCTTTACTGTATCGTTAATGCGGATATCATCCTCTTCCCGCAGTTTGCGGAGACTGCCAGGCAGGTGGCATCCCAGAGAGAAAAATTTGTGGTCCTGGGTCAACGTTGGGATCTCGATATCGACACGGTGCTGGATTTTTCGGCTGGCTGGCCCGAGAGCCTTTCAGTTCGGGTGCATGACGAAGGCCACCTGCACCGGCCGGTTGGTTCGGATTATTTCCTTTTCCCGGCTTCCTGTTATACGGACCTGCCAGCTTTCGTGATCGGACGGGCGGGCTGGGACAACTGGATGATCTACCATGCCCGCAAGAGCCGATTCCCGGTTATTGATGCCACCCGGGATGTGATGATCGTGCATCAGAACCATGACTATTCCCACCTGCCGGGTGGCATGCCTCATTACAAGCATCCCGAAACGGATGAGAACATCCGCCTGGCGGGTGGGCGTGCCATGACGCGTTTTACACTGCTGGATTCAAATTACAGGCTTGACCAGGGCAGGATCCTCTCCCAAAAAATGGACGCTGCCCGCCTGTGGCGCAGGATCGAAGCCTGGCCGCTGCTGGCGCTTGGTTCAGCCCGGTTGAGTAATGGATTGTGGCGTTTGCGAAAATTATTTGTAAACCGAAAAGATAAATAGCTATCATCACTTCCCATCTGCGATTGCCGGGAGATCACCTGGCTCAAGTTAATCCTCGAAGAACACAGGAACGAAAATCAAGATGCGCAAAGGCCAGAACCCAGCCAAATTTGTCAACCAGGTCGCCAAACCGGAACGAATTACGGTGGCGCTGCTCAATTACATCCCCTTTATTAGTGGTTTTTACGCAGAGGCATTGGATGTGCTCAAGGTCAGCCTCGAGTCGATGCGTAATCAACCTGGACTGCCGTTTGACCTGCTTGTTTTTGACAACGGATCCTGCCCGGAAGTGCGCGATTTTCTGGTTGCCGAAAAGGAAGCCGGACGTATCCAGTATTTACTGCTCTCCGAGAAAAACCTGGGCAAAGGCGGAGCCTGGAATATCATGCTGGCAGGCGCGCCGGGTGAAATCGTTTCATATACAGACAGCGATGTGCTGTTTTATCCGGGCTGGCTCCGGCGCTCAGTGGAACTGCTTGAAATCTTTCCAGGGGCGGGTATGGTCACCGGGCGGCCCTTCCGCACCAACCCGGAATTTCACACATCAACCCGCGAGTGGGCCCAGAAAAATGCCGCGCTGGAAACAGGCTCGTTCATCCCCTGGGATACGTTTTGGGAGTTCAACCGCTCGCTTGGGCAGGATGAAGCTGAAAACCGCAAGGTTTACGCCGAAACACAGGATTGGAAAATCAGCTATAAAGGTTTTACCGCCATGGCAGGCGCCTCGCACTGGCAGTTCACGGCTTACAAGTCTGTTTTGGGACAGTTCCTGCCCTTTGAGATGGACAAGCCGATGGGGCAGGTGAAACAACTCGACCAGCGCATGAACAAGGCTGGCTTGCTGCGCCTGATGCTGCCCGACCCGTTGACAATGAACCTTTCCAATACTACCGATTACTTGCGGGACAGTTCAAAGCCGGGGCGGGAAAAGCCCGGGGAATCATCACGCAAGTCGTTCTTCCAGCGTTTTGCGCAAATCCCCCCGATTAAAAAGATGCTGCTGGCAGTGTACGACCAGATTTTCAAGTGGTACTACTCGTGAGTGTTTTGTAAAATTCGGCTGCGCCAGCCATTCCGTTCGTGTACTCAGCCTGCCCGGCGATAAGAGCCTCGTTAATCCGGGCAGCCTGTTTTCGCAGGGCCGGCTCATTTAATCCGCACAGGATGGCATCCGCCAGTGCCTGCGGATCACCAACATCAACCAGCAGGCCATTTTCCCCCGGCGTGATCCACTCGCGGATCGATTCCAGGTCGCCGGCAACGGGAAAGCAGCCGCAAGCCATGGCTTCCAGCGGGCTGTTGGGAGTGCCATCGTGGATGGTGGGAGAAACGACAACCTGGGCTGAACGGAAAAGCGCGGCCAATTGGTGTTGTGGGCAGGAACCAGGCAGTTCGACCGAGGCGCCAATCCCCAATTTTTCGATCCACTCCAGCACCTGGCGTTCGCCGGCCATGGTCGGGCAGATAAAGCGGGCATCCGCTTTTTTTCTTAATACCAACGGGATGGCATGGAAGAAGGTGTCGTTGCGCACGTACGACCTAAACCCGCGCGGGTTGACCACCAGCGGTATTTCGGGCGGGTCGGCCGGCGGGAAGAACACATCAGCGCGTACGCCACCGCTGCCCGGTATCACGAGGAAAGGTTTTGATGGTGCAAAGCCCCATTTCCGGCCCAGGATGATGTCTCGCTGGCAGTCAGCCAGCAGGGCATCCGCCATGTCGAGCGTGTTTCTGGTGTAATATCCCATCAGGGGGGTTGATGGCGCGTGCAGGGTAAAGTCATTGCCCCACACCGAAACAGCCAGTGGAACCAGACAGGTTGCCCGGGCAGCCAGCATGCCCTCATATGGAATCCGCATGGCATGCACCAGGTCCGGCTGGAACTGCCGGATGATATCCTGAAGCTGCCGGGCAGCGCGCGGAATTGTCAATGGACCAAGCCACTGCCGGATGGATGTCCGCAGTTGCAATGTGGATGCGCCCCACATGCCGCTGCGACGGGCTGGCGCGCCGGTCGCAGCTGGTTTAACCCCAGAGAAGGCGACGGGCACGCTATCCAATCGATTTATTTTCAGATTCGGTTGGCAGGCAAAGGTGGTTGCCAGCGCAACTTCATCGCCCCGTTCCACGAAATACCTGATCCAGTTAATTGCAGTTGGCGAGCGGCCATCAGCCACGAATAAAATGCGCATGGTGCCAATATACCATAACGATCCGATTGCGCGAAGCAGCCGTGCGTAGTATCATGGATGCAATTGGGAGACAGCATGCCAAAATATCATGTATTGTTGGTCGAGGACAACCAGGATAACCAGGATTTGATGAAGTTTCTGCTTGAACGCGCGGGCTACCGTGTTTCCACTGCCAACAATGGGTTGCAAGCCCTGGCTGTCGCCAGGCGCGAGACCCCGGATGTTGTATTGATGGATCTTTCGATGCCGGAAATGGACGGCTGGACCGCGGCAAAAGAGATGAAGAAGGATCCGTTATTGGCAAATACACCTTTGATCGCCGTCACTGCCCACACACTGCCCGGCGATCGTCGCCGGGTGCTGGATTTGGGTTTTGATAGCTATATTTCCAAGCCCATCAATGTCTATATGTTTGATAGTGCGGTTGCGAAAGTTCTTGAACACAGGGCCGGCACAGAGTGAATGCTTTGAAATTTTAGGCAGCCCTGTTCTGCAGTCAGAAAAACGATTTTTACAGATCGGCCGGTTGCCGGTCTGTTTTATTATTAACCAGCAGCGTGTGTAGTAGAATCATGGTATGAAAAACATATCTTCAACCAATCGAATTATTGGGTTGCTGCTTTTTTCCGCGGGTATCCTGCTTGCATTTGTTTTAACAGCTGCGCTTACCTGGGCCAACCTCGAGGCGGACTTTTACGGATTTCAACACTACACCAATTCCCGTTTTGACGGACTATCATGCCCGCTGATGATGACCCGGGCAGAGACGGGCAGTGTCATCATGTTCGTCAAAAACCCATCAACCACCGAGATCAACCCTCTACTCCGTATTGATCTCAGCACATCAGGCGTGTTTGATTCGCAGAGTGCCCGCATTATTATAAAACCGGGTGAGACCCGGCGGTTTGAACAGACAATTTCTGCCAGGAATATGGACCTGGGTAATTTTATCTTTGCCAAAGCCTTTCGATACCCTTCATATCCCCTAGCCAATGCCGAAGCCAACTGCGGTATCCTGGTGCTGGATGTGCCCTTCCTGACCGGCGGAGAGATTTTTGCCATCTGGTTTGGTCTCAGCTTGATCCTTACCTGCCTGGGCTATTGGATGTACCTGGCCAGCGCACCTAAAACCAACAACGCCAAGTTTAACGCCTTGCGGTTCCTAGTGGTTGCCGCCATGGGCGGGTTGCTGGTCAGTATAAATGGGATCTGGCTGCTGGGCATGCTCTCCCTGGCTCTGACCATCCTGCTTGTCGTTGCTTTTTTGCGCTTCCTTAACCCGGCCTAAGCCGGGTTAGGAAGCGTCATCCTTTTTAACCGCTGGATGGTTTGGGCAAATATTCTGCCAGGCGGTGAGCCATTTTGCTTTCGGTCATTGAATGCAGCCAGATCCGCCCTGGGCCTTTTAGGGTGGCTAAGAATAATCCTTCCCCACCCAGGAAAATGTTGGCCATGCCCTTGATCATTTCTATATCGAATGTGACCGAAGCCTCGAACATCGCTACATGACCCGGCTCCACGCGCATCAACTGACCGGGCTGTAGATGATATTCGATTGCATCCCCATCGAGTTCAGCAAAAGCCATGCCCGGACCGGTCAGCTTTTGCAGGATGAATCCTTCCCCTCCAAACAGACCAGCACCCAGCTTGCGGGTGAAGAAAATATCCAGTGTTACGCTTTTCTCAGCACACAGGAAGGCGTGCTTATGCATGATGATCGACTGACCGGCATCCAGTTCGAGAGCCAGGATCTTTCCAGGGAAATCGGTGGTGAAGGCCACTTGCCCCGGGCCGCCGTTCGCGCTGAAATCAATGATGAAGGCCGAAGCGCCGGAGACAGCTCGTTTAAACATGCCTCCCAGGCCGCCGCTGCCCTTTGTGTTCATTGCAATGGTGGATGTCATCCACGACATTGCACCGGTGTCAGAGAAAACCACCTGGTTCGGTTGTAATTCCACCGCCAGTGTTTGTTGTACGGTACCCATGATATGGTACTTCATACCTGCTCTTGATTGCCCGCTTACTTCCGGGATGGTGGGGAGATCTGGAATGCTCATTGGTGATATCCTTTCTGCCTGTCAGGCATGAACATCAAGATTATTGTTTTGTGAACCACATGCGGCCTAAGAAATTTTCGCCCTTTATAAACTGGTGGAATATTGCAACCAGCACATGTTGACCGATCAGCAGCATTAATAGCAATGAAAGAGTGCCATGCCATGCTCGCGCCGGAAAAATATAAAAATTGACGGGCAAGGCTGTTCCAGAGTGGGTATAGACAGTGGTGAACAGGTCGGCCGGGACGGCAATTGCTATCCCGAGCATGGCCATCAAAGCGGTGAGCAGGTATAAAAGCGGGTGCACGTATACGCTCATTTGGTCTAGAAAAGGCTTGCTTTTGGAGAGGGTGGCTGGTGCTGATTTGTTACACGAGGGTGGTTTGTAAATCAGCAACCGCATGCAGTAGCGCATGACCACTATCAGTAAAATTGCTATTCCCAACACCATATGGACCCCAAGCGGCACAAGCTTGGCGTCTGTGTTCGGTTTATTGGACAGGTTTAACAGCCCGATCCCGAATGTAAGAAAAACCAGGATGGCCATCAGCCAGTGCAGGCTGACCCACAGTGGGCGGAAACGTTTTTTTGCAGACATGTCACCTTGCATGAGCAAAGCGGCCATTTGGCCGCCCTGGTAAGATCAACCTTTTTTCGATGGGCACCCGACCGATGCTTTGATTATGGAGCGCGTCACCGGTATGAAGAACAACGAGCGGGGTTGTGGTCAAAAAAATGGTACGCAGCCCGGGGTATTACACTTTGAATACTTCAAGGTGTTTCCTCGCCGGATTTAATTTGGATAAATTTTGGCTAGTATAGCCCAATCAAAGATGAAAAACAAGCGCATTAACTGATGGCCCGCGCGCTGGCAAATGCAACTGCGGCGGCTATGTCGCCTATCAGGAGTGTTTGTATGGCGGATCGGACCGGCCTTGCCCCGGTGAACGTGCCCTTGATGTATCCGATAACGGCCAGGGCGTTACTGGCATATTCTCTCCTTGAATTCATTCAGTATAGCCTCAAGTGTACGAGCGGGCAGGGTGGGATTACATGCTAAAATAGGGTTCGCGCTTGCTTTGGGAAAACCTTGCAGGTTCAGAAACGAAATTGTCCCAAAAAGTCACCGCGTGTGCGCACTGCAGAGGCAGGTTTTGACCGGTGCTTTGTGGAAAGATCAGGAAAGAATGTCCAAACGAGTTTTCATTTCCGCTGACCATGGGATGGCCATCATCTATTTTATGCAAAGCGACGTCATCCCGAATTTGTTGGCGGCGGGTGTCGAAGTCATCCTGTTAACCGATGATGACATCAAGGAGCGAATTGCCGTTCAGTTTGCCCGCCCAGGATTGATCATCGAAGGGCTGCGCCTGAAACAAGCCAATGATTATTCCCGGAAGGCGGATCCCCGCCGGCAGTGGCTGCTGGCTTTCCTGCGGCGGGTTGGCGGTTCCTGGCGCATCAATAATGAGGCCCAGACCAGCCATATCTGGGAGGTCTGGGCTGAAAATTCCTGGAAGTTCCGCCTGGGGATATGGCTGCCCGCTGCGCTGGCAACCTTGGTGCTGCGCTCAAGTCGTGCTGCCCGTAAGATCCTGTTAAATGCTCAAATGCGCTTTATCCCCGACCTTTACGCGGATTATTTCGAGAAATACAAACCGGACATGGTGATCGCATCCACTCCTGGTTGGAGGATGGATCGTTACCTGCTGCGCGAAGCTGCCCAACGCGGCATACCGCGCATGACAGTGATCGTGGGCTGGGACAACCCCTCCAGCTATGCCGTGCCGGGCGCTCCGGTGGACTGGGCCACTTGCTGGTCGCAGGAACAGAAGGATGAATTGGTATATGGCTCGGATTGGCCGCCGGAGCGTGTTCATATCGGTGGAATCCCCTCCTATGATGGTTATTTCCGCAAAAGCTGGGTGATGCCCCGTGATCAGTATTTCCGTTTGCACGGGCTCGATCCATCGCGCAAGCTGATCTCATATGCCTGCAGTTTTGTGCATTTTGCCCCCAACTACCCCAACGTGGAAGCGTTGGCCCGACTGGTTTCAGAGAATGGTGCCGGGCTGGAGAAACCCAGCCAGCTGCTCGTGCGGCTGCACCCCAGTCATTTTCAAGAAAGCCCGGCAATCTTTGCCGAGGAACGCCAGAAAATCCATGCTCTTGAACAAAAATACCCGCAGGTGCACGTTGTGCGGCCTGTGGCCCTGGGAGGTTCGCTGGGCTACTATGGTGGCGAAGATATGGATGAAAAATCATCGATGATGGCCCATTCCGACGTATTTGTTACGGTCTACTCAACCATGGTGGTGGAAACCGCAGTACACGATACGCCCATCGTTGCGGCTGTCATCGATACACCTGGTGGTTGGAATGTGCCCGGAAAATTCTCATTGTCGCTTAAGAAGATTGGCAATTGGCCCACCCATAAGCGTTTTCGCCA
>Ga0172368_10009079_pt1 | contig 10009 bp, 9 predicted proteins | sample Lak11m_FD_114540 | JGI IMG/M metagenome (GOLD analysis project Ga0172368, IMG submission 114540) | Freshwater microbial communities from Kabuno Bay, South-Kivu, Congo - kab_022012_11m | ecosystem: Environmental > Aquatic > Freshwater > Lake | place: Democratic Republic of the Congo: South-Kivu...
CCTGACGGAAAACTGAAAATTGGATATACCATCGAATTTTTTCCTGAGGAAGGCAAATATCATTGGACCGGTCATCGCGCGTGCAATATTAAATACAGTCCAAAACAGGAAAAAGAAAAGGGAGTTATTTGTCCTGTGTGCAAACAGCCCCTTACTGTTGGAGTTGAAAGCAGGGTTGCAGATCTTTCATATAAACTGCTTGAGAAAAATGATCTCCTGTACGCAAAAAATTCGGCAGGACTTACATTTGTTGACGACAAGAGTAAAAAAAGAAGACCATTTGTATCAATCATTCCTCTTCTTGAAGCTCTTTCCCAACTCCACAACGGTTCTCCAACAAAAGCTATGCGCGCCTATGAAGAAGTAACCAATACCATTGGAACCGAGTTTGATATCCTTCTCAAGATTCCCCTTGATGTCATCGCTCAAAAGGGCGGGCAACAATTGTCAAACATAATATCAATGATCCGCAACAGATCCATACATGTTGATCCTGGATATGATGGGGTATTTGGAGTAGTACAATTATTTAAAGATGAAAAACAAGAAACCACTCCTGCTTTATTTTAAAAATATAGTCTTATTCCTTTTCCTCTTAATTCTCCCGACTCAATTTGGGAAGCATTTTTTTCTCCCTTTCTCCTATATCTTCGGTGTACGAATAGATTATTTGGCTCCGACCCTTTATGTAACTGACATATTAGCCATAATACTCATAGCACTATACGGAAAAAATGTAGTTTCTTTTTTCAAAACTAAAAAAATACTATTTTTATTTCTTTTTATTTTACTAAACAGTTGTTTCTCCTTATCCCTCTTTATTTCCCTGTATCGCTTCGTAAAAGTCATCGAATTTCTGGGAATTATCGCAGTCATTAAAAAAGAATATCCCATACAAAAAAATCATATCATGCAGGCTTTTTTGTGGGGACTTATATTTCAATTCATACTCGTAATAACGCAATTCTTGGTGAAACATTCTCTTTCGGGAATCTGGTATTTCTTTGGAGAACGATATGTTAATCTGGGAATGCCCGATATCGCCAAAGCAAGTATAAATGGATTTGAATTTCTTCGGCCCTACGGAACATTTTCTCATCCCAATTCAATGGCTGGTTTTTACCTTGTGCTTGCTTTGTTTGTTCTCACAAACAAATCCATTACAAATTTGTTTTTTAAATATGCCTTCCTTCTCTTTTCTGCGTGCTTGATCATGCTTTCATTTTCAAAAGCAACGCTAATTATTTTTGGACTATTGCTTTTATATTATTTTGTTTCCTCTTCCCTCCGCTGTCGGATTTGTTTTGCTGCTAAATTCGTGATTATTGGAATAATCATTTTTTTATTTTTGACTGTTCAAACTGATCCGCTTAGTTTTCAAAAACGAATTGGGCTTACTCTCGATGCGTTTAAAATAATCGCGAGATTTCCCTTTCTGGGAACTGGTATTGGCAGTTATCTGTATGCCCAAAAAGATTTTCCCATCCATTATTCGTATTTTTTTCTCCAGCCAGTACATAATATATTTTTGCTTTTCATCGCGGAAACCGGAATTCCTTTTGGTCTTTTTTTTATTGGAAAGACGGTAACTGTTTTTTTAAACACAATACGAAAGTCTTCATTACTTATTCCTTTTCTTGCAATAGTTTTTACTGGTATGATTGATCATTACTGGCTTACTCTCCAACAAAATATTCTTTTACTTGCAATCATGTCTGGGATTTTTTTATCAAATAACGTATTATTAAGAAATGAAGAATAGAACAATTGTTTATAAAGGTAATACAAAATCGGGAAAATCAATCATCGTTCGATATCCAACAATCGATGATACGCAAATTATACTTAACTACTTTAATACTCTTTCAAAAGAACAAACGTTTATTCGATTTCAGGGGGAGCAATTAACACTTCAAGAAGAAACAATATACGTGAATGATTTTATGTTAAAAATGTCACAAAAAAAAGCTATTAAATTACTTGTTTTTAACAATGAAAAACTAATTGGAGTTTCAGATATAAAAATGGAAGATAAAATTTCAAGCCATATAGGAATTTTTGGTATTACCATTGCAAATGGATTTCGAAAAGACGGGATTGGAAAACTATTGATGAAGCTCACTATTGATGAAGCAAAAAAACATCTTATAGGACTCAAGATTATAACGCTTGGCGTTTTTTCTAATAATCATTTAGCACAACAGTTGTATGCCTCTGTAGGATTTAAGGAATACGGACGATTACCGGAGGGGGTAAAACACAAAGGACTCTATGTTGACCATGCGTATATGTATTTGAAAGTTTAAAATAATGACGGTAAAAGTGAAATGCGTCATTCTGGGGAGCGTAGCGACTCCAGAATCGATTCTGGACAATCGTATTTGGTGCCAGAATGACGATTTATTTATTATCTATGGAACAATCTAAAATGGTAAAAACACTTTCCAAACCTCGTAATTTCATTATTGATGATCTGCGGGGCTTGGGTATTTTTGTCATGATTTTGATTCATACCAATGCATATTTCCTTCACAATAAAATTGCATATGCGACACTTGAGTTAAGCCAATTTGCAGTTCCTCTTTTCGTCTTTTGTTCTTCATATTTATCATTCCAGAAAGAACTCATATTTACGCCTCAAACGTTTTTTACTTATGTTAAAAAACGGTTCCTCCGCCTTCTACCGCCTTATTATATTTTTTTAGGCATTTATCTTATTTTCACCTATATTGCAGAAAGGAAAAAAATCACACCAGCATATATTACCAACAATATTCTCATGATTGGAGGACTTGATTTTAATTGGCTTGTTTTTTTATTTTTGGAATTCACGTTCCTTACTCCTTTTTTATATGTGTTACGGAAAAAAAAGCAGGGATTATTCATGTTGTTTTTGACCGTCAGCATGTTTAGTTCTCTTGTTTTTCTCCGCTTTACTCCGCTTCCAAATTATCGGTATTTTATGTGGATTTCTTGGTCTCTTGTCATCATGTTTGCACTCTTTTTTGTGGAGCTTGAAAAAAATAAAAAATTTGTCATCGGGGCGATTGTGGTATCGGGAGTTCTCTTTTTTCTTTCACGGGCATATCAGGGACTCACCTTTCACACCCTTTACCAATACAACAATAAATATCCACCAAACATATATCATTTGTCTTATGGTATTTTCGCCACCCTTATTCTTTATAAAATATCACAATACAACCTTCTGTTGCCGTTTCGGAAATTATTTGCTTATTTAAGCAAATTTTCCTATTCCATTTATTTTATTCACATTCTCGTTATCTATGTTGTCACTATTTTTATGAAGATCAAATTCAATTGGGTAAGTTTTTTCTTTACCGTCCTGATCCTGAGTTTGATCATACAGATAATAATAAATAGAGTATGGAGCATAGTTTTCCCCCGAAAGGTTCATATACAATAAAAATGTCATTCCGGCGTTTACCCTGAGTAATAATCGAAGGGAAAGCAGTAATCTATGTTTCTCATAGATCCCGATTTTCATCGGGATGACAACTATCACCTTTTCTCAACATTAAAAAGAGGCCCGACAATTTGGATATTTGCCGGCGCACGCTGATTAAAATAGGTCTTGAATTCACTCCAAGCATCAAATGTTTTTGTTCCTGCATCTCCAGAAACTGTAACCGTCCCACTTCTTCCACCTCCAAAATCCGCACTTACTGAAATCGAATCAATGGAATTAAAAGGTGTTAACCCTCTGCTTTTTAACTCTTCTTTAACTTTGTTGGTATCCCACGTTTCTTTACCTGCAGGATTAGGTTTATCAGTCTGGTATAAATTTCCTATTGTGTTTCCATCTTTTAAAGCTAACATAGTCACATTAACAATATCCGCTACTTCTCCGCTTGTTAACCATGCAGTCCCCCCATATTGCGAACGAGAACCCCAGTCGCAGTAAAACCAGGGCGAATCTCTATCATATCCATTATTCTTTACATCATCAAAACTGTTATAAGAACTACTACCGTCTTGAACATTTTTTGTCCATGGTCGAGCGTTTAGATCTCCCCCTGAAGCATACGTATAGCCTCCAGCAGTGGATGAATAATATGCTGATATTGGATTTCCATCTTTCACCATAACTTTACCAGGAGTATCATTTACTGCATTTACCCATGAACCTCCACAGTCAGTTTTCGGATCAACCTTAAAAACTTGACAATATTGAGTAGCACAAATAGACATATCTCCATTATTTGTAGACGATAGTACATAAGAACGAACAGAAATCGCTTGTGCTTTAAGAGCCGCTGAATTATTATCTGTCCAACTACATGGGATTTCATAAATACGCTTCATATACTCTTCTAAGCTCCCATTCCATATAATATTACCTGAGTTAAACCCATTACTATCATTAACTTTTATGTTGATATTTGTATCTACATTTCGAAATTCATCAAAGTTGTAGTAAGCTCGCAAAATCGTTTCTTCGTTTTGATTTGCTTTTGCTCTACCCCAAGCTCCATATTGACTCATTCCAACTCTGTGTGGAACACCAAATGTAAAAAAACCGAAACGGGGAGAAAAACCCGGATCTTTACCATTTGTTAAGTCGCTTGAACAACCGCCAGATGTTGTATATGCGGATTGAGGAAGATTTAACGCTGATAAACGACCTGCAATTAATCTATCTCGTTCAGCAGCAAGTTCTGCAATTTTCCCACTTAATTCTCCCAGATATGCTTTTGTTTTTGTAACTTCTCCAGCCAAGAAATTCGATTGTTTCTCAACATCTGCTTTCAAAGCGGTTAGCTGCGCTTGCTCCGTCTCAAGTTCCTTTTTTTTCTCCTCAATTCCTTTGATGTACATGACAATTTTGACGATCGCCCGTCTATCTTCATCAACAATCGTCTTGCCGTAAAAAAAATTACGCAGTGATACAGTAAGATTGTCCGATAAAAGCAGCTGAATCAAAGTCAATGAGTTTTTTCCGATGTTTTTGTAATATGACTTTGCACGCGCGTTTAATAGCTCCTTCTGATAAGTAAACACCTTTTCACCTTCTTTGACTTCTTTCTCCTTCTGGTCGATTGCCGTCTCTATCTGGCCCACTTGAACTTTAATCCCCTGCAATTGTTTATTGAGATCATTAAGAGTGGCTTCGTTTGTATTATTTGCACTGCTTATTTCACTAAACGTTTTTTTCAAATCTTCCAATTCTTTTGTCACTTCATCTAAAGAAACCGCATAAACCGTTTTCGATTGAAAAACAAGAAAGAGGATTAAACTTAAAACCAAAATGATTTTTCTCATGACTTCTCTTATTATACTTAAAGTTTTGCCACACATACTCATCTTACTCCAATTTGCAGCCCGATAGGGCGAAAAAGTGGATTAGATGAGTGGATACTGAAAAAACCATACACAAACCTGAGTTTTTTTTAGTATAAAATCCTTTACTGTTAAAACTAAAATGTTGCTATACTAAGAAATATGCAGGGAAAAAAGATTATTATTTTTGTTGTCCTATTTCTTTCTTTATTGTTTGTTTCTATACGATTTTACAAAGTAAAAGCTGCCGCTCCATTACCCCGTTTCTCAACATGCGACGCATGCGGTTTATGTCCAATCATAAGTAACGACAATAATGACATTGAAAATCCAACAGCAACCTGCACCGTACCTGTTACTCCGGTTCCTCCAGGCAATTGGAAACAGTGTGTTCGATGTCTGTATCCAAGTCTTTACCCAACAGAACAACCCCTTCCTGATCCTTATACTGATAGTTGTAGGAGTTTAAGGGTCGAGCCCACAACCAATCAAGCTCCAACTACTATTCCCGGTCGCCAGTACACAGCAATTGGGTGTATTACCTCAACGGGAGGATTTGAAAATAATAAAGGGACCGGGGCGTCATCCTTTACCCAGGCCTTGTTTGATCTTATTGTATTTAAAATGATTGGGGGGATAGCTCTTCTCTATCTTATGTATGGAGCATTTTTAGTACTCACATCTCAATCAGACCCAGAAAAACTTAATCACGGAAAACGCGTTCTTTATGGGGCTGTTATTGGAATCGTCTTTGTTCTTTCTTCGGTATTACTGGTCAATATCATCGGATCAAATATTCTGAGGATTCCTGGTTTTACGAGTGGTACTCCTCCTCCATCACCTTAGCAGTTTACTCTTTACTTCTTTTTTTCAAATACATTCCACCCAATAATGAAGAAAGCACCAGGGGGAATAACAATGCGGGTCCAGTACTGGGAATTGATGATACGTTTGAAACAGTGTTGTAGCTATGATAACCATTTGCATTGCTCGTATTGTTTTGTGTTGATTGATAATTGGTATTGGAAGGGGGATTATTTACTCCATTAGTATTACTAATAACAGTTGTTGTGGGGGTCGGTTTTTTTTGAGAAGGAGTTGGGGTTGGAGTTGTCTTTGGTTTATTGAAATTGAATAAATTCCCAAAAAAACTCGTTGATTTTTTTTCTGTTTGTGTAGCTGTCGGCGTTGGGGTTGGAGTTGGAGTCGTGGTCGAACTTGTTGTTGACTTTGGAAGAAATGAAAATTTGTTCGACAAATTTATCCGTCCACTCGCGATAGCAATAAAAACAGCAACAACTACAAGTCCCAGTATGAAAGATATCGCCTTATTGAATTGATCCATAATAGTATTATTATACTACTATAAGATAACTTTTTCAATTGTATTTGACTTTTACTTGTAAATAAACCAAAATAAAGATATGGACCAGGTTAACCCAATGACAGATCAAGTAAATCCACAGCGTATATTTACGTGGAAGGCTCCTCTGCGTGCTTTTAAAAAAAGGGGTAAAAATATCCTTCGCTTTTATGGTGCACTTGCTTTTTTACTATCCCTTATTGTCTTTTTTTTCGGGGATAAAATCCTTCTTATTCCCATCCTCACTCTTCTTTTCCTTTTTTATGTACTTACAATCACACCTCCTCCTGAAGTGGAAAATATCATAACTACATTTGGTATAGAAAGTGCCGGTGTCACTCTTCGATGGGAATTTCTTTCCCATTACTTTTTCGTGACAAAAATGGGAACGCAAGTTCTTACGCTTGTCAGCAACGCTCCGTATTATTATCATGCTTATTTTGTTGTTCCAAATGAAGATATCAAAAAGGAGCTTATTTCTATTCTTTCAAAACATATCATGTATGTCGAAAAGCCTCAGCGAACCTTTACCGACCGAGCAATTGATTGGCTTTCCAATCTTATTCCTGATGATGAAGATGTAAAAATCAAGATCGATACTCCCTCATCTTTTCCCCGAACGCAGATACAGGCATCTCTTTAATACCAAACAAACGCCCCCAATGCAATACGCCTTCATCCGTTGAGATAAGAGTACCATGTAACTCTTTTGTCAGACTAATAAGGTCTAGGTCTGCAACACTATCCAAAAACCCATAGCGTGTGGCTTGACGATATCGTTCCCGAAAACCACGTATTGCTTTTCCGACAGTTATTTCAAACTCTTTTTTATCAAGATCTTTTTTTCCTTGCATTAACCGAGCTCCGCTTTCAATTTCTTCCTCACCTATCCGAAGACCCCGATAACTCCTTCCCCTGATATCCTCAACCAGTTGATAAAAAACGTGCGCAGAATATGAAATCGTATCAACATGAGGAGCTTGTATGATTATTGTTCCAAGGAGCTTGGTAAGAAATGGCTGGGTTTTATTGTCAAAAAAACTTAAGACTTCGTCCACTATCCGCGGAGGCATATAAAAAGCACCTTTTGATTCTTTCTTTAGATTTTGGGCAATATGTGTTATCTCAACAATGACATCTTCCGTTTTTTTTCCCAGATTTAATCCTTCCTCCATGTTAAAAAAAATATTGGTGTCCAAAACATAGTTTTCCATATGTATATGATAACAGATAAGTTAAATTTCAAAATCCAAATTTCAAATGCCTAAAAAATATAAAGATTGTCGTTGCAAGGAGAATAGCAATAAAGGAATTCCTCGACTACATTCAGGATGACAAATAAGGATTGTCTTTACTCATCTGTTCAACTTATTTATGGATTATGCGCTCTTCATTTTTATTTACGGCTGGAATAACATGTTGATATGTTTTGATTATATTTTGACCTCTTGTATTTCTACCGATAGTGTTCTAAAGTTTTATGTGGCACTAAAGAATAAATAAAATTATGTATTGTATTTTTTGTAAAAACGCGGAAACGGAAGTTATCGAAACAAGAGTATCTGATGACGGCACAACAGTAAGAAGAAGAAGACAATGTCCCAAATGCCAGAGAAGATTCACGACGTATGAACGAGTTGAAGAACTTCCTATCCTTGTCATAAAAAGGGATGGAAGAAGGGAGCGGTTTGATAGAGATAAGTTGCGAAGCGGCATTTTCAAATCAAGTGAGAAAACATCTGTCACCGCAGATCAGATCGAAAAGATAATTTCTCGAATCGAACAAGAACTAAAGCAAATGGATACATCTGAAGTTGAAAGCAAACAACTGGGGACTTGGGTCGCAAAGTGGTTAAAACAAATTGATAAGGTTGCGTATATCCGATTCGCATCAGTTTTCAAACGGTTCGTTGATATTGAAGATATCAGGAAAGAGGTCAAAACATTAAAATAGTTTTTCATTATTTATCAGTTCCCATAATTATATGAAGCTCACCGGAATTTCAGAAAAGGTTTTTTTGGATCGTTACTCTTTGAAAGACAAGACGGGGAAACCTATTGAAAAAACACCTGAACCGATGTGGAAGCGAATTGCAAAGGCTGTTGCATCAATTGAAAAGCGAGAAAATCAAAAAAAGTATGAAAAAGAGTTTTATTTTGCGATGAAAGATTTTAAATATATTCCCGGAGGAAGAATTCTCGCAGGGGCGGGTACTGGATATGAAGTAACATATTACAACTGTTTTGTGATTCCAAGCCCAAAAGACGCAAGGGATGGCATTTTGGAAACCTTAAAACAAATGGTTGAAATAATGGCACGAGGAGGAGGGGTCGGAATTAATCTCTCTTCTCTGCGCCCCCGTGGCACTCGCGTAAAAAAAGTAAATGGGTTTTCCTCAGGACCATGCAACTGGGCAGAATTATTTTCTGTCGCGACAAAAGACATCATTCAACAAGGAGGTACAAGACGCGGAGCTCTCATGCTTATGCTCTGGGACTGGCATCCTGATATTGAAGAATTTATCACAGTGAAACAAGATCTCACCCGGATAAACGGCGCAAACCTTTCTCTTTGTATTTCAGACAGTTTTATGGAAGCGGTTGAAAAAGATGCAGACTGGGAATTGGTTTTTCCGGATACTACTGATCCTGAATATGATGAAAAGTGGACAGGAGATCTTTTTGAATGGAAAAAATTAGGCAAAAAAGTCATCGTCAAAAAAGTCGTGAAAGCACGCAAAATTTGGGATCTTATCGCGAATGCTGCGTGGGAATCGGCCGAACCAGGTGTTGTTTTTATGGAACGATATAATAAATGGCACAATAATTGGTATTGGAATCGGATCATATGTGTAAATCCATGCGGTGAGGAAGGATTACCACCATGGGGAGTTTGTAACTTGGGTTCAATAAATCTCAGTAACTTGGTAAAAGGAAATAATGTTGATAAAAAAGCTGCTTTTGACTTTCATATGTTAAAGCGGGTAACTCGCGCGGCAGTCCGTTTTCAAGACGATGTCGTAGAGATGGATCCCTATGTATTTCCTGGCATCAAAAAGACCCAATACGAAGGAGAGAGGAGAATTGGAGTTGGAACTATGGGCTTGGGAGATACTCTTATCAAACTTCATCTTCGCTATGGCTCGAAAGAATCGCTTGTCTTTATCGACAAAGTCTACCGCACCATACGGGATGAAGCTTACCGAGAATCAACTGTCATGGCAAAAGAAAAAGGTAGTTTTCCCAAATTTGATAAAGAATTATATCCAAAAGGCAAATTCATCCAGGAACTTCCAAAAGACATTCAAAATGAAATTAAGAAATCAGGAATACGCAATTCGCTTC
>Ga0172368_10009082_pt1 | contig 10006 bp, 8 predicted proteins | sample Lak11m_FD_114540 | JGI IMG/M metagenome (GOLD analysis project Ga0172368, IMG submission 114540) | Freshwater microbial communities from Kabuno Bay, South-Kivu, Congo - kab_022012_11m | ecosystem: Environmental > Aquatic > Freshwater > Lake | place: Democratic Republic of the Congo: South-Kivu...
ATCAGGTTATTCTCAAGATGGCGCTCACCTTAAAAAGACGCGAATGGTTTATTGGTCTTTGGGAAAAATCCAGAGCCTTTACTTTCCCCGTTACTTTTTCTAACACGTAATTTGGGTTAAAAAGAAAATCCATAGAGAAATGAATTTCTTTTTCTGCTGAAATATTTTGAAAGGTTGACTCAATCTTAAAACCTACAAAGCCGGTTACTATTTCTCAATTGAATTAAATGCATTTGTTCTCTTACTTGGCAAATCCTTTTTTCTCCATCTGTCCCCAATGGCGTTTACCGGAAAAATATTCTATCATCGCTCTGAAACGCCACCAGGTGTTTAGCTGGCGGTAACCGAAATTTTCTAAAAAAGCGGCTACAATTAATGTGAGCAATTGAGAAAGTTTTGGATACCGCTGAAAAGAAAGTTCTTCTAAAATTACCGACAGCACCGACAACACAACCCCGTACAAAACCGCAGTTGTTAGGAACGCAACCGCAAAGGAGATGGTGACAAATCCAAGCATAAAAGAGGTAAAGAAAAAAAAGTATCCGAAAATTTCAATCACCGGTCCAAGCATTTCAAACAAAGCAAAATAAGGGAAGACGAGCAGTCCTATCCAGCCGTACGCCGGATTCATAAAAAGTTTTTTGTGAAGAAGAATGCTGTCAACCGTTCCTTTTTGCCAGCGCATTCGTTGGCTGCGAAGCACTTTAAATGTTTCCGGTGCTTCCGTCCAGCAAACAGGATCGGGGATAAAAGTAATTCGCAATTTCGGATTATCTTTACGGAGTTTCCGATGCATGCGAACGATAATTTCCATGTCTTCACCGATGCAGCCTTCGCGGTATCCATCAATTTGAATGAGCGCATCGCGCGAAAAACAACTGAACGCTCCCGAGATGATCAGAATTCCATTCAACACATCAAAACCGTTTCGCCCGAATAAGAATGCCCGCAAATACTCAACCACCTGGAATCTGGCGAGCCACGATTTTGCAAGCGCCACTTCCATAATATTGCCGTGTAAAATTTGGCATCCGTTCGCAATCCGGATTGTTCCTCCAACTGCAATTACATTTTCATCTTCCATAAATGGACGAACAATTTTTAACAAACAATCCCGCTCAAGTACGGAGTCTGCATCTATTACCGTTATCAACGGACTTTTAGCGAGATTAATTCCGGCGTTTATCGCATCGGCTTTGCCGCCGTTTTCCTTATCAATAACAATCAGATTCGGATATTCGGAAGACATGAAAACGGAACGGATCGGTTGAGATTTCAATTTATAAAATGGGGTAAAGGAGACCTGGCGAATAGAAAAATTCTCGAATATTTTTTGAAGCGTGTTATCGGTCGAACCGTCGTTTACAACAACAAGTTGAAAATCAGGATACTCAAGCTGCAGCAGCGATTTGATACTTTCTACAATTCCGTTTGCCTCGTTGTATGCAGGAACGATGACGGAAATAGGTTTGTAATTTGAAAGTTTGAACACTCTTTTTAGATCAAGATATTTTACCGTGCGGTTGTAATGAATCATCTTAAAAAACGCGATGATGTTGAGTGTAATATAAATAGAGCAGACGGCAAGGAAGTATAAAAGAATTAATGAATTGAATCCGAAAACAATATACTTGATGATCTCCATATTAATTTCTGATACTCCGCTCGCTTAGCACCATTCTTGCAATTGCCGCCGCCCGGTCTTTTAAATCGCTATAAGCGAATTTGGAAATTTTTTCTTCACTTCCGGGGATCAGTTTTAACAGCGTAATTACCGCGTTGTATTGCACTTCGTATTCGGAATCATACATGCGATCCCAGATGCGTTGTTCAAACGAAGCATCGCCAAGCACCGCCAGAGCTTTCAAAACTTCAGTACGTATTTCAGCCTTCGGATTATTGATCAACGTCCGCAGTGCAGTAAGCGCTTCATAAAACTCTATGCCGGCAAAGTATTTTATACTTTCGATGATGACTTCTTTCGTTTGGCTGTACACCATTATTTTTAAAACCGTTTCGCCGGCTTGATAGAATTTAAAGTGCCGGAAAAGCGTAATGGTTATGCTTTGGATCAGTACATTTTTTTCGCGTTTAAGATTTTGCAGAAGCGGTGCGCACACGTCATCCGAATATTCCGAAAGGATAGCGAGCAGCGAATCTTTTGACACAAATTTAAAACGCCGCGCGCTTCTTAGAATATCAAAAACCGCCTCACTATCATTTAAACGAGCCAAAGCCAGCGCCGAACTTAAAAAGACCGAGGCGTTCGGGCTTTTCAACTTTTTACGCAGCAGTTTAATTGAAGCTGTTGATTTTGCCAATCCTAAAAAATATGCCGCTTCGTTTATCTTTTTTGGCGCACCGGATTTTAATTGAGAGAGGAGGAACGGTTGTAATTTGGTATCGTTAATTAGAGATGAAAGTTTTTGAAAATCTTCCCCCTTAAGCATTAAAAAGAATTCGCGCAGATACCGGAGAAGATAAAGATATTTTCTGCGTCCGATTTTTTTTATCAGCGCTGCCGGATTTTCGTTGCCTTCAAGGTAGTTGAAAAATTTTCCTTCCCATTCCGCAAAAAAATTTTGCTGCTGCTTTGTTTGGAAACCGTGATACAGGCGAAGCAGCACAACTTGAATGACGAGTATGTAAGTAAGAATTAACAATGCGAATATTGTTAATGCGAGAAAAGTGAAGATGTCGATATCAATAATCAAAAACACATCCAAATAAGAAAAGTATTGAAGTACCCTTTTGGTTTGCTTCCATGGCTACTCGGCAAAAAAGGAGGTCATCTCATTTTCAAAATATTTTTTATACGCAGCACAAGTTCGGCGGAGGCGAATGGTTTTAAGATGTAATCAATTGCTCCAAGCTGCAATCCCTTTACAACATATTCTTCGTGGGAGTTTGCCGTGAGCAGCACTACCGGGATGTGTGCAATTTCCGGCGCGCTTTTCAATTCCTTTAAAACGGTAAGCCCATCTTTTACCGGCATCATAATATCCAGAAGCACTAAATCGGGTTTGTTTTTAAGAACGCCTTCTGTTACGCCAACCCCGGAAGGATAATGAATCAAATTAAATCCTTCTTTTTCAAGTTTGAATTTTAATAACTTTGCTATGTGGATCGTGTCCTCAGCAAATAGTATCGTTTTCCGGTCATTCATGGATGTTTGGTTGCCTTCTAAAGAAAAATTTTTTTTTACTAAACAATTTGTTAGTTTCACAAAAACTTCTTTTTAATTTAATAAATTTTCTTGAATGAAGTAGTATGAATTTTCTTAAAAAACTTGCCGGACAAAAACCCCTCCGTTTCTATCTGCTCCTACTTTATCTGGTTGGGTCAATCGGGTTTGTTGCCGGGTCACTCTTGTTTTGGGGACCGATCCGCTGGACGATTGATTATTTTCAGCAAGAAGGCGCTTCGGACAAGACGGAAAGTTTGATTATAAAATTCTATATTGTTTTAATTCTTCTCTTCGCTTCGGCAATTTCATACTTGCTTTCTAAACGATATTGGGAATCGGAGAAGCGAAATAAAAATTTAACCATTTATCTTCCCCTCTTTTTTTTTGCTGCAATTTTATTTTTATGGATGAATCCGCAATACACACCGGGAAGAAGCGAGCGTTCCGAAAAAATTGTTCTCGCGCGTATTTCATTTGTCTTTGGTCCCTATCCTTCAAAAGCGCAGATCATTCAATTAAAAAAAGAAAACTTTACGGGAATCATTTCTCTGCTTCATCCCGCGGTTGTACCGTTTGAACCGAAATTAATCAGTGAAGAGGATGCCGCCGCAAGCGAAGCGGGCATTGAGATAATTCATACTCCAATGCTGCCGTGGGTAAGTCAAAATATCGCTTCAATTGAAACGATAAAAAAAATTCTCTCCGGCGGAAAAGGAAAATATTACGTCCACTGTTATCTCGGCAAGGATAGAGTAAATGTAGTGCGCAGAATAATTGAAAGCCAAAATGTTGCAACCGATGCGAGCAATATTAATACCTATCGTACGTTGAACGAGATTCATAAGTTTGCCGGCGGTCCTCTTTTTTATCTCGGCAAAGCCGTTTATCTTCTTCCTCATCCTACGGAAGAAGAATGTTTGGGATATCTTCTTTCGGGCTACGTAAAGCATGTGGTTTCTTTAATTGATAATTCAAGCGCGCAGAATTTGGAGATGATAAAGAAGGACAGCGCGTTGTACGCTGCGTACGCAATGGAGTTCTCACATCTTCCGTTTGATGGTAAAAATTTTGATTATACAAAGCTGCACACAATTATCGATTCACTTAAACACTTTGCCAAACCGTTGGTATTGCTGGTTAAAACCACCGATCAAAAAGAAACGCTTCAATTAGTTCAGGCGATTAAATCTACGTTTGCACTTAACACGCCTGAACTTGAAAATATTTTGCAACCGGAAAAGATAGAGCGGTTGTTCCCAAATATATTTTATGGTCCGCTGCCGAACGAAGAGCAGAAAAAGGAATTGTATTCCAAAGGAATTCAGAATTTGTTAGCGCTTGCGTTAACGCCGACTCTTTCTCCTTCAAAAAATGAAAACGGAATCAGCGTCTTCGTAAAAAAAGACAATGGAAAGCTCGATTCGTTATTATCCGGCGGAACCTGGTATCTCTGCGGCGCACCCCGTGAACAAACGGTGAAACGCTTTTCCTATTCAATTGAAAAAAGATGAGCAGCATATTTTATAAAACACGTAGTGATCTCTTCCGTTACTTTGCCGATACTGCAAAAAGTTTTTTTCAGAATGCTCTTGCGCTGATTTTTCTTTTTTTCGCGGTAAGAATATTCGAGTACTTTTTCATTTCGCACCTACACAGTCTGCCGGTGAATAGTCTGATGCTCATGCTTTCGGGCATTCCTTACGATCTTCTTTTTTCCGTAAAAATTTCGTGCTATGCAATTATCCCTTATTTTATCGTCAGCTATGTTGCGCCAAAGCTTGCAGATATTTTATTCGGTATCGTTGCTATTTTACTTCTGATTTGTAATCTGTTGTTGATTACTTACTACTCAAAATCGCTGGTGCCGCTTGGCGCCGATTTGTTTGGATACACTTTTCAAGAAATTAGACACACGGTGCAAGCTTCGGGGGGACTAAATTTTTTAACGCTGCTCTCACTTGCTCTCGCTGCGTTTCTGTTTGCGATAGTTTTTCGTGTTAGCAGAAAAATTCTCCTGCCGAAATTCATTTTGTATTTCCTGGCGGCATCGTTTTTTGCAGCATTCTTTTTTGCCGATGACCTTGCGCCGCAAACCGGGAAATACAAAACCGACCTTGAATATTATACGGTGATTAACAAGATGCAGTTCTTTGAACAAAAGGTGCTTCCTTATCTTTTAAACGACAACGATGAAGTTATTTCGGGTGATTATTTTATTGATTCTGTCTCAGACCCGGAACAATCTTTTTTATACGTGAATAAATATTTTCCGTTTCTACGGCTTGACAGCAGCCGCAACGTACTGGGGCAATTTTTTAAAACAACAACCGAACTACCGAATTTTGTTTTTATCATCACCGAAAGTCTTGGTAAATCCTACAGCGGCGAAGGTGCGATGGACGGCAGCTTTACGCCTTTCCTTGATTCTCTTGCGAGAAGCAGTTTGTATTGGAAAAATTTTCTCAGCACAAGCGGAAGAACGTTCGCGGCATTCTCTTCACTCTTTGGTTCGCTTCCATTTGCTGAAAAAGGTTTTTTGGATTTGGGTGAAAAAATGCCCCCGCATTTTACGCTTATCTCTTTTCTCAAACAGCTTGGATACACTGCGGATTTCTTTCACGGCGGCGACGCTCATTTTGATAACATGGATGTTTTTTTCAAACGTCAAAAAATTGATTTTATTTTAAGTGATAAAAATTTCGGCGGCGGATATAAAAAAATGCCGCCTAACGCGGAAGGATTTTCATGGGGATACGGCGACAAAGAATTATTCAAACGCAGTTTTGAATTGATCGATCAGCAGAAAAAATCACCGCGCATTGATGTGTATTTAACGCTCTCGATACACGATCCGTTTTTAATTGACGGGCAGGAATATTACAGGAATAAAGTACGCGCGCAATTGCAAACTCTCCCTTTAACCGTTCAACAAAAGGCTGAGTACGAAAAGTATCTTGATAAATTCGCAACGATTATGTACACCGATGAGGCGTTTAAATATTTTTTTGATGAATACAAAAAACGGGATGAATTCAAGAACACTATTTTCGTAATAACCGGAGATCACCGGATGCCGGAAATTCCAATTAAAACAAAACTTGACAGATTCCACGTTCCTTTTTTAATTTATTCTCCCATGCTGAAACAGTATGGAGTGTTTGCCTCCGTATCAACGCATTTTGATGTGCTTCCTTCTCTGATGGCATTTTTGCGCGATCAATATAACGTGATTACGCCAAAATACGTTACATGGCTCGGCAGCGGAATTGACACCGCGCGCAATTTTCGGAATACGCATTCCGCTCCGCTGATGCGAAATAAAAATGAGCTGCTCGATTTTATTGCGGGAGAATATTTTTTAGCGGATGAAGAAGTATTCGGGATTTTCGACAACATGTCTCTTTCGAAAACAAATGATGCCGCCGCGCAAAGATCGCTGCAAAATTCTTTTAATGCTTTTAAAGTGAAGAATAAAATGATGACGAAAACAAAAGAGTTACTCCCGGATTCCGTTCTTCGCTTTTTACCCGTCGTTCATCAACCCGATGCGAAGAAATAATTTAGTGTGCGAGGGTTGAGTAATAAGAAGTAAGAATTTTTGTAACGAGCGGAGAATAATATTCCCAGAAAAAACTTCTCCGTTCGGGAATTTCTTTCGCGTTATAAAAAAACCATTTAAAGAAGCGTATCCCCTTTATTTTTGCGGCGAATTGGTCAACCGGGTTGTCGCAAAAATCACCAGCAAAATAGTAAAACAGATACTCCCCGGTATGTTCAATTACCGCGGGAAAAACTTTCGGAATTCCGTTTGCTTGTAAAATCGAATCCCCCTTCTCGTTTGTGTAAATTGAATAAATTGAAACAACATTGTTCGACCGCTGCGTTAACATTACATCAAACCAATACGGATATTTTAATTTTGCCGGAAGCCCGAAATGTTTCCGATTTTCTTCATTCGTTAAAATGAAGGGAACTTCCTCTTTGAGATCGGTTTTATTTTCTAAAATTTCAACCCGGTTAGCAAAATGAACGAAGGCAATGCCGGAGCGTTTGAACGGCCAATTATTATTATGTCGCAGTTTGTATTCTCTAATTAACCAGCGCGGAAGCTCTTTGTTTAACGTTGTATCAAGGCTTTCAAAATATCTTCCCGTCCAGCCGGACCAGCGCAATCCGAACATCATTTCAAATTCGGCGCGCACTGCATCGGTAGTTGGCGAAGCGACCGAATTAAATTCCGTGATGATAAGTTTTTTCTTTTGCTTCATCGTTTGCAGAAACATCAAATCAACGGTTGACATGCCGCCGTACACCAAACTGCTGTGTTCGGTTTGTTCTTTTTGCGTGTACCACTCACTCGAAAAAATGCCGTACGTATCGGTTACATAAACTGCTTGCGAGGCTTCTGCGAGGCTGTCAATTTGTTCCGGGTTAAAATTTTCCAATCCTTGAATTGAAAATTTTCTATCGTTCTTTGGAAAAAATCCGAAGTAATCTTTTTGAATGGAATACAGTTCGCCGTCCCGTTTCACAAATTTTTCGTTTGTTAAAATCCAGTTAAGCGATTCGTGTTCTTTCCCTTCGCGCGTTAATACGGTTTTATCAATAATAACAATTGGAAAGGATTTTGGAGATGAAAGTTGCCATGCAAGAAACATCCAGAGAGGAAAGGGAAGAAGCATTACCAGCAAAAACCAACCGATTATTTTTCCGTACCGCATATTAAAAACTAACTTGAGTCCCTACGCCGAAAGAAATTTTATTTCGAAATGCATCGGGGAAATATTCTTCATAAATGTAGGAAGCGGTAAGTGATAGCGTTTGCCGTTTTGAAATTCTAAAATTGTAATCGACACCCGCTTTTTTTGAGATGAGTAAATTCGGATTGTTCAAACTTCTTTCATCCGGTGAAATTCCGGTGCCGAGTGATAGCGTTACAAAGTTGTCGGCATCGGTAAGATAGTAACGTGTTGTTAACGTGTAGGAATAAGAGGATGAATTTCCTCCCGGAATGATAAACGTTCTAAACGAAAACCAAAACGCGCTGTAATACTTTCCGAGCGCAAACGTATAAATGTTGGTTTTAGATGATGGAAATTTTAAGTAACGCAACCCGCCGTCAATTTCAAAACTTAACGGAAGACTGTAATAGAGCGACAATCCAAATCTGAGCTTTGGAAAAATGCTCGCGCTTGAGTAACCAAAATTTATGTAGGAATAAAATCCGTTCATAAATCTCGGGTATGCGTCAACTTCAAATTGCAATCCGTTGGTTAAAAATCTATTTGCGTAGTTTATTCTTCCGATGACCGAACCAATAGCCGTTTTGCGCGAGTATGAAACCGCAGCCGCATGCCACGGATCAAATATTTTGCTGAAATGATCGTAATCGTAGTTTGCACTAATGGTATTTATTCGCGTCAGGTCTTTTATTCTTTCCGCATAAACAAAGGCTTCGGCGCTGCTTCGGTTTATGTGAAGAAGAGTGTCAATTGTCCGGTAAGCTTCTTCGTAGTTTTGAAGATCAACAAGAATTTTTGTTTTCTTTAAAAGAAATTCTTCCGAGCGCGAATCCAGTTGCAACGCCGAGTTTGCGTACGCCAACGCTTTCTGCGAATCGCCCGACCAATATTCCAGATCAATCAGCGCATTGTGCGCTTCAAGATTCGTTGGATTTTTTGCGAGCGCGTTCGTTAAAACCAACCGGGCAGAATCTCGCATCTGATCCCATGTGTAAAGCCTGCCAAAAAACACTTCAATGTCGGTATAGTTCGGACTTTTATCCAATGCTTCTCTGCACAACGCTCTTGCTTTGTCGTAGTTTTTTTCATCAAATGCTGCGCTGCGGGCTTTAACAAAAAGCTCATCGCTCGTCAAGTCTTTTTGTGCAAAAGCATAAAACTGAAAAAAGAAAATCAGAAGAGTAAAGATTTGAAAATAGTTTTTTGGTGTCGGCATAAAATATCGTTTATAAATTATTCCTTTGTTACTTGAAATATAAACAATAAGCTGCAAAAAGCTGAAAGAGAATTCGCTTCAAGTTCAACCGTACCAAGCTATAAATCATAAAGGTAGTTCTTCAATTTCTTGAACTCTGCAGACACTTTTAAATGAACAGTAGCGGCAGACTTTCTCTTCGCGGTTCATGAGTTTTGAGAGATGAAAATTCCCGGCGCTTATTCCGTTTATGAGTTCATCAATTTTATTAAGTGAACGGGAAATCAATTCCTCGTTTGCTTCAATAATTTCTTCGCGTGCTTCGGAATCTGCTTTGTCAAATGATTTCCCCTTACGCGCTCTCACCTCGTCCGGTCCAAAATCATCGCGGCTGAATTTTAACGAGTAAATAATTCCCGCCGCCGGCAAAAAGACGTTTCCATTTGTCTGCTTTAAAATTTCTCGCGCTGCAAATAAATAAAGAGGAATTTGAAGCGAGATGCCGAGCTGCAAGTCTTCCTCACTTGGTTTCTTTCCGGAAAGTTTATAATCGTAAACTTTAAAAAGATGTTCGTCTTCGTTAATATCGATGCGGTCTATTTTACCGCGCAGTTTTGCATCTGAAGTCAATTCCGGATTGAGCGCCGTAGATTTCTGTCCGTCGTCGCTTCGCAATCTTCCGAAAGGAGTTTCAAAAAAAGCCGGTTCAAAACCATCGCTGCGCGTTGTTTCTTCATCAAGAAAGAGGGAGAGGATTGAATCATTTATATTTCCGTTCACGCCGAGAATTTTTTCTTTTTCCCAGAACGACAGCGACGAATGAATACTGAGCGCGTCAATTTCCTCTTTTGCTATTTTGAAAAGAAGTCGCTCTCCTTTTTC